>WLWE01002477.1_pt1 | contig 11772 bp, 10 predicted proteins | sample 6718301 | NCBI WGS metagenome assembly WLWE01 (sample SAMN12718691, study PRJNA515312) | sponge metagenome | isolation source: marine sponge | host: Mycale hentscheli | place: New Zealand: South Island, Marlborough, Capsize Point | collected 2003-05-01 | reverse complement strand
AATCGTCATTCTTTGCTCCTGTTCCGTACAAATCAACCTCAATCGGATAGTATCTTTTCTCTTGTCTATCCCACTTTAAGAGATTGAATCTGCCATTTGTTATATCTGATACCAAACTGCAGACAACGCCTATTATAGCAGGATCTCCTGTTAATAACAAGTGGTCTGTTGGTTTGAAATCTTTTAATAAAGATTTTAATTTAAAAATAAGAGGACCAGGTGAAAAAATCATTTGTGATCTTTCGTCCAATAAAAATTTTAACTTACCATATTCTGCTGCGCCCATAATATTAAATTTAGGACGGCCTTCTCTTGTGCCTGCAATTTCTTGCACAACATAAACATGAGGTAACCTTTCTTTTTTTAGGTCGGAGTAATTAATACTTTCTCTTACTTTCATACTTGACTATTTATTATAATCCTATATATATGTCAATAGAAAGTTATGAATTATAAATTTAAAAAGAAGCCGTATGCTCACCAACTCACTGCGTTGGAAAAATCTTGGAATAGAGATAACTTTGCATATTTTATGGAAATGGGAACTGGCAAAACAAAAGTTCTAATTGATAATTTATCAATGCTTTACGATAAAGGTAAGGTAGATGGTGCTTTAGTTGTTGCACCTAAAGGTGTTGTGGGTACTTGGTACAATCAAGAGTTGCCTAATCACTTACCAGACCATATAGAAAATGTGACGGTTTTGTGGCAAGCAACTATAAATAAAAAACAACAATCAAAATTAGATAGACTGTTCGAAACGGGTCAAGATTTACACATACTTATAATGAATGTAGAAGCCTTTAGTACAGATAAGGGACGTATATTTGCAGCTAAGTTTTTGAGATCGCATAAGTCTTTGATAGCTATCGATGAGTCTACTACAATCAAAAATCCTAAAGCAAAAAGAACAAAGAATATATTGTCTCTGTCTGGTTTAGCTAAGTATAAAAGAATTATGACAGGATCTCCTGTTACTAAAAACCCCTTAGATTTATACTCTCAATGTGAGTTCTTAGATCCTAGACTACTAGACTTTGCTTCATACTATAGTTTTAGAAACAGGTATGCAGAAATGAAAACTATGCATGTGTCCGGACGATCAATACAAGTTGTAAACAAATTCAGACACCTTGATGAGCTGGCTGACACATTAAAACCTTTTTCTTACAGGGTTTTAAAACAAGATTGTTTAGATCTACCTGACAAGGTATACATTAAACGAAACATATCTTTATCAAAAGAACAGAGAGAAGTTTACGACCAGATGAAGAAAGAAGCTGTTGCTGTTATGAATGGTAAACAAGTTAATTCTGTTACAGTATTGTCTCAACTCATGAGACTACATCAAATAACTTGTGGTCATTTCACAGCAAACGATGGCACAACACAAGAAATTAAAAACAATAGAATACAAGAACTGTTAGATGTATTGGAAGAGATAGAAGGCAAAGCCATAATATGGGCCCACTATCAACACGATATAAAAAATATAAAAAAACATTTAGAGAAAGAATATGGTCCGGGTTCCGTGGTCGATTACTATGGGTTAACGCCACAGGATCAAAGACAAAAGAATATTAAAAAATTTCAAGCGAACAATGGTGTAAGATTTTTGATTGGTACCCCTGCAACAGGTGGGTATGGTATTACTTTAACAGAAGCCAATACAGTAATCTATTACTCTAATGGCTATGATCTTGAAAAAAGAATGCAGTCAGAAGATAGAGCACACAGGATAGGACAGAAGAAAACAGTAACCTATGTAGATCTTATGGCGGACGACACGGTAGATGCAAAGATTGTAAAAGCTTTACGTAAAAAAATTAATATAGCTTCTGAAGTTATGGGTGAAGAGTTAAGAGATTGGATCTAAGTCAGTAACTTATCTAAAAAAAATAAGGCCACAGTCCCCACCGCAGCTAATAATACCCAGTAGATTTTATCTACCTTACCACCCAATTTGTCAATATCTTCATGCATATGTTTTAAATGATTTGATTTTATATTGGACACGTCTCTTTTAAGACCTGTAATATTACCTTGTAAACTTATGATATGTTCTCTTGTAGTTTTGGGTGTCATTATACTAAATCCATTATGCCGCCTCTACCTCTAGCAGCTATTACTTGTTCTTCAGGAGACAATAATGCAGTTTCTGTTCTTGTCAAGTTAGTATTTGGGTTGATACTTGCCATCATATTATTACTGATGGTTGTATCTGGCATTGGTATGTTGGGCAATGGTACTTGTGGTTTTGGAAGACTGCCTCGTTGGTCTTCTATTCTGTTTCTTTGTTCTTCAACAGCTGGTTCTATTATCTGTTCTCGTTTACCTGTCGGTGTTGTTCTTAAAAATTGTTCTCTGTCATCTTGAGAAAGACCTAAAGGTATTTTCATATATTTAGCTCTTATTTGAGATAATTTGGTTTTATCAATAAAATTAGTTATGTTGTAATTTGTTTCAAGTTCTCTATTTATTTGATCTACGGCTTTTCTAATACCAGAATCTTTTTTAAAAGCTGGAACTTTTTCAGGATTAAAAAGCCCTAGCATTAAAGAATTTATATCATCTTTAGAGACAGCCCGTCTTCCTTTCATTAAGTTTCTTATTTCTACTTCTTTAAAACCTATTACTCTTAACGCTTCTATGTCTTTATATATTTCAGACATAATTCTATATTTATTAGAATTTAATTTATCAAATTTTTCTGCAAAAAATTCTGGCGGTAAATTTCTCTCAACTAACCTTACATCTCTTTGAATATTTCTGGCATCAGTTATGTCTGTAGTAAAGGCTGCTTTTGCTCTTCCGGTTTCTTTCGCATACTTACCAAGTTTAAACTTCATAGCTTGATAAGGATCTTGTTTTCTAATTCCAAAGCCAGTTATAACTTTTAATACTGTGTCGTATAAATCTCTTTTTCTACCGGACTTAGACAAGTCTCCACCAATGGCTTCTCCAATTTCCTCACCACTTCTTATTGTTGTTGGTGTTAATTTTTTATAGGCATGGTATGCTAGTTTATTAAACCAATCATTGTGATTTTTCCAATCAGTTATTAAACCACCTGATTTAGTTCTAAACACTCCATCGTTTTTAAGGCCTGAAAACAATTCAGCACCTGTTTCTGCAGCTATAGATGCCGATAAAAAAGCAGATTTAAATCCTAATGTTCTATCTAAATATTCTACAAAAGCTTTTCCATAAATTTGTAATTCCGCTTGGTCCGTGTTTTTACCAGTTATAATTGTCTGCATGGATGCTTTAAAAGGAGTCAATATATCTGCGTATGGTACCATTGTAGACATGTCTGTTGATTTCCAAGAGTGATCATCTTTTTGCGCTTGAACAGGAACCATTGTGTGACCCTTCTCAAACTCTGGTGCAAATCTTTCCGCATAAGCATCTAATATCTCATCACTTATCTCTGTTGACATTTGTCCCATCTTCTTAGCAAACGGTAATGCGGCACCCACCGTTCCAGTGTAACCTATTAATCTTCTTGTTCCTATTTGTCTTAGATATGGATTTGATGATCTAGACTCTCTTAACCCTCTTCTTACTATTTGAAAAGAGTTACGATACATTTCAGATATAAAAGCTACGAAGTTACCAAGTAATGGAAACTTACGTGTGTTTAATACAAAGGTAGGTATCATTGAATAGTTTGGATACACATCTCTTACCTGTATACCTGCTATTTCTTTTATTGCATCCTTTAATGTTTTTTTTGAACCATCAGCAGCTATTGGTCTAAACTCATAACCTTCTATTTCTCTAAAATATTTTTTAACATCATCCATATTTTTTAAGGCTGCATTAAGTTGTGATTTTGTATATTGATAGCCGTATAACTTCCACAAGTTATCTCCCATTTGATATGATTCAATTGCTTTTTGTACAGCTTTTCCCATTACACCTTTATTTGTAAACATATAACTAAATATCTCATCAGATGTTTTACCTTCAAAAAGTGTTCTACCAGCTACTTTTGAAGAACCCATGAGTTCTGGTATCATTTGCTGCAACTCCTGTGCTATTGTAGATGAATCTATCGCACCGTTATCCGTAGCTTCTTTTAATAGTTTTTGTAGTTCTTTTGGATTTTTAGTCTTGCCTATTAGATCATCAAATAAATATTTAAAGTTATCCGACACACTAGCACCAGAACCTAAATGTCCGTTTGCAGTTGCAAACATGGCGGCTGTTGTAATGTTACGCATCTGCGTCATTAAAGATAAAACTGTCTTGTTCATCTGTATAGTTGCTTTAATACCTAACATTGTTTTCACTGTAGGTATTTTTAAAATAGTATCCATAAACACAGTTGTCTCTTTAAGAGATTTAGCCATTTCTGGTAAAGCCAACATGTCAGAACCATCTTTGTTTTTAAATAATTTATCAAAGTCTATATTGTAGGGTTTACTTAATTTAATTGGCTCTAAAGTTCTGGCTGCTGATATTCCATTTTTAATTAAAAATTGTTTAAACTCAGCGTTACTTCTAAATAAAAATTTACCCACGCCAAAGTCTGCAATTTCTTTGTAAGCATTGTAATTACTTACTATATGTGCTTGTTCTGCAATAGTATCTAGTATAATTGATTTAGGATCATCAACCCTACCTAGTAATTTAGCAATAGTGTCTGGTAACAATTCGTCTTTTGAAAAAAATTTAGCAAAAGTATTTTTAGGTATGTTCTCACCATCCATCATATTTACAATTGCTTTTAATCTTGCAGCAGGTGTGGTTCCTTCTTGTCTTCCTTTTGCAAGAATTTTATTTACTAATTGTATGGCATCTTTTTTTACAGTTTCTTTATATAGATTTGATCCTTTTGTTATACCCGGTATAGGTTTATTTGCTCTTTGCATAAGCGCTACAAAATAATCTATAGCTGCTTTGTAATCTTCTTTAGGCGCTCTAAATTTTGCATTTTTAAATATTTCATATGAAGTTTTAAAATACTTATTCATATTTTTCATTGTCGCATCTTTAATATCCATTTCTTTTAAAATAGGTTTTAATTTTTCTTGTTGATTATCAACTAATTTTTTAATTACTTTAGAATATTCTTGTAAAGGTTTAGGTAATTGTTTAAGCTCTAGCTCACCTCTCATAAATTTTAATACATCATCCCAATAAGACATGGCTCTTAATGATGTAGCTTTACTAAATAATATATCACTCATTCCTGCATCAACTAATTTATACATTTCTTGATCTAATTTTTTAGAAAAAATATCAAAATCTTTTTTTGCACTTCTTGTTAAGCCATCTACTTTTTTTAATTCGTTTCTTGTCTGCACATCAAACTTACCGCCAGATCTAAACCTAGAAGTAAATTCATCTAATACTCTAAACACAGATGATTTTACGCCAGATTGAAAATCACCAAATTTCCAGTATTCATATTTAGGTATACCTATTTTATTTGTAGTTGCATCGATACTTCTCGCTAATGTTTTAGATGCAGCTGTAACTACAGGTTGTATTGTTCTTGCTGATACACTAAGAGCTGGCTCTACAATTTTAGATAAACCGAATCCAGCCACCTTAGCGCCGCCTTTAATTGTTGGTCCAATTAATTTTAAAGTGCCCATAAAAGCTGTGCCTTCAGCACCAAACTTTAATTTGTTTCTTAACAAAGCTGCCGCTCTTTCTTTACCTGTTAGTCCTTCTAAGTTTTCAAGAGAGGTGTTGTATAATAGATTTTGAATTGTGTTACCGTCTTCTTTACCAAAGATCTCACCAACACTTTGTTGATCTGATGTAGATACAGTTGTGTCAGCAACCGCTGCCGGCAACATCCAATAACCACCAAATTTAGCTAAGCCTTCAATTTTTGGAGATGCTGCTAATGCAGCTGCAGATTTTTGTCCAAGCTTTGTTTTAATAGCTTTACCTGCAATTTTTTTAGTTATCTTTTGTGCTACAGCAAAACCTGTACCGTATTGTGTAAGTAGTGATGTAAATCTAGCTAGCGTGCCAGCATCACCTTTATAAATTTCATTAATGTCTACACCTTCAAAAGCTTTTTCAACATTGTCTAATATCTCTGTATCTAAATATAAGTCTGATAAAGATGCTACAAGTTCTGATGTTCCTTTTACTGCTGTAGCTAAACCAACTGTAGGACCAATAATTAATTGACCAGGTATAGACTCCGCTACTTTCTGTCTTGCTTCGTCACCGGCTTTGTCTTTTCTATATAAAGCATCATAACTACCTTTACCTAAAAAGTTATAATCTTGATAACGTCTTTGGTCTTTGTCGGATAGTTTAATGTCTTCTTTGTAGAAGGTACCTTTTTCTATGTAATCTGAAAAACCTTTTTCTTTGTATTCGTTTAAAAAATTTTCTAATACAATCGGTGTTTCTTTAAATATATTTTTGTATCTTGAAACATCATCTTGTACCTCTCCAGGAAGAGTTTCAATAATGTCATTAAAACTTTCATCTAATAGTAAATCTGATCCAAGAGTTAAAGAAGGATCTTCTTTACCATAGATACCAACTGCTATCTTTTCAAATAGATTTCTTTCATCGGGATCTTTCCCTCTAGCCTGTTTTAAGAAAGGTGCTGCTTGATACTCTGCCATAGGTCTCCTACTGGTTTCCGACCGGCAATACTAATTCAACGTTATACTTTTGATTAAATGATTGTACGTCTGATTGGTCGGATATGTTTGCAAAATCGGTAAAAGCTTCTCTATTGTATGCAATTAATCTTACTACATCGTCTGTAATTTCTGGCGGTAATCTTTTTCTTAAAGACTTGTACATGTCTTGGTCACCCATGCTCCGTGCTTCGTTAGGGTCTTCCATAGCTGGAGCTGCTTCCATAAGAGTGTCTACTCTTCTGTCATTCATAGCTTCTTCTGGCTTAGGTTGAGGCATAAGCATATTAGGGTTAGGTGTTCCCTGTTGATATCCTACTCTACCACCTGATGCTAAAAACCCTTTAGTTCTTAAATGTTCATCTATTTGGTTTTGAGAAGGTTTAACACCTGTTTCTTTAATTTCTTGTTCTATGAAAGCTTGTTCTACATCATCTCTTGTTAGCATTCTACTCATAGTTTGTTGTTTTTGTTCTCTAAGTTTTTCAAAATCACGTGCAAGTTTTGCATAGTTTTCTTCGTATTGTGGACTATCCTTATCTAAGTCTGCAACTTTTTGTCTAATTTCATCTTCTTTAATTTGAATTAATTTAAGATCTTCTTTTTTTCTTAAGTAGTCTGTTGATCTAGTTGATTGTTGTCTTAATTTAGCCAAAGTAATTTTATCAGAAAGCTCACCTTCTGATTTTTTAAGGTCTATCTGATTTAATTTACCTAAAGCTGCAAATGTAGAGGGATCTGTTCCAAGGTTAGATAAAATATTTGTTACATCTCCAAGAGATCTTATAGATCTTATATTCTCTCCTTGACCCGCTAAAACTTGAAAGGGAAGCATACTACCCATGCCACTTAAAGCTTTGTCTCTTAAGCCAGCTCTTTTATTAATAAGATTTTCTATCTCTGTAATTGTTGCAAAATTTTCTCTGTCGCCAACTTTTTTTCCTTTGACAACTCCACCACCTAATCTAAACATAGGTCTCTGCATTACTTTATAATTCATTATCCAATACCAAATAGTTTACCTAGACTAAATGCTCCTAGTCCAGCTGTTAATGCGTTTCCTATTGGACTTGGTGATGCTGCAGGTACACCGCTCTGTGTTGTTACAGTTCCTGCGCCTGGTGTAAGACCAGTTATACCTTGTCCTAATCTTGCTAATCTATCTATTGATTCAAACTGTTGCATTCTATTTTGTTCTCTTGCTGCATCAGCTTGTGCTTGTCTAAATCCAAAATCTTGTTGTGCTAAGTTTTGACCCATACCTAATGATTGTGCTTGTAGACCTGGAACTGTTGTGGCTAAACCTAATTGTTGATTTGCTAAACCAGATGTTAGTCCTGCAAGTTGACCTTGTTGAGCACCTAACACTCCTTGATTACCAAAAGCTTGTTGAGCTAATTGATTAGCTTGAGTAAAACCTTGTTGATTTAATTGTGCTTGTAACAAAGCTCTGTCCATGTCAGACTTTCTTTGATACTCAGCTGATTGGACTCCTGCTCTGCCAGAACCCAGGACTCCTAATTGTGCTTGTTGATCTGTAATTCCTTGTTGTCTTATTGCAGCTTGTTCATCAAACTGTGCAAGTGTAGCGTCTCTAACTGCTGATTGATATGGAGATTCAAAATTTTGATAAGCTGTTGGACCAGTAAGTCCTGCTTGTGTTTGAAAATTTTGTCCAGCTGCTGTAATAAAAGGTGATACATCACCTAAAGTTGATTGTGCTGTATCTAAAAATGGTTGGTAACTTGCAACACCTGATCCTGATAAACCTGATATTGCTCCTGTTTGATCAAAAGCTAATGTTCCAAGTCCTGCTTGTGTAGCTTGCTGTTGTTGTATTGCTTGATCTAATGCAGTTTTACCTACGACGCTAGGTGCAAACGCATCAGTATTAAGAGCTGTTCCAACTTGATCTTTTAATGAAGTTAAATAATTCTTCTGTGCTTCTTCTATTATGGGGGACGGTCTAGTTATCTGTGTTACTTCTTCAGCCATTATGCAAAACTCCTACCCATTGATTCTAATTGTTTCATACTATTGTACATTTTTTGTGCTCCTTTTTGGATACTACCACCGCCCGCTGCTCTTACAGCATCGGCAGTAAATACGAATTCATTTTTGCTAAGTCTAGCAGGCACGTCATCGGCTTTTTCTTTTTCACCGTATGGCATGAAGCCACCACTGTACCTCATATCGGCTTCAATTGGAAGCCCTCCTAAGCCACTTTCTTCACTTGTTGGTTTTGTACCAAGAGCAAAATTAGACCTCATTAGGCCCCCTTGCTTAGCTTGTGGTTTACCTGCACCTATAAGTTCTAAAATACCTTGTTGTTGTGCTGGTGCTAATTCATTAAAGGACATACCAAAATATTCTTGAGCCATCATTTCTGCTGTAATTTCTACTTTATTACCTGGCTTAGGAGGTGGTATAAAAGGTTTAGGTTCTGGTTTTAATTCATTTTCATCAACACCATAATCTCCGGGCTTAGGTGTAGCAGGATTGAATGTTCCTCCTGCAAGATTAATTCTCATTAAACCACCATCTTTTACTTTTGGTTTAAATTGTGTTGTGTCAAAATCCTTCCACATCTCAGCTGCCTCGGCTTGTAATGCTGCTAATTCAGAATCTCCCAATCCAAGTTCTTCACCTTCTTCTTCTATTTGTGCTTGTGTCTGTGATAATGTTAGACCCGTAGTTACTGCTGTTGCTATTTTTGTAGGTGATAATTTTATAGCACCTGTTTTTGGATCAGTACTACTTAACAATTTACTTGATTTTAAATCAAACTCACCACCAGAACCTAAAAATCCTTGAGACGCTAAACCAGTAGACGTTTGATCAGAATATTTTGGAATAAAACCTTCTTCACCAGCAAAATCACCTAAACCTCTTGTATCTTGAGTTCCAAATAAAAAACGTTCTGCTGATCCTCTTAATCCTTGTGCATTTCTTAATCCTAATAAATCTCTAGCTGTTTTAAAATCAACTCCGGCTGTTCCTGCTGGATTATATCGTAAACCTGAAATACCGCCACCAGTTGCTCCAACATATGGTAAAGCCATTGTGGCTAAAGCCATAGGATTAATTTTACCTGATTGTTTGTACGCCCCTGCAGCGTAAACAAGTGGCGCGTAGGGTCCAGCTAACGGTGCAGCAACCTGCATAATACCTGCAAGTTCTTTAGGTACTATCTTCTTAACTGCTTTACCTATCGGCTTCGTTACTTTTTTTACAAAACTTTTTAATCCCATAATATTGTTTTATTTTGTTTCTCCTAATAAATCAAGAGAGGGCATAATTACTTTTATATCTCTTCTAATCTCTGCTTCTGGTATTCCTTTTGCTTTCCAAGCATCTTCTGATTCATATACCTCACCTGTCTTTAGGTTAGATATAGTTGTTATAATCTTCTCTGGTTTTATTGTTTGCATTACGTTGTTACCTCTCTTGGTTCTATTTCTAATATTGAAGCTATTACATGTAATTCGTTTGCATCACTTGCTTGTACCTTTAAAGATTCTGCAGCTTCTATGATTAAAGGTTGAGTTAATAATTCTACTGTAGCGTTTGAAGCTATAGCTTTAGTTTTAAATAAATTAAAAATAGCTCCAGCTGCGTTAACTAGTGTTACAGTTATATTGGCCCCTGATCCATAGTCCTCGGATACTAAAATAGATTTTACAACAGATGTTTTAAATGATGGCACTGTGTAAAGAGTTGTTAAGTCTGTCGTTGTTAGATCTGCTTTTGCGTTTATAAAACTGTTAGCCATTAATTAATAAAGAAGTTAAATGCTTCTACCTCATCTTTTAGTTCTTGTTGATACGTCGTATTTAATTTTTGTATTATACCGTCAAGATCCCTAACTTGTGCGTCAGCAACATCTTGCCTGTATACTTCACTAGGTCTTGTTAATACTTGTACTATCTTTGCCATTATCCTCTACTTCCTCTGCCGCCTTCAGACCGTTCTTGATCACTCGCTGCATCGCTCATACCCTCATAACCAGACGGTCCATAATCGTCGCTACCACCTCCACCACCAACATTTGTTAGTGCTGTTTGTAGATCTTTAACTCTTTGTCTAGAGATTGCTGTCTGTGCAGCTTTTCTTCCTAATATATTATCTATTCTATTTTGAATAGCACCTGCTGGTCCTCTACCAAAAGCTGATACAGCATTGTATCCTTGCATAATACCACCTGGTCCATAAATAGATCCAACGGCTTGTTGTTGTGATGGTGTCATGGCATTGAATGCGGCTTGTGAAGTTCCGTATGGAGATGGTCCAAGTCTATTTCCTATTGCATCTCTAATATTACCAAAAGCTTTTCCTATACCTGCTTCGGCAAGAGCTTGTTTTGTTCCACCAGTATAAAAGTTAGTTAAAAAACTAAGAAGATCCATAGGATTAAATTTAGACAGAATACCTTCTCTTGTTGTTGTATCACTTTCCATTAATTCGCTTTCACCATAATCTCGTGGCTCTAAACCGTATTCTTCTGGAATTATTCTTGTGTCCATTATTCCCATTGGTTGAACAGGTGTAGCTCTTCTTACAGCTTTTGCTATTCCAGAAAAAAGAGAATCTCTGGGTTCTCTTGCAGGAGCAAAATCATTAAGATTAATACCTAGGTCACGTATTTCTGATGGGTCTCTTCTAGTTATAAATTTTGATAAAATCATTATCTCCTTCCGTCTGGTTGTATATCTAGTCTAAACGTACCGAGCTTCCAGTCTTGACTAGTACCTGTGTTTTCTACTTTAAGTGCTATTGCTCTAGCTCTTGCTCGTGTATCTACCTTATCTGTTGATGAGGTAACTGTAAAGGGTCCTAATGAAGAACTTGCTGACGAGCTGTTAGAATAATTACGTAAATTTAATGTTATCTGCGTATTTCCTGTTTGTGATATGAAGTCAGGTATAAATCTTCTAATCTTCATAATAAACTCACCATCTCCTCTAAGGGTTACACCTTGTTTTTGATCTTGTGTAATATCAAAATCTCCTGATGTTATAGTAGCAGCAATAGCTGTTACTGCTCCACCTTTAACTTGATCTGTGCCTGTTTCGTGTTGATAGTATGTTGAAATACCATCTGTGTTTCCTTGAACATATGTAGATGAAGTTGCTCCTTCTACACCATCAGC
>WLWE01002467.1_pt1 | contig 11838 bp, 8 predicted proteins | sample 6718301 | NCBI WGS metagenome assembly WLWE01 (sample SAMN12718691, study PRJNA515312) | sponge metagenome | isolation source: marine sponge | host: Mycale hentscheli | place: New Zealand: South Island, Marlborough, Capsize Point | collected 2003-05-01 | reverse complement strand
CAGTTGCAAACAATAGTACTGCGCTTGCTACAGGTGATCAAATATATGACTTTGTAATAGGTACACCTATAAGTTCATTAGCTGCTGCAACTGCTAATGTTGATATGGGTAGTAACAAAATTATTAGTGTTACTGATCCTACATCTGCACAGGATGCAGCTACAAAAGCATATGTTGACAATGCTGTAGTTGGTGGTTTAACTTATAAAGGTGGTTATGATGCCACTACAAACACACCTGACTTAGATTCATCAACAAGTGCAGCTACATATACTATAACAGTATCAAATGCTTCTGGTGCTAATAAATACTATGTAGATGGTATACAGCAACAGACTTTAACATTAATACAAGGAACTTCATATACTATAAATCAAGATGATTCTAGTAACGCATCACATCCTTTAATACTAAGCACATCAGCTGTTGCAGCAGGTGTTTATAGTACAGGTGTTACATATGAATTAGATGGTTCTACAGTAACTTATACTAATTATATAAGTGGATTTGCAGCAGCAACTCAAAGAAGACTTACAGTTACATTAGGAGCAGGTGCGCCAAGCTTAAATTATATATGTTACTACCATCAAAACATGGGTAACAGTGTTAGTGGTGGTAATATAGCTATAGCTGTTGGTGATACATATACTGTAACTGCAGATGGTTTATTTTTCTCAGAACAAGTAAGAATAGGTGACTTTTTAATTGCTGAAGTAGCTACAGCCGCAGCAGCCGGTAGTGCATTAGCTAATTGGACAGTTGTTCAGAGCAATATAGACATAGCTACAGCAGCGGCAACCTCAGGTGCTGCTATAAAAGGTATATCTGGTTATGACTCTGCAGACTTTACTGTAGATACAGCTGGTTGGGTACAACTTTCAAATAAAACATTTACAGCATCAATAGGTAATGGATCAGCTACATCATATACCATTACGCATAATTTAAATAGTTTTGATGTTATAGTACAACTTTATGATTTATCAACTTATGATACGGTATATGCTGATGTTGTAAGAACAAGTGCTAATATTGTTACAGTAAGCTTTACAACAGCACCAACAACAAATGATATAAGAGTACTTATTCAAGAAATATAATTTATGGCTTCAAAGTTTAAAAGTTCAGTAGAAATTGATGGTTATCTATCAATATCAAGCGGGAACTGGATACAAGTACCAGATGGTACTACTGCCCAGCGCCCAGGTTCGCCTACGGTTGGTATGTTTAGATATAATACTACTACAGCTGAATTTGAAGGATACTTTGGCTCAACTCCAGCTTGGGGTGCTATAGGTGGTGGCGGTAGTGGTACAGTTACTGAAGCATTTAAAACATTTGCAGTATCAGGACAATCAAGCATTGTAGCTGATGGTCCTACAGATACACTAACTGTAGCTGCTGGTAATAATATTAGCTTAACTACAGATGCTGCAACAGACACACTTACAATTGCATCTACAGGAGGATCTGGTGGTGGCACAGTAACAATACAAAGAAACAACTACACTGGTGACGGATCAACAGTAGCGTATGGTGTTTCATCTACGGTAGTATCAGAAAATAATATACAGATATACTTAGATGGTGTTTATCAAGACAAAGACACTTTCACAGCTACAGGAGTTACAGTAACATTTGGCACAGCACCTCCAACAGGTACTGAAATAGAAATAATGCACTATGTTGCAGTCGATGGTGTTATTGAAGTTGATGAATTTGTGGGTGATGGTACAACAACTAATTTTTCTACATCACTTTCTATAATTAATGAAGATGCAACAACAGTATTTGTAAGTGGTGTTTATCAGTCTAAGTTAACATATCAAACTACAGGTAATGTAGTATCATTTACAACAGCACCGCCAAATGGTGCTAATATAGAAATAGTTCATGTAAAAGCTTTAGCTTTAAGTGGATTTAATAAGAATAACTTTGTAGGTACAGGTTCTCAAACAGCATTTACTTTAAATACAACTGTTAACGAAGAGAATATGACCTTTGTATTTTTAGAAGGTATATATCAAGATAAAAGCACGTATAGCATATCAGGAACTACATTAACTTTTGCAACAGCACCTCAAAGTGGTTATAATATAGAAGTAATGGTATTAGGTGCTATATCAGCATCAACTAATGCTTTATATACAGACACTTTTACAGGCGATGGATCACAAACAGCATATGCTCTAGGTATAACACCAGTTGATTTAAACGCTATTGAAGTATATTTAAATGGTTTATATCAAAATGTAAGTACTCTTACATTATCCGCTAATACAGTTACTTTTGCTACAGCACCACCTAGTGGTGTTATAATAGAAATAAGATCTGTAGGGTTTTTAAACTCAGGTGGTACATTATCCCCTGCAACTTTAACAGGTGGCACAGGCATAAGTGTAGTAACTAATTCACCTAACAACTTTACAATAAACAACACCGCTAATTTAGCTTATACAACTAGTGTTATAAGTAGTGCTACAACAGCAATCAATAGGTATGTATATGTGTTAACAGCTAGTTTAGCTTTGACATTGCCCACTGGTACTCTTGGTGATAGTATAAAAATAAGCAATAGATCAGCAGTTGCAACATGTACAGTTGTGCCAGCTGGATCAGACAAAATAATGGGTAGTGCAACTACAATGACGTTAGACACAGCTGCCGCTAGCTTTGAATTAATATTTACAGGAACAGCTCAAGGATGGGTAATAATAGGACAATAATATGAGTAATTTTACAGATTTTTTTCCAGCTGCAGGAGGAGGCGGCGGTGGAATACCAAAATATCAAGAGTTTACATCTTCAGGAACATTTACACCAACACAAGCATTAATAGATGCTGGAGGTAGATTAACTTATTTTATAGTAGGAGGAGGTGGACAAGGCGATGATCAAGGTGCAACTGATTTTGGCGGTGGTGGCGGTGGAGTTACATATGGATATATGACTCTTACGTCAACTAATGGTTGTGCTGTTATTATTGGTGCTGCAGGAGGTAAGTTAGCCGCAGGAGGTGCATCTTCTATTGCTTTTTCTTCTGCTGGAGGTACTGATATTTCAATTACAGGTGCATACATTCAGTACGGCATTTATTACCAACAAAGAGAAAGTTTAGGTGCAAACTATGCTAACAATTACTATCAATCAGTTCCACGAAGTGTTCAAGGTATTGGGCTTTTTGGTTATGGTTCTGCTGGTTCTCCTGAAAATAACTCTGGAATTGGTGGTGTAACAACTCCAGTACCTAACTCAGGCCAAGGAAGTCCTGAAAATGTTACTGCCGCAGATGGATTTTTAAGATTAACTTGGTTTGAATAAAACATTATGGAAAGAATAGCAATAATTGAAAACAATATAGTTTCTAATGTAATTACAGGAGATGAAAATTTTTCTAATAATTATGAAAAAGAAACTGTAATTGTAACAAATATAGAATGCGAAATAGGATATATATATGACGGAACAAGTTTTAATACTCCTGTATTGTCTCAAGAAGAATTAAAAATACGAGCAAAAATTTGGAGAGATAATGAATTAGGAGGATCTGATTTTATAGTTCCATTAACTGATTATCCTAATCATTCTGCATGGATAACATATAGACAAGAATTAAGAGATTGGCCATCTACAGATTCTTTTCCAGATACTAAACCTACAATTTAACTAATGGCATTAACAAAATTAACAAAGAACTTAATAGACGGAACATTTGGTACCGAATGGGTATCAACTATCCAGACAAGTAATTTTACAGCTGAAGCTGCAAAAGGTTATTTTGTTAATACTACAGCTGGTACTATAACAATTAATTTACCTGCAGGTGTTGTAGGCACTGAAATAGTAATACAAGACTATGCTGGTACGTTTGCAACTAATAAGGTTTTATTAAATCCTAATGGTTCTGAAAAGATTCAAGGATCTTCAACTTTACAAGGTGAAATAACAACTAACAATGCTACCGCAACATTAGTGTACCAAGATGCTACTAAAGGATGGACATCACAAGATGTAACTTTAGATACAATAGATATTTCTTGGGGAACACCCACAGGTCAAGGTTTAACATATACTGTACCTTCTCCTCAAAGTTCAAGCGGATATACTGGTAACGCTTTTCCTACAACAACATTTACAGCTACAATATCAGGAACTACAATAAGCGGAACAGCTAATTTTGCTGGACTACCTTCTGGTATAACAGCAACTCAATCTTTAAACAATTCTAACCCAGGAAATGTGCTTACTGTAACACTTGGTGGAGTTTATCCATCTGCAGATTCATTAAACACTATAATAACTTTATCAGGATTAACATTGATAACACCCTTAGCAATTGAATATTTAGTTGTTGCTGGAGGAGGTGGCGGTGGTCATGTAGGAGGCGGCGGTGCTGGCGGTTATAGAACAAATTACGGAGGAACTAAATTAACTCTTGCTGTAGCAACAAATTATGGTATTACTATTGGCGCTGGCGGAAATGGATCTACATCAAATGTAAGTCCTGCAAATGCTACATCAGGAAGTAATAGTGTGTTTTCAAATATAACATCAGCTGGTGGTGGTTATGGAGGTGCTAATACAGGCGCTCATACTAATGGAATAGCTGCAGACGGTGGTTCTGGTGGCGGCGGCGGATGGGACGGCACAGCAGTACAGGACGCAGGTGGTGATGGTAATACTCCTTCTACAAGTCCTTCACAAGGAAATAATGGTGGTTCTGGAGGTTATGCACATCCTTATTACGCTGGAGGAGGTGGTGGTGGTGCTAATACTGTAGGTCAAGATAAGCAAGTATCAGGTAGTGCTACAGGTGGTGCAGGTGGTGATGGATTACAAAATAATATAACAGGAAGCGCTGTCATTTACGCAGGTGGTGGTGGTGGACAAGGAATGGAATGGACAGGTGGTCCTTCTGGACGTACAGGTGGTGCAGGTGGTGCAGGTGGTGGTGGACAAGGTGGTGGTTCTACAACTCCTACAAATGGAGGGATTAATTTAGGTGGTGGTGGTGGATCTCCAGGTTATTTAACAACCGGTATAGGAGCAGGTGGTAGTGGAGTAGTTATACTGCGCTATCCTAACAGTTATACAATATCTGGATTATCAGGCACAACAACTACAGTAGGCTCTTACAGCGTTACAACATTCACAAACGTAGGAACAGGAAATATACAATTTAACTAACAATATGGCACATTACGCATTTTTAGATATGGCTAACGTAGTAACCGAAGTAATAGTAGGTAGAGACGAAGGCGATACAAATACAAACTGGGAACTAGAATACCAAGATGTAAGAAAACAAGTTTGTAAAAGAACTTCTTATAATACACAAGGTGGTGTACACTCAGGTGATGGTACTCCATATAGAAAAAATTATGCAGGCATAGGATATACTTTTGATTATGCTCGCGATGCTTTTATTCCACCTAAACCATATGCTAGCTGGACGCTAGATGAAACATCATGTTTATGGCAAGCACCAGTTGCTTATCCAGATGATGATAAAAGATATACATGGAATGAAGAAAATCAAGAGTGGGATTTAATAACACAATAAATGGCTCAAACTAAACCTAAGGCAGCACAATTTTATGGCGTATCAGATAATGGTACAGATGGTCAGTTTTTAAAGACTGATGGTACAGGTGGTATGTCTTGGGAATCAACTATTGTTAATCCTACGATAACATCTATTGATTATCCAGGTAGTGCAACTGCAGCAGATCCTGCAGGAGGTGAAAGTGTTATTATCAATGGTACATTATTTGCTTCAGGTGTAACGTGTACTGTAGGCGGCACATCAGCTGTTACAGCTTTTAATTCTGCTACACAAATTACAATAACAACGCCAGCAAAAGCAGCTGGTCAATACACTGTTGCTGTAACAAACACAGATGGCGGTACAATTTCACAAGCAAACTTTATACAGTATAGTGGAGTACCAGTATGGTCAACAGCTGCAGGTAATATAGGTAGTGTTCAATCAGGATCAACAGCTTCTTTTCAAGTAACAGCAACAGAAGGCAGTGATACAATAGAATATGCTGTAACCACAGGTACTTTACCAACAGGTTTATCTTTAGCAACAGCTACAGGAGCTATCACAGGTACAGCACCTACAGTATCAGCATCTACAACAACAACATTTAGTATTACAGCTACAGATGATGAAAATCAAACTAGTTCTGCTAGATCATTTAATATAACTGTAACTCCTGATCTTCCTAGTAATCACTTTGCTCCTTATATATATACAGGTAATGGTGGTACACAAAATATTCCTTTAAATTTTTCACCAGGTTTAACGTGGATAAAGTCAAGAACAAATCCTTATGATCATAATTTATATGATATAGTTAGAGGCGCTGATGGCCAAGGTGGAGGTAGTGATAAAGTTATATCAAGTAATAAAACAAATGCACAAGAACAAGGTGATGGAGATGTTACTATAACAAACAGTGGAGTTACTGTTGTTGAAACTACTGGAAGCTCATCTTCAAGTGAAGTAAATCTTAATGGAGCAAATTACATTTCGTGGAATTTTAAAGCTGGGGGAGCTGCCACAACAATAGCAGCTAATACAGTAGGTAATACAATTGCAAGTGATGTATCTGTTAACAACACTTTAGGATTTTCCATAGCAAAGTATGTAGGAAATGCAATTTCAGGAGCTACTTATGCTCATGGACTTGATGCTACACCTGAATTAGTACTTAATAAAGTAATTGATTATAATCAATCTTGGTGGGCTTTTACTCCTACATTAGGAGCAAATAAATTTATGCAACTAAATACAGCTGCTGCTGCTACAACTGATTCAGATTATTATTATAGTGTTTCATCTAGTCTATTTACTTTAAATGGGCCGGGTTATCCTCCAGCTTTAAACCAGTCAGGTAAAAATTATATAACTTATAATTTTACATCAAAACCAGGTTTTAGTAAGGTAGGCACTTACACAGGAAATACAACAAATCTACCAATAGTATCTATAGGATTTGAACCTGCATTTTTAATGATAAAAGCCGCAACTATAAGTGATAGTTGGTTTATGGTTGACAACAAAAGAGAAACTTCAAATCCTAGAGGTGACAGATTATTTGCTAACAGCTCAGCAGCTGAAGCTAGTGAGCCAGGTGCTCAAGTTAATTTTTTAACTAATGGTTTTCAAATAACAGGTTCTGGCGGAGGTGCAGGTCAAACAAACAGCAATGGAGCTACTTATTTGTATCTAGCTTTTGCAGCTGATCCTTCTACAACAACACCTAGTTTAGCAAATAGTTTTGCTACTGAACTTTACACAGGTAATGGTGGAACTCAAACAGTAACAACTGGATTTAAAACAGATTTAGTGTGGTTAAAAAGCAAAACCGCATCATATCCTCCGTACATGGCAGATAGTGTAAGAGGTACTTTAAAAGTTTTAAGATCTAGTGAAAAAGATGCACAAAGTACAGGTACTGGTGTGAGTTCTTTTGGTTCTACTTCTTTTGATGTAACAGGAGGTGGTGAAAATCAATCAGGAGGAAGCTATGTATCATGGAATTGGAAAGCTGGAGGTACACCTTCTATAAATACAGATGGAACACTGACTAGTTTAGTTTCAGCTAATCAAGCAGCTGGATTTAGCATTTTACAATGGAATGGAAATGGTACTGTTGGCGCAACAGTAGGTCATGGATTAAATGCTGTTCCTGAATTATTTATTACTAAAAACATAGCGGCTACTAATTTAAATTGGGCAACTTATAATGTAACAACTGGAAACAGTGCAAGACTTACATTAAATGAAAGTGCTGCTGCTAATACTGGAAGAGTTGAATGGAATAGTACAACTCCAACTTCATCTGTTGTAACTTTTAGTGATCATCCATGTGTTAATTCAAGTGGTGTTAGTTACATAGGATATGCGTTTACATCAATATCAAATTATAGTAAAATAGGTAATTTTAGCGGATCTGGTTCATCTGGTAATTTTCAAAATATAGGATTTACTCCAACTTGGATTATGATAAAAGCTTATCAGGGCGGTGGAAGTGATTGGTATATATTAGACAATAAAAGACCAGGAGGAAATACTACAAGAGAATTTTTAGGTGCAAACTTAATTGGTGGAACTTATAATGCTTCTGAAACAAACGCAATGCAATTTGTAACAAATGGATTTCAATTTGGAGGAAGTAGCTTTAATACTTCTGGATATGATTATATATACTTAGCAATAAAAGAAAATTAATAAAAAATGGCTTTAACAAAAGTAACAAGTAATGTACTAGCAGATGATGCTGTAACAACGGGTAAAATCCTAGATGCAAATGTAACAACAGGTAAGCTAGCAACAAGTAGTGTTACTAGTATTAAAGTAGGTACAGAGTTTACAACAGCTACTGTTTTAACACCAGCAGCTACAATTGATGTAAACTATACAGCGGCTCAAGTATTTACATTGACGCCTAATGCTAATACTACACTTAATATAACTAATCCTGTAATCGGTGTAACTAAAGCTATAGTTGTAACTGGTGCAGGTGGTTCATATACATTAGGTTTTACAGTTGGCGGATCAGCAGGTACATTTAATAAAATATCTGGTGACTATAGTGATACTGCAGCTGCTAAAAATTTTATACAAATCACATGTGTAGGTGCCACTGAGTTCTGGTATACTATATCACAAATAGGTTAAAATATGTTTGGACAAAGTCTGTTATCAGCTTTTGGAATTGCGTGTACAACGGACACAGATCAGTTATTTGGAACAGATGTAACAGCTACATCTACAGCTACATATCAATTAAATAACGCTACAACTTCTATACCTAGTAATACATATCCTGGCACAGCTAATAATATAACTTATACATCTGGAAAATTTGGTAATGCTGCTGTATTTAATGGTAGTAATGCAGATATTGACATATCTTCAAGTGCTATAAATACAACATCATCATACACTATTTCAATGTGGCTAAATATTGTTGATGTAACACAATATGAAGGTATTTTTGCAAACGTTACTTCATCATATTTAACAAATCAAATTGCTTTTGTTTTAAACAATGGGAAAATAAATATATATAGCGTTGTTTCAAACGGAAATACTACTCTTGATAATACTACCGCAACACCACAATCGGCTATTACAAACAACACGTGGTTCAATTTAGTTATTGTAGCTGATAGAAGTTTAGCTAATAAAGCAAAAGTTTTTTTTAATGGTGTTGAAGCTAGTTATGGTTTTGTCTCAGGAGGAGCAGGTACTTCTTCATATTCTAACATTAAAGTTGGATTAGCAGATGGTGCGAATCGTTATTTTACTGGCTCTATTGACCAAATTAGATTTTTTAATTCTTCTTTACCTCAATCAGCTGTAACAGCTTTATATAATGAAACAACTACAACAGCCACAAGTGCTAGTGTAGATTATGTAGATGCTAATCCTAATAGCATTGCATACTACAAAATGTCAAATGCTACAGATCAGTTAGGTAATTACAATGGTACAGCTACTAATGTAAACTTTAATACTGAAGGTAAGTTTGGATTTGCTGGGGCGTTTAATGGTAGTAGTTCTTATATTTCATTACCTGCAGGAATTAATAAAAATAATAATTTTAGTTGGTCTTTTTGGTACATGTTTAATACATATACAGCTTATGATACGCCAATAGGATTTTTTATGAATAGTTGTACGAATTTTATAGATACACTAGGTTCGGGTAGATTATCTTTTTATGATGGTAATAGTAGACTAACAACACCTTCAAGTACTTTTACAGCAGGAACGTGGTATCACGTAGTTGTAACAAAAAGTTCTACGGCAGGAAGAAAATTTTATGTAAATGGATCTGTAGTAGCAACTGATTCGGGAAATAGTAATTCAGGAAGTAGTTCGGGTGGTAGAAATTTACTTGGAGCATATTCATCAAGTGGAAATCCTACCTCTACAGCATTTGAGTTTGATGGTAAATTAGACCAAATAAGAATATACGACTCAGCTATATCAGCAGCTGATGTAACTACACTTTACAAAGAAGTTGAATGTGAGCCAGCAGCCATAAATGCTTTAGCTAACTTTAATACTGTTTTATATACTGGTAATGATGTATCACATTCTATTACAGGTGTAGGATTTAAACCAGGATTTACATGGATAAAGCGAAGAGCTAGCGGCAGTGAGTCTCATGCTTTATATGATAACATTAGAGGCATTAATAAACAGCTTTCAAGTGATTCAAATGCAGCTGAAGCTACTAATACAGCTCCTTATGAAGGTTTTACATCTTTTGATGATGACGGATTTACTGTTAATAATAATGGTGCTACAAATAGAGCACCTAACACCTATGCAGCTTGGAGCTGGAAAGCAGCTTTTGCTAATTTATCAACTGAATTTAATAGTAATAGGCAAGGACAAATAACACTACCTAATTCTATAACAACACCTTGGTACACATCAAGTGAGTTTGGAGTATCATGCTGGATAAATCCAAGTACATGGGGTTCTAGCCAACAGACTCAAGCTTTTAGCTTTAATGGGCCTAATTCAGGAAACATTGGTTTTGATAAAGAACCTAGTGGCAACTTTAGATGTTTTGTAACAACATCAGGAGGATCATTTGTTGGTGTTAATTCATCAAACAATTTAAGTGCTACAAATAAATGGTATCATATAGTGTGGACAGGAAGTGCTTCAGCTGGCGTTAAACTTTATGTTGATGGAGTAAATACTGGTTCAGCTAGCTGGGATGGAACATATTTAAATAATACTGGAACAAATTCTATAGGCGTATCTCCACAATCATTAAGAGGTAACATTGCTCAATTTAGAGTATATTCAAGTTATTTAACATCTTCAGAAGTTTCTGATTTATATGCAGAACCAGCTGCAAGTAATAATACATTAAACTATCCTGCAGGTGCAGGCTGTATAGCAGCTTATCCACTACAAACAGATGCAGTAGATTTAAGTGGTAATTATAGCGGTGCATCTAGTAATGTAACGTTTGGTCAGCCAGGTTATTTAACTCAGAACACTGATGGCGCAATAACAAGTACAGTAGCAGCAAATCAAGAAGCTGGATTTAGCATTGTTCAATGGACTTCACCGTCTGGTAGTGGTAATCCATCTAACGTGGGTCATGGACTGTCTAAAGCTCCAGAACTTATTTTTTATAAAGGCATTAATTATGCAGATAATTGGTATGTATATTCACAACCAACAGGATTAAATAAATATTTAAATTTAAATACAAATGGCGCTGTAGTACCAAATAACAGCAACGGTTTTACAAACATTAATTCTTCAACTTTTACAACAAATCTTGTTAACGGTAGTAATAATATTTTATCTTACTGTTTCACATCAATACCGGGTTACAGCCATATAGGTTCTTATGTCGGAACAAGTTCTGCTGGTAATTTTCAATATACAGGATTTGAACCTTCTTGGTTAATGGTTAAATGTAGTTCAGTTGGTGGTAGAGACTGGGTTATTTTTGATGACAAAAGAATTTCAGGTTCAAGTTATTATGAGTTATATCCTAATACAAGTGGTGCTGAAAATGGGCCTTATCCTGATGTTACTCTAAATTCTACTGGATTTACTTTAGGAACTAACGCAAGTTTTTCAAATCAATCTGGAGATACGTATATATTTTTAGCAATAGCATAAATTAAATAAAATGAGTGATAAAAAGAAACCCTTTAAAGATACAGGTGTCGGACGGTTTTTAATCGAAAAGGCACCGAGTATTCTAGGAATGGTCGGCGACGCAATATTGCCGGGAAATGTAATATCAGAACTAATTAGTGGTAACTCTCAGCTTTCAG
>WLWE01002462.1_pt1 | contig 11860 bp, 22 predicted proteins | sample 6718301 | NCBI WGS metagenome assembly WLWE01 (sample SAMN12718691, study PRJNA515312) | sponge metagenome | isolation source: marine sponge | host: Mycale hentscheli | place: New Zealand: South Island, Marlborough, Capsize Point | collected 2003-05-01 | reverse complement strand
TTCTCTTATCTTTAGATTAGCCTTCTGTCTTTCTTCTCTTTCTGTTCTTATTATTCTATTACACGTTCCTCTATCTTTTAAATAAAGTTTACCTCTAGAAGTAATTTTAAAGACTCCTCTCTTGATTCTTGTAACTAGCTTATTGGTAATCCAAGCTTGTAAATTTGTTCCATAGTATCCACCTCTACGATTGAACTCAAATTTATTCCCTTGAGCAACCCAAATAGCTTTGTCAAGTTCTGCCCTAGTGAAGGACTTTTTATCTGCGAGTTGTTCGAAGACTCGTTGTTGAATTGTGATTTTATAATTTGTCATAATGTGTTATTTAATGATTAAGATTACCTCACGAGGAGGTAATTTCGAGTAATGAACTCTCATCAGTTAATCTTGATTCCAAAATCCATGTACGTTACTATACGTTCCTAAAATGTATTTATATAACTTCTCTCTATTTCTATTATCTAGCATAGTTATAAAGCGAGTGAATACTCCATAACCAATTCGAGAATTTACATTGCTCATTTTGTGAAGTCCTTCTGTACATATAGAGAACTTATCTTTTAAATGATTAGCCATGCTAGGGTCATCCGACCAACATTTCTCAATGAAGTCGTAGTTATAATTCAATCCAAACCAAATGATTGAATCGATATGTTCAGACTTTAATTGTCTTTGTGGTAAGTTAGTTTGCTGATTGTCAGCGAGTTGTGTTGTTTTCATAATATATATAATTTGTGTTCCTTACAAATATAGTGAATCTATCTGATTTAACTATAATATAAGTATAATTCGTTTTGATTGGGAGTTCCCATCGTAAAGCTATAGCATGTACCTAGCAACCTTCTCATAGCCTTTTTGTTACGAGTTTATCTTTCCTATCTTTTGTTTGGATTGTGGAGGGAAGGAGGCGGTGGTTAGCGACTCGTTCGCCTTCCCTTAAATTACGCCAAACGTAGTGTTCATGCGGTCTGGGCGAGGGTAGGAATCGCAGCAGAGGGTCGCCACAGCGAGCAAAACGCCAAAAAATCAGCAACCGACTCGCAAAATCGAAAACTCGAGCGAGAAAAAAATCGTTTTCGGATCGGCGCCTGGCTCCGTGACATAGTATATAACCTCAACACTCCGCATATCTAATAAAAATTTTCGTATCTTCGTTATAAATAAATAAGTTATGGATCAACTAGATAGAGATAACAAAATAGACAACTTCGTTGACGGGTTATATGTTAAGAACGGTAGGTTAATCAATGGACGGCCTAACGGAATGACGGGCATACAGCAAGCGGCGAACATGAAAAGGATTATTGATGAGGACCGTAAGATAAAAATGATTGCGGACGGCATCGAGAGATCAGAGATGAGAAAGAAATTGTTTGGTTAACTCAGAGGAGTTAATGTGTTTTTTTTTGTGACTAAAAGGCTACTTAATTGTAGCTTTTTTTTCGCCACCAAATGAGCACTAAATGAGCACTTTTACAAAAAGTTTGGGCACTAAATCGTAATATTGTGTCATGAGCATCGAATTTTTCCTAGTAGCAACAATTTTAATATTATATATTTTATACGAGCAGAGGTAGATAGTGCTCAAATATAAACACTAAGGTGCTTGATTAAGTGCTTGTTTATTTCTTCTAACTTACTGATTATCAAGAGAAGTGTTCAAAGTGCTTGTTTAGATACCAAAAAACAAGATGAAAAAAAAATAATAAAAGTGTAAAATATATATAGCAATTAGAAAAATTTTACGACCTTTACAGCACTCTAATCAAATTTAATTAAATCAAATAATGAATCAACCAGGCGGATATTCACCCAAAGATTTGCACTTTGGAGCTGAGGCTCAAGGCAAATTAATCACAGGAATTAAAAAATTATATAAGGCAGTAGCATCCACACTAGGTCCACTAGGTGAAACGGTGCTGATAGAATCTTCTGATCACACAAGAGGAATAACGGTTACCAAAGACGGAGTCACTGTTGCCAAGAGCATAGCTTTACTAGACCCAGTAGAGAACCTTGCGGTTCGGATGGTGAGGGAGGCAGCGGAGAAGACAGCCACCCGAGCAGGTGATGGCACGACCACAGCTATAGTATTAGCGGATGCTATCATCGGACTAGCAATAGACTGGGAGATAGAGGCGCAAGAGAACAATAAGACCGAGATTCTTCGGGAGCTAGACGGGGTAGCTGAGTTTATAATCAGCGAGTTGACAAAAAAAGCATTAACCCTAGACGACAAAAAGCTATTAGACGTAGCCACCATCTCGTGTAACAATGACCCGAAGATGGGTAAGATAATTGCAGACACCTATAACAAGGTAGGCAAGGACGGGATAGTGACCATAGAGAAGAGTGACACTAGTGATACATTTGCACAGACGACCCACGGGATAAACGTAGACAGAGGCTACTCCTCACATTTGTTTGTTAATAACCAAAAAAAGGACGAGTGTATACTAAGCGATGTACATGTGCTTGTATCGGATGCGGAGATAAATAATATCCTTTCCATTGAGAGAGTACTGCAACCTATAATCTCTGACAACAAAAAATTATTAATAGTAGCACCATGCTCACAGAACGTCGTTAATACAATGGCAGCTAATGTCATGAAGAACAACTTAAAGCTTTGTACCATCATTCCGCCTAATTTTGGTTACAAGCAACAAGAGTTGATGAACGACATCGCTCTGTCTGTAGGTGCTACTTATTTCTCTGAGAGTACAGGCGACGACCTGAGCCTTATAACCTTCAAAGATTTGGGGCACGCCAAAAAAATTATTGTCTCCAAGGATCAGACCATCATCATCAAAGATGACACAGACCAAAACCAGGGAGAGATAGCCGAGAGAGTGGAGCAACTAAAAGAGCAAGAGAAGCTTACGGAGAACAGCGCAGATAAAAAATTCATAAAACAAAGGATCGCAACCCTAACGGGTGGTATAGGGGTAATACATGTAGGGGGTACCACTGACCTAGAGCAAAAGGAGCTGTACGACAGAGTGGACGACGCAGTACAAGCCGTTAAGGCTGCACTACAAGAAGGCATACTTCCAGGCGGCGGTGTAGCTCTTGCCGACATATTCTATGAGCATTATGTGGATAAGATAAAAGAGAAAAATAATTCGAAAAGTCTTGCTTATGCAATCCTTTTAAATGCTATTGAGATACCCTTTATAGAGATAACGAAAAATGCAGGGCTCGACATCTTGGAGAAAACAGACAAAAACCCAGGAAAAGGTAGAGATGTTAAGACAGGGAAATATGGAGACATGATTGAGATGGGAATTATTGATCCCCTCAAGGTAACCAAGGAGGCACTACTAAATGCAGTAGCTGTATCGAAATCAATTTTATCAACCAACGCCATTGTTACCATGGCCCGAACATATGACTCAAAATGAAAACACTAATTATTTTATTTCTTGTATTTAGCTTTGAGAAAGCAGATACAAACCAGACACTTGACACTATTAACCAAACTGAATTTTGTGAAGGTTGGGAGGCAGGTTACTGCGAAGGATGGGAATATATAAAAGGACAATACAGTAGGTGCCCTAGAAAGCCAAGATGTCCTCGACCAAAATTATATCAGAATGAATATAATGATGGATATAATAGAGCATTTGAATTAGGTAAACTACACGCAATTGAAGATTAATGAAGCCAATTGGTAAAAACATAGTTATCAAAATAGTCGAGGAGGAAATCAAAACTAATTCAGGGCTTCTTCTCTCGGCTGAAGATACTAAATCACTTCGCTATAAAAAAGCTATAGTCGTTGCTGTTGGATCAGATGTGTCTGTTATAAAAAACGGAGAGACAATACAGTACGACAAAAGAGCAGGTTATACTATGCTTATCAAAGATGAGCAGTTTACTATCATCCAAGAAAAGGATGTTGTTCTTGTTTTATAAGTTTGTTCATCTCCATAATCATTTTTTTGTAGGAGTGATCCTGGTATTTTATTGTTCCACTAAAAAGCGGATTGGCTTCTTTGGTAACAGGGAGCACTTGGCCTTCTAATTTATTATATACCGACCTCATTACATTTATTGCTTTATATGATAGTTGGTATAATGCCTTTCTGTTGCTTGAGTGTTTTCTAAATATTTCTATCCACCCATTCTTTCTAAGTTTTTGAAATCTGTTTTTGTCCCAAGACATTAGGTAGTTGTACTGTTTAAAATCACCTACACTAAAATATTCTTCGTCTTGTAAAAAGTAAAGCATCTCTAGGTCAGCTTGTGATAAATTATATTTTTTTTTAATAAAATATCTAATTACTCTGTAGTATTTTAAGTAATTATTCTTAGGTGGTTTTAACCTTGGCATATTGAATTATTTTTTTTATAACTTTGTACTAATATAAGAACTTATGACAAACGACAGAAAAGAGGTTAGACATTACATTGGTGCCGCGGGAATATTTGTTTTAATAGTTGCTTTGCTGTTGTTTCTTAGTTTTGTAGAGATACCTCCCGTTAATAAAGATTTATTTGTAGCCATCGTTGGAACGTTAGTTTCATCACTTGGTATGGTAGTATATACGATAATTGGTCAACAACCTGATGAGGTTAACAAACTACAAAAGAAAAACGAATCATTATCTTCTATAAACGATCAGATGGAAACTCGTAACGATCAATTAGAGCAAATGATAATTGATATGCAAAAAGAAATGATTGATAAACTAACTGAACTTAAAACTCATAAAAAATAATATTATGGCTAAAGCTAAAAAAACAGCAGAGAAAAAAACTGCTCCCAAAAAAGAAAAAACTGTAGCACCTCCGAAAACTAAAAGAGTTTGGAACGGAGAAAGCTATGACATTATTAACATTTAAAAATTAAATTATGCCTACAGTAAAATTACCTAATGGAATGAAAAGAACTTTTCCTTACAATGCAGTGGGAAAAGCGCAAGCTGATTCTTTTTCAAAAATGATGGGAGGAAATAAAAAAAACAACCCAGGATATGGAATGGAAAAGAAAACTAAATCTGGATATTAATGGCTAAGGGTAGAGTTAGAAAAAAAGGTAATAAAATTTGTTCAGCGGGTATTGCATGGGCAAAGCGCACCTTTGATACATACCCTTCAGCTTATGCAAACATGGCTGCAAGTAAGTATTGCAAAGACCCTAACTACGCAAAAAAAAGTAAACGATAATGGACGGAAAAAAACTCAGAGAGATTGCCTCTCAACTTAGAAAAGCTTCTGCTATGCACAAGGCGCAAGCAGGAAAGATAGATAAAATGATAAAAAGCATGAAACCTAAAAAGAAATGAAACAAATAAAAAATCATTGTCATTGTGGCAACACCACTGATTCATCTGGTGAATGTGATGGATCAAATAACTCTTGTAATTAATTATGAGTAAGTTAAGCAGAAAACAAAGGAGAATAGCTAGAGCGGCTATGCCATTTAATAAAATAACTGGAGCTGACTTTGCAGTATTGCGAGGCATGAAGGGAAAAAATAAAAATGGGAGAGCTCAAAAAATGGCGTAAACAAAATTGGGTTCGTATTGGTACTGATGGGAAAATCAAAGGTCCCTGCGGAACTAGTAAGGATAAGAAAAACCCTGATAGATGTTTGCCGTTAGCCAAAGCTAGACGTTTATCCAAACGTCAACTTGCAGCTACTGCCCGCAAAAAAAAGCGAGAGGGTTCTACAGGTAAAACAGTTGTATCAAATACTAGAGCAGCAAAAGTAAGAAATGCATAATGGCTGAAAAAAGTAAAATGAAATGTAATGTCGTTACCAAAAGCGACAGAGCTGGAAAAAAGAAAATGGTAAAAGCTTGTTCTAGCGGAAAAGAAAAGCTTATACATTTTGGTGCGACTGGATATGGACATAATTATAGCAGTGCCGCACGTAAATCTTTTAGAGCGAGACACCGTTGCGATTCTGCAAGTAATAAGCTTTCAGCTAGATATTGGGCATGTAAAACATTATGGTCAGGATCTGGAGGATCAACCAAAAGTTCACCCAAAAATAGACAAGGAAAATATTAGTATATTTGTTTAACTAAAATTTATATTATGAAACAAGGTTACAATGCTCGACTAGACGATTCTCTAGGGGCAAAACATGGAAAAAAATCGCAGTCACTAAAATCTAGACGACACGAAAGTGAAGGAATGTCTAAAAAATTATATGGACATAAGTATGGTGGAGACCATTCTATGGGATATGAAAAAAGAAGTGTCAAAGATCATATGAATAAATTACTGAGTAAGTAATGGCTATGAATGGAAGAACCAAAAAAGGGGGCTTTCCTATGATTGCAAAAAAAAATCAAGGCAAGTTTACTAATTGGGTAAAGAAAAATATGCCTGGCACCTCAACGTGTAATGCAGCTTCAAAGGTTATGAAAAATAAAAATAAATATTCAAAACCTGTAGTTGCTATGGCTAATTATGCTAACAATTTTGGCTGTAAAAATTAAAAATGAAATCAAGAGGATTCGGCGATACCGTACATAAATTTACTACCGCAACAGGAATAAAGCACGTAGTAGATAAAGTTGCAGAAGCAACAAATACCGATTGTGGTTGTGACAGACGGCGTGATACTCTCAACCGCTTAATACCTTATAAATAAAATATTATGGCATATCAAAAATTACAAGCAGGCAAAGCATGGTCAGTATATCCAAGTGACAATACTGTTATACCAAACATAGGAAAAGGAGGTCCAACGGGTAGCACCACCACTGGAAGCACGACACAACTTATCGATGCAAACAGAACAGGGGACAATCCTGATAATATGGCTACCTTAAAATTTACATTAGCAGGTATTAAACCTGGAATGGTTATAGTAAATACCACTGACGGAACACAAACTACAGTATTATCTGTAGTGGACGACACGACTTTAAATGTGGCAAATAATATATTTTCAGCAAGTGGAAAAGCTTATGCCATATATGGTGGCACTCAAGAAGGAGCTGTTCTTTACATAGGTGGTGCAGGTAATTTAAAAGTCACAACAGTAGCTGGAGATGATGTTACATTTAATGGATTACAAGAGGGAACTTTTTTTCCTGTTAATGTTATTAAAGTTTTTAGTACGGGTACAAGTGCAACGAACATTATAGCTTTGTGGTGATTGGTATTATAATTAAAATATAAATGAGTAATTTAATTGCGATTGGAAATTATATTGGAGTAAAATTACCTGGTGCGAGAAGTCCAGGACTCCAAGATATCGTAACTGAATTAAGCGCACAAATTGTAACAGAAGACAGTACTAGTAATCAAAACGTAATAACAGAATAAAATGGCAGTTAAATTTTCAGAATTCACGCAAAAAAATGATGCAACCACCTCCTCGATAACCGAGATAGTAGGTTATTTATCATCAGGACAACTTAATGTTAGAGTTGTTCCTTCTGCTTTAGACACAACTTATACTTTTGCCACTACAAATGGCGCAAGTCCTGCACTTACATTAGCGGGAACTAAGACTGGCGAAACAATAGCAGACACTTTAGTAACCCTTAGCTCTTCGAATGCTACAGTTTTAACAGGGTCGGGAACAAATGCAATAGGTATTGACAGTACTGCATATGCATTATCCTCAACTGACAATGCTGACCCAGCGCAAAACACACCAGTTGTTCTTACTGGTCCGGGCGGGGGAGATGCAGGAACAGATACTGTAAATATAATTGGATCAGGAACTGTTGGTGTAACCTCATCAAGTGGAACAATTACCATCACAGGATCAGGCGGCGGTGGAGTTACTAGTTTTACAAATACAAACGGAACATTTGTTTCGGCAGCCACAGCAAATTCTGCAGCCACGGGAGCAGTAACAACTGGAGTAATAGATTTATCAGCAACAGGAACGCCCTCAGCTTCAAATTTTTTAAGAGGTGATAATACATGGGCTACACCAGCGGGAGGATTTTCTGATTTTAATATTACAGGAGACTCAGGTACCCCAGAAACCGTTGCCACTGGACAAACAGTTACTATCGCTGGAGGAACCTTACTAGGATCCGTAGTTAGTTCTCCTGACACTGTAACAGTAAATCACGATAGTGTTACTCGATCAGATACTACTTCTTCTGATAGCCCCGCTGCAGGTGGTACAGTAGATTTAGTAAAAACTATAACCACATCTACTGAAGGACACGTCACCGCAGTTGATGTATCTACAGTTACATGGCCCGCAGCTGGCGGAGGTTTCGGCTCAATTAATCAATTTACAGGAACTGGTTCATCTTTAGGAGCATTAACTTTAGGCTCTACACCAACAGCTGCACAAAATTGTATGGTTAGTATAAGCGGTGTAACTCAAAATTATTTAGATTCATCTAGCGCAGCTAATTGGACAGTATCATCAAACACACTTACATTTACAACAAATCCACCTATAACTGCAGCCAATGGAATACAGATAATAGTAATCGCTTAATATTAATTTATGTCAACAACCAAAGTAACTACAGATGTAATTGACATGAGTGGTAACGCTGGAGGGCTTACCTGGGTAAAGGGCACTACTGCTCAACGTACAACAACTACAATTGGCGACCTCAGAGAAGACACTGACACTAAACGCACACAAGTATATACCGACCAAACAGGCACAGCTGAGTGGAGGAATCTGAAGGAAGCGGGCGTTTCTACAAGTATAGACTTTTTAATAGTTGCCGGCGGCGGGGGTTCAGCTGAAAATAGAGGGACAGGCGGTGGAGGAGCTGGCGGATTAAAAACTTCTTTTGGTTCTTCAGCAGGAGAAAGCTCAGCAGCAATTGCTCTTAATACTAATTACGACATAGTTGTAGGACCAGGAGGAGCTGCATCGTCTGGAAGTCAAGGTGGTTCTGGTACAAATTCTAAATTTAATACTATAGAAGCAACTGGCGGTGGAGGCGGCGGCGCAGCGGGATTAGATGGACTAAACGGAGGCTCAGGAGGAGGCGCAGGCTCAAGCGCCGGAACCGCAGGAAGCATAGGGCAAGGAACATCGGGTGAAGGAAATGATGGAGGGCTTGCGAACGCATCCACTAACGCAGAAGGTGGAGGCGGAGGTGGAGGCGCAGGTGCTGTAGGAGCCGCTGGAGCGTCTACCGTAGGTGGAGCAGGAGGAGCTGGAGTTATAGTAAATATACTTCCGTATACACAGGCTGGTTCAGGAATTGCAGCTGTTGGTGAAGTTGTCGGTACAGATGTTTATTATGCTGGCGGTGGAGGCGGCGGTTACAATAACGCTGGGGACGGTTCAGGAACAATAGGAGCGGGGGGTTTAGGCGGCGGCGGAAACGGCGGCGGCGGTAAACTAAGCAGTGCCACATATACAGCCACAAACGGTGATGTTAACACTGGAGGCGGAGCTGGAGGCCCTGGAGGAAACGCAATAAGCCCAGCTAAAAATGGAGGCTCTGGCGTGGTTATATTAAGGTATCCAAGCAGCCTCACATTAAGTATAGTTTCCGGTAGCTTAGTTCAACCTTCAGGCTCTCCTTATACAGATGGAAGCAATCTAGTTTCTGTGTTTAAATCTAGTTCTGGGGTAATTAAATTTAGTTAATATGGCATACTACGCAAAAATATCAAATCAAGAGTTCACAGTAAGTGAGAGCGCTAGGCTTAATGAGGCTCGCCATGAAAAAGGTGTTATTGAAGCTAACAATAGAGCAAGTGAAGAATATGCAACACTCAAAACCGCATATGAAGATTCATTTACCTCAGCCACTCTGCAAACTCTTGAAGGTGAGCTAGCTGCACTGCAATTACAGTATACTCCTGAAATGACTGAGGATGATAGAGTAGGTCTTGATATTTCAGTTATAGCCAAGAAAGCAGAGATAGATGCTGAGAAAGCAGCTCTTGTTCCAGGACAAGAAGCGGCGCTAGCAAATTTAAAGGCTAAAGAAGCTGAAGGGACTGATGCTCTAACTACTGAGATCGAAACACTTAACACTGCAATCGCTAATGCGCTCTGCAGAGTAACGGCGATGTACACTGGAGCAGATGAGATTGAAATGGTGGCAGGAGACTCTTCAGCAATACAAGCAGAGATAGAGGCTCTTGAAGAAAGCAAGAAAGATATTGACTACACTCAAGATAGAGAGACCCTTGATGCAGAGCTAGAGGCTATACAAGTTCAGATTAGAGCAAAGCTTGAGGAGATGAATGCGGTGCCGCAAGTAGAAAAAGATAACACAGTATACTGGGAAGGATATTACGGCGGTTGCAAGAGAACGTCATACAACACACAAGGTGGTGTACACAAGTTAGGTGGCACACCTTTTAGAAAAAATTATGCAGGGGTAGGATATATCTACGACCCTGTAAGAGATGCTTTTTATAACGAGCAGCCTTTTGCAAGTTGGACACTAGATGAGTCTACTTGCTACTGGCAACCACCAACACCTAAACCTGAAGAAGGAGTATGGTATTGGAATGAAGCTACTTTAGAATGGGTCGAACATCCTTATAAACGATATAAGAGTTGGGTGTGGGGCAATAAACTAACGTCATGGAACGGTTATTACGAAGGCGATGAACCTATTGATGACTGGTTTGCTCCTATCGAGTGCCCAGATGTTTCAGAGCTTTCATATTCAAAACGGCTTTCTTCTTATATTTGGGATGAAGAAACATTAACTTGGATAATTTAAATTATGGCAACAACTAAGGTAATAACAGATTTAACTGAATTCAACCCAGGTAATCCTGACTATGTTTTAAATGCAACTAATGCAGTTACTGTTATAAACTCAGGTGGTAATCAATATAACTTTAATGGTGTATATGGTAAGTTTGGTCTTAGAATAGGAACTACAGTTTTGACTGGCGTGCCTAGTGGGCATCCTATTGCTGTTTTAAATAACGGTTTAACAGGCATTACATATACTGGGACTGTTAATGAAGGTACTTTAGCAGTTGGAGGTGTTACTTATACTTTTTACTCAGGAGACGTAACAATAACGGTAACTGCTGATTTTGGTGTTGCTAGTTATTATTGTAAAATCCATGGGTACATGGGAGGACAAGACAATTTAGTTTCTGTTTATTCAGAAGCGGGTCTTAGAATGCCAACGGGTGGAGCTTTCTCAGGAACACCAGCTGAGGGTATGATGCGTAACGATACAACTCAAGCTTCTGCAGGATCATCTTCTACCATGCAACATTACAATGGAACAGATTGGAAAAACTTTGTCAATAAAACAGATACGACTCCTTTTAACGCAGACATGCTAATTGTTGCAGGCGGCGGTGGTACAACTACACTTTGTGGCTCAGGTGGCGGCGGTGGAGGCGGTATTTTGTCTGGAACATTAAGTATAACACCAGGCACTGGTTATAGTATTCAAGTAGGAGCAGGAGGGACTGGTTCTACTGGTCCTGGTTATACTACAGGTTACACAAATGGTGCAAACTCATTTTTTGATGCATCGGGCGCAGGGGGAAATACTTTTACCGCTAACGGCGGAGGGTATAGCGCTGGAGCTGGAGGTTTTTTTAACGGAGCAAATTGGCCTACTTCTGGTAACTCTGGTGGTTCTGGCGGTGGCGGTGGCGGTTATCAGGGTAATGGTTCAAACACCACAGGCGGAGCATCTACCCAACCGAATATATCACCTTTAACAGGATATGGACAAGCAGGAGGTGATATGCAAAGTACTTCTCCCCCTGATTATGTTGGAGCAGGTGGCGGCGGCGCAGGAGGAGCTGGTCAAGATGTAAACAATTCTGCTAATGAAGGCGGGAATGGTGGAGTTGGTCATATTTCTACAATTATAACTACCACTATGGCATCAGCAAATTCTATAGGTGAAGTAGACGGAAGTGATGTTTACTTTGCAGGCGGCGGCGGCGGTAAAGGTGCTTC
>WLWE01002459.1_pt1 | contig 11881 bp, 5 predicted proteins | sample 6718301 | NCBI WGS metagenome assembly WLWE01 (sample SAMN12718691, study PRJNA515312) | sponge metagenome | isolation source: marine sponge | host: Mycale hentscheli | place: New Zealand: South Island, Marlborough, Capsize Point | collected 2003-05-01 | reverse complement strand
TCGGTGATAAATATGATTCTTCCGTAGGTGTTAAACCTGAAGCCATCATTGGATTTTGTTGGACCGGTGTTTTAAAAGAACCTGGATTTGGCATAGGCGTCGGTGGTAATGGTGTCATCGATGACTGTTGATTTTGTATATTCATTTCAGGTAAATATTTCTCTATATTTAAATTAAAAGGTTTATTTAAATCTTGTTGATATAGATCGTCAAGAATTCTATCTATGATTCGTTCAGCTGGGTCATAAGGATTTGGTACTCCAGTCTCCTCTGCAATTTTTTCAAATCTATTAATAATATTTTTACCAGGCTCAAATGGTTTAAACTCACCATCCAATAATCTAGACAATATTTTTGGAGATAAACCTCTATCTTCAAAAACTTCGTAGAGATCGTCTTCGCTTACTCCTAGTGTTTGAGCAGCATTTATTACTTGTTTAAATTCTCTCTGCGTTTCAAACAATTGTTTATTAGCTATAAAAAATCTCTCCACAACTTCTTGAGGTGTTTTTCTTTGTCCACTTAAAACTCCAAACTTACCTCCTGTAAAATTTCTTCTATCTGCAGATTGATCCGTTTGAAATTTATACAAATAATATCCAAGGCTCTTTTTTGGATTAATCTTAATAGGTCTCATACCAAATATACCTGCAACTTCTGGAACTATTTCATATAATTCTCCACCACGTCCAGGCTCGCCTGTAATAGCTTTTATAGTTCTTTGAAAAGGTTGAGTTGTAGGCATCAAGGTATTTGCTAAATGCTGAGTAATAATTTGATATTTTTCACCATCTGGTGTTCTTTCGTTATATAAAACTTTACCTTCTCTAGTTCTTCCATTTCTAGCTAATATGTCCATAAACGCTTCTGTAAAAATAGACTCCGACACAAACGGTTCTGCTTGTTTTCCTAAGGATTTAATTAAACCTTCAGTAAAACCTTTTATTAAAACATCTTCATCTTCAATTCCTTTTTGAATACTATTTAAAACCGTTTGAAAAGGACGAGTAAGAGTATCATAAACATTATTTCTACTCCAATCTATGTAGTAATATTCATCATCAACTGGATCTTTAATAAGTATTTTCTGCGAATCAACCGCCCATGGTGCAACAAAATAATTTGCCGCGTCTGATTCTTCATCAGAAACTCCAAAAATAGCTTTAGACCCTTCTACAATTGCAAGAGGTAAAGCCGCTGTTGCAAACGTCATACCTGTTAATCTTTTCATACCTATTCCTCTTGTGACTGGATCTTTTAATTCTTTTAATCCTTGTCTAAATACACCATATCCAGTTCTCCATACCTCAGAAGGCCAGGACATAAAATTTCCAAAAGGAGACATTCTCGCTGCTCGAACAAATTGCCCGACTCTAGCATAATTAGGAACAGTGTTTTTTACAATATCAGCAGCATCTAATTTTAATTGATTTATCATATTAGGTCCAACCTTCATTCCAGATTTTTCATATGCTTGAATTAGTCTTTCTAACTCTACTTCAAAATTATATATTTTCCAAAAATCGTCTTCTGCCACATATGCGTCTTGCATAAATCTACCAACACCCCTAACACCCTTACTTACGTTTTTACTTAAACTGTTTAGCATTGGAAATAAAACACTGTCTGTTGCAATATTACCTTCTCCAAATTTTACATCTTTCATAAGATTTTTTAAGTCACCCATTCTAACGTTTGTATTTACAATACCTAAATCTAAATATTCTCTATACTTAGCCATAGCTTCTGGCGCTCTTAATCCTACTTGAACTACTTTTCTAGCGTTATTCATTGCTTTTGCAATCAATCTTGGATCTGTAAGTAATGTTCCGTTACCAACAGCGAATACTCCGGAACTTAAAAAATTTCTTATGTGTGTTGGAACGGATAAAATTGTTTTTGCAAACTGCGCACCAGCTTTAGGTGTAAGAAGTAAATTTCTCCATAACCAAGAAAATGTTTTACCTAAAGGTCCTCCAGTTTCTCCCCTCATAAACTCTTGAAGTTTAGATACTGATTCAAAACCTTCTGATATTTCTTGAGTTGTATAAATATTTTCATCAGGAAAATATTTTTGTAATTTTTCAGGAAGCTTAACAATTGTTGCATTAGTGCCAAAAGCTTCTTTAGCTGCTATAGGTGACGCATGAAAAAAACCTCTTTGACCATAAGGCGTCGCTGAAGTGACATTTGATTTTACTGCTTTATCGGCATCTAACATTTGTTCAAACATTTGTCCTCTACGGGTTATTATAGATAAACGAGACATTGTTTCATATATAGAGTGTCTAGCGTCTTCTATTTCACCAAACAAATCTCTAAAAGCTTTGCTTCCTTTACCAATAACTTCAATAGATTTTTTACCGTCAGGTAAATTTTTTTCTAATGTTTGACTAAATGTTTTAAAATTATAAGGGTCTTGAGCACCTTTTGTTAAATTTGGATAATTAAAGGTTGGAAGAGTATCTTTTTTAGGGTCCATTTTAGAAACAGATTTTATTATATCATTTACATAGCCTTCAGCCATTTGAGGAGTAACCACTTGATTATTTTTAGCTGCATATCTTATAAAAATTTGTTTTACTTTTTCTATTGAATCTCGAGTAGGTTTGTAGGATTGAAGAAAACCCGCGTTAGGATTATCAAAAATTTCAAAAGTGTTTGATATAGAATTTTTAACTCTATTACCTAGCAATTTAGATAATTCTCCAGTTAAATTATTTGGTAAATCTACTATTGCTGGAGTATTAGAAGCTTGTTCTATTAAGCTGACAAAATAATCTCTACTTCTTTCCAAACCAGTCATAACTGTTTTAATACCTTCTGGCTTAGCACCTGCTTTACTCATTATATCAACTATTTTCATCCTTAAATTTTCATCCAAACCTTTTGTAAGAGGTCCAGAAAACAAAGTTTCATCAAGTACTTTTAAAAAATCTTTTCTTTCTTTTCTATTTGCTTGAAAGAAAAATTTTTTAGTTTCAGGGAAAATTGCGTCTACTTCCTTATCTATTCTTTTTACTTGTTCCATAGAAAAATTTAAGTCTGCCATTTTTCTTGTAGATTCTGTTTCTTTTGCAACAGCTTGTTCGACCGGCTTAGCACCTCTAAACCTAAAAACAGAAGCAAATTTATCCACAGCTCTTTCGATTGCAGAATCACTATATGCTAAATGTTTCCCCTGTTTAGCTAACGCCCCTATAAATTTTCCAGTGCCGTAAACAAAAGGTGTCAATGCTAAAGATTCACTACCGAATCTAAGCCTGTTTAATATTTTTCTTTGAGCATCTTCAGATGGATCATCAAATTCTTCTCTATCCAACTCGGTTGGTCCTTTTTTAAAAACATCTCCAAAACTTCCTATTCTTTCAACGTCAGCTACAAGAGTTTCACCTGTTGCACCACCTATAACCATAGCTCCAAATTTTTGTCTTCCTGTTAATTCATTTAGTCTTCTAGATTTATCTAAACCTTTTTTAATATTAGCTGAAGCTGGGTTTAAAAGATTTCCTGCTTTTTTTGCATTTAAAGCTTTTGTAGCTAGTTTAGTTGCAGTTTTTGCTCCTATTGTTCCTGGTACACCTATTTGAACTAAAGCCTCAGTTAGTCTTCCTATTGCTCTTTCGCTTGCAGCGTCTTCAAATGGATTTAATTTATCAAAAAGCATTTCTATTTCAGAAGCTGTGTTGGTATCAAGACCTAAATCAATTAATTCTGCTCCTAAAGATACAATACCCTCGGGAACTTTTAACATACCGGACGCTATGCCGGCCAAACCCGATTCTATATTACTTAGTTTTTGATTGTTTTCTGCTTCAGGTTTTAATTCATTACCAGGCAAATAAAACCTACCTAATCCTAAACCTTGTAAAATTACGTCTCTTCTTAAATAAGGACTAGTGTTTTTTTCTCTATCTTTTTTTTTAATTTTTTTATTTCTATTTACAAAATCTGAGTAAGAAACCATTTCATTTCCTATTGAGCATCTACTGTTGGAACATCAATTTCTTTAAAATTAATATCGTATATTTTTACTTCATCGCCGACTCTCATAATATATGCTGATCCTGGAACGATCATTGGTTCACCATTTGCATCAGGTATTTCAATACCTTCTTCTCCTATATATAATACATAGTTTTGAAGAGGCGCTCCAAACTGGTGAAAATCTACTGTAGATAAATCTATTCCAGAGGCTTGGGCTCTTCTCGCATTGTCTTCTTTTATTCTTTGCATTTGATTTATTTTTATAGAAGCTTCCATCTCTCTTTTACCTCCGGCTACTTGTGATAAAGGAAATTTTATTTCTAAATCTTCTTTAGCGTACACCCCTTGTTTTGTAAATTTTAATTCTCTTTGAAAATCTTTACTAGGTCTTCCATCTTCATCGTATGGTTCTAGACCTCTTTTTCTCATATCATTTTCTACATATGTTCTTATTTGAATATCTGTAGGAGTATTATCGCTTGAAGTACTAAACTCATCTTCAATTTCTAATTTATTTCTATACAGTTTAAGTTCATCATCTATTTTGTTTTTTCTAGCATTTTCTGCATCGAAAAGATTTCTTTCTCTCTCTAAATCTTTTAAAGTTTGTTCTAAAGCTAGTGATTGTAATCCTTGATTATAGGCTGATCTTTCATCTGTTTCTGCATATAATTTTTCTAATGGGTCACCACTAGCCGCATTTATAATTCTCTGCAACGCAGTAGTACCAGGCTGTGGTTTTTGTCCTAATTGATTTCCCGCTCTAGATAAATATCTAAGAAACCTAGTATCTTTTTGTTGAGGAAGAACTTGTCTTAGCATATTATATTTTTCTAGCACTTCTGCTTTAGTGGGATCCTTTGGTCCATCCGCAAAACCCATACGTCCATGATTTTGTATTTGAGTAAGACCGCCTGCATTGTAGTTTTGTCTTTGAGACAAACCACCTTTTCTAAACATAGGTCTTGTTAAAATATTTTTCATTTTTTATATAGTTCCATATATTCCACCTAACGTTGTCCCAGCTTTTAAAGCTGTTTCAAGTGGAGTCATTTGTGGAGAACTCATACCTGTTCCTAACGGAGAACTAGGTGATGACATTCCTGAAGAAGCTAATGATCCTAAGCCAGATCCTAAAAAAGCTGCTCTTTCATATGGTTCGTAAGCTGCTAATCTTTCTCTTTGTTTGTCAGCATCTGAAACTGCAGTTCTATATGCTAAATCTTCACCCCCTACAGCGCCCATTGCAGCAAACATTTGTCCTTCTAATGCAGGCTGTAGTGATGCAAGGTTTGTTTGTTCACCAAATGCTCTGCCTGCCGCTGCTTGTGCTTGACCAAAATTTTGACCAAGTAATTGAGCTTGTAATGCAGCTCTATTTCTATCTGAATCTGTTTGATAATTTGCTCTTTCAACACCTTCTCTACCACCACCAAAAGCTCCTGAAGTTACTGCTCTGTCAGCAATACCTTGAATTCCTCTTTGAGACTGTAAATCATATTCTGTAAGTGTTGAATCAATTACGTCTTGTTGATAAGGAGACATAAATTGTTGGTAAGCATCAGGACCTGAAAATTGACCGGCTCTCTCCATAAAAGGTTCAAAGGACATAACACCTGTACCAGCTCCAATACTTTTTATACCGCCTTTATCATCAAAAGCTATACTTCCAAGACCAGCTCTTCTAGCCATTTCTTGGTCTTTAGCCATTGAAAAGTCTGACCTTCTCATAACCTCTGGAGCAAATTTAGATGTATCTATTTGAGTGTCAGTTAATTTATTTATTCCGCCTAAATAACCTTTTTGCGCTGCTTCTAATGCTGCTGAGCTTGCTATTGCCATTATACTCTTCCTCCATTTTCTAATTTTTTCATCATGCTGTACATACGTTCAGCTCCTTTATCTACGTCACCATCACCCATTCCTTTGACAGCATCAGCAGTAAAAACAAATTCGTTATTAGACAACATTGCAGGGATATCATCTTCTTTTTCTTTTATACCTACGGGTGGAATAAATCCACCTGTTTCTCTCATATCTAATTCTTTAACACCTTCAGGATTTATATTTATATCTAGCCCCTCGATGCCCGCTGCTTGCATAGCGTTTTCTTCAGGAGTGTCTCCACCCATATAATAATTCATTCTGCCGCCCATAGCTGCTCCAGTTCTATCAAAGTTTAAATCTCTTAAAGCTTTCATTAACAAAGATGTTATACCTCTTTCTTCTTCATTAAGGTCCATAGACCCCTTTATACCACCACCTAAAAGCATTTCAGGGCTAAGTTCATCAAGACTAATTCTTTCTTCAGAGGTTTCGGGAGCAAAACTTTTGCCACTATTTAATTTACCTCCAAATTTATTTTTAAAAACAGATAAAATATCATCTAAGTTTCCAGAAGGAACAGATCCAGGTTGTGCTTCAAGGGAGGAAGTGATTTTGCCTCCTAAAATATAATTTTTTCTCGGAATATTCATTATTCCACCCGACGCTGCTTTATCTCTATATTCTGGAGTATTATCAATTACATGTTGTTCTATTTCTTCTTTTGAATACGGGTTTTTAGAAACGTCTCTTTTAAAATCTTTTGGACCATATAGTCTTAAATAATTTTCTACATCTGATTTTCTATTAGATAAATATTTTTCATAAGGGTCAGGTTCTTTTTCTCCAGGGAAAAATTTTTCTTTAATATAAGTACCTATCATTCCAAGAGGTATTGTTTTTTCTTTATCACCTAAAAAATCTAAGATATCACTAAATTCAAATTGACCATTTCCATATGTTTCTTCGCTGTAATTTTTACTTTTATTTGCGGGTTGGTTTTTATTTTGTCGATTTCCCCCAATAAAGTCTACTGCATCTTTACCAATATCTAAGATATCACTAAGTTGAAATTTTCCATCTTTATAACCTTCGCTTCTATTTTCTTTAACAATTCTTTCTATTTCTTCTTCAATTTCGTTATTTGATCCAGTATTTTTTTGTTTATCTCTTCCAGTTAAAAAATTTACAGCAGTTCCAACAGCATCATTTATATATTTGTTACCACCTGGAAGCCTTCCTCCTAAAATTCCTTGGTCACCACCAAAAGTATCTAATCCATATATAGCTGCTGCCGCAGCCGCTTCAGGATTATCTTTTATTGGATCCATAATATTTTCTTGAAACCACGAACCTATTCCATACTGTTTTCTTCCAGCGGTTCCCATGATACCACCATATGCTGCCATTTGTCTATCAGGTAAAGTCGGCCCTGTAGGTTTAGGTGCAAAAGGATTTATAGGTTTCGTAGGGTCCGACGGTAAAGGATTACTTTCTAATGCATAAACCTCATTCTTTAAATTTTTTAAATATCCCATATTAATTTAATTCTTGTTTTTCCTCTTCAGGCTTTTGTTTTTTTTGTTTTTCTTTAAAATGTTCTATCATTTTAATAAAATCTCTTAATGGATAATGATGAATATAATTTCCATCTATCTGACTTGCATTAAAGTCTAAATGACACCACAAATCTTCTCCTGCAGTTTTTACTTTATTTAAAAATCTGTAAAAACTACCTTTAAAATAGTTATCTTCTCCAAGAGTAGGCGCGCTAAAATAAAAAGGTTTTTGTTCTTCAAAAGTATCTCCATCTTTTGATTCATTTTTAAAGAAAAATTTATCAAAAATATCTTTATGTTCTTCAAAAACTTTTCTATTTATTTTAACAAATCCATCAGCTAAAGACGAAACTTTAATTAAGTTTAAATCTCCAATCATTGTTTCTGTTTTTTCTAAATCTAATTCTATTGCAAGTTGAGGTACTTGAGAATGAGTATCTGTTTTATATGAACCACCTACAATTTTTTGAGCTTCATATTTTATTAACATGTTAACAATGTCTTGAGGTTTAAATATAATATTTGATTTTAAAAATATAAAATCTGATACTTCTTCGGTCTTTAAAAACTCTTCAACAATTTGATTTTTATGGACATCTGAAATATCTGTTTTTTCTATAAAAACATATTCCGCTTCAATTTCTTCTTTTTTTAATAAATTAATTGTGTTTATTAAGGATGTAACAAATCTAGCGTCTATGTTTAATTGATTTTGACAAGTGGTAATTAATACTATTTTTCTCATTTTTCTCCTAGTTTATATTGATAACATTATAATTAAATGTTCTCAATGGTTTATTTGAAGAAAGAACGTAACATAATCTATTTATTTTCATTCTTTCGTATATCATAAAAAGCCCTTGATTTAACAAAGGGCTTTTCATTAATTCTGTTTAAGATTAGTTAGTTGATTTTAACTTTTCAATCTCTTCTTGTTGCTCTTTTAAAGCCTGTACAAGTATTGGTAATAACTTACCATATGATGCTTCTAAAGCTTCAGGATTAGATTTGTAAACAATATCTAAGTGTTCCTGTATACCATGTTTGCTTTGAGCTTCATCCAAGTCTTGAGCTAAAAATCCTATGTCATGTTCTTTAGCTTTAACACCATCTCTTCTATTCCAATCAAATTTGACCGGTTTTAAATCTTTAATGAAAGCACTTGCATTTGAAATTGGCTCAATGTTAGCTTTATCTCTAGCATCCGATAAAGATGTTATTGAAGTTACGTTACATCTTAAAGCTGAAATAGAACTATTACCTAGTGTAATTTCATTACTAGCATTAGTTGCTGTTGCTGTTGCTTGATACCCAATTATAGTACAGTTTGTTAGCCCTGTACTCCGTGTTTGAGCTTCTGTTCCTATAATTGTATTATAGTTTGTATTGACTTCTGTATTAAATGAGCCATGTCGATTGACTACTTGTTGCCCAATAAATACGTTACCAAGCATATTAGACCAACCATTGCCGTCTGCACCCGCTTCGTTACCATTACCGATTCTTTCACCTATCATTATATTTTTTTCAGCCATCGATGTATTTGCTCCACCTGAATATCCAGTGTTCAAAACTATGTTATCAATTATTCTGGTATTATATCCAGTCCAACCAGGGCTTAAATCAATTCTCTCTCTAAGGTGACCTACTGATCCTATAATAGTATTCTTAAACCTTATTTGGTATCCAGCGAAAGGAAAAGGGTCTCCTGGATTAACAAAATCGAACATAGTACCAGAATAAGCCCGACCACCTATAATTATATCGTTATGTTGTATTTGAGGCATGTCAAAAGGCGTGCCCGTCCAATTATTCATATGGCTTGTACGCCCTAGAACGTTATAACCTCCAATTGTGATGGAGCCATAACCGGGTGCTTGTATTGTTTGTCTTTGGCCGTATCCACGAGTTGTGTCCCATTTTTCTTGGGGAAGATTATAGTTAGAACTTCCAACCATCACAAAACCGTCGTAGTTAACATTCGCGTTATAACCTGTTCCTCTAAGCAGACCATTTGCGTTATTATTTCCAAACAAAGTAACGTTTCTTACCTCTGATTCATAACCTAAACTATACCCATAGTCTGGATATAGATATGCAAAGTTTCCATCAGTTCTTAAAGGTCTATTACCATTATTTGATCCAATTATAGCGTTGTCTCTAATTTGTGCAGGATAACCACCTGATTTACTGGTAGCTCCAACTCCTTGAAAGTTTTTCATACCTATAAAAATTTGCGACTGTTCTATACCGCGATTTCCGAACATAATCCAATTTTGATTTGGTGTATTTAAACCACCCTCGTAAAAATCTTGAACAGTAAACCAGTCACTACCAATTACTACTGAGCTACTTAAACCTTTTGCCATATCTAACAAACTTGTTTCGTATCTATCAAACGAACGACCGTCTGTGAATGCAGGGTTTGTAGGAAGAGAGTTTGGTTTAACTATTGTAATATTGTTTTCGGTAAATATAGGATTATAACCCACACCACCTTCTATACCAGGGCCTTGAGTATAACTTTTATATCCTTGTGTAGCTGGTACTACTGTATTAATAACACTTACACCTAAATTTAAACTTGGTGCAAATACTTCACAATGTTGAAATTGATATGGATCCTCGTATCTAGATGAAGTAAATCCATTTGCTGAATTTTTAGCTGATGTTTTTCCTAAAGTACTGTAATTCGCTGTTGAGCTTGCTATTTTTCCTACGGCCATAATTTTTCTCCTTAAAGTTGTTTTTTATTTGTATTTTATATTATTGTCAATCCTTTTTTAGTTCGTCTAATTCTTTTTTTAGATCTTTAATAGCTTGAACTAAAATTGGTATAAGTTTTCCTTGTGAAGCCTCTAATTTATCAGGGTTGTTTTTTAAAACTAACTGTAAATGATCTTCAACACCGTGTTTTTGTTGAACTTCGTCTAATTCTTGTGCAATAAATCCAACTTCTTTAATGTCTTTTTTAGCACCATCTCTAGTGTCCCATACGAATTTAACGGGTCTTAGATCATTAATAAAATCTAAACCTATGTTTGCATCTTCAACATCTTTCTTGTCTCTAGCATCTGATAGAGAAGTAATTGATGTTACTTGGCATCTTAAAGTTGCAATACCGCTATCTCCTAGAGTAATTTCGTTTGAAACACTGGCCGCAGAAGGGGTTGCAAAACGACCAATTATTGTATTATTAGTACCACTGCTTAAAGTATATCCTGCAGATCTTCCAACAAATGTATTTCTATTTCCATTAGCATTATTACCAGCGTTATGACCTACAGCAGTATTTTCAAAACCACTTGTGTTACTAAATAATGTTTCGGTCCCCATTCCAACATTAAAATTTCCAGTATTATTATATAATGCTCTAAATCCAAAACCGTCAGAACCACTTGCACCAGTTCCTTGACTACAAGCCAAGGCACCTACAGCAGTATTTTGTTGTCCTGAATTGTGGTTTCTTAAAGCATGGTGACCTATTGCAGTATTTTCATTGTTTGAAGTATTATTAATTAAGGTTTCTGAACCTACAGCAGTATTTTTATTTCCATTACTAATATTTCTTCCAGATTGATAACCTACATAAGTATTATCCGAATTTTGACCAGAATTTTCTGCAGCTTGATAACCTACTACTGTAATTTTTTGAGTGAGAGTACCACTACTCGCCGCCTGTGTACCTACAACAGTGTTGTTTCCGTAAACATTACTTTGTAACACTTCAGCTCCAACAATTGTGTTAGAGCTACCTGATGCGCCGCCTGACGATGCACCTACAATTGTCGTTCTACTTCCTGAACCTAAAGTAGTATTATTACCAGCATTAGAACCTATAATTGTGTTAAGAGATCCGGTAGGATTAGCAGTAAAAGCATTTCTTCCCATAACAACAGTATCAAATCCAGCTGGATAATTAGCATTAAGTTTAATGGTTTTTGTTGTACCTATATCTAAAGAACTTGTAACAGGATCAGCACCTGAAGCAGTTTGGAATGTAGGTGCAGAACCTACACCATTTGATGTTAAAACTTGTCCTGATGTTCCTTCTGAAATTGCTCCAAAACCACCAGCACCATCATTAACTTGTGTTTGTCCGACTGTTCCACCAGGAGTACCTTCTGCATCGTCTTGAAAAGAAGGCGCAACACCTGCACCATTTGATTTTAAAACTTGTCCTGATGTCCCTTCTGAAATTGCTCCAAAAGTACCATTATCGTTTACTTGAACTTGACCATTTGATCCATCAGGATTACCTGCTGAATCATTAACCCAACTTAAACCACCATTACCATCAGTAGAAAGTATCTGACCTGCAGTACCTGCACCATTTGGAAATGTTAAAGTTGTATCTGATGTAATTACATCAGGTGCTTTAATTGATAAATATTTTGCTTCGTTAACATCTTTACCATCTGTTAAACGAATTTCACCTTTTTTGTCATTAAGTCCTACTACGATTGGACCTGTGAATGATGTAGTTTTTTCTGCCATAATTTTATATATCC
>WLWE01002445.1_pt1 | contig 11952 bp, 14 predicted proteins | sample 6718301 | NCBI WGS metagenome assembly WLWE01 (sample SAMN12718691, study PRJNA515312) | sponge metagenome | isolation source: marine sponge | host: Mycale hentscheli | place: New Zealand: South Island, Marlborough, Capsize Point | collected 2003-05-01 | reverse complement strand
GGTTCTGTTATTTTTGTTTACAGAATCTAATTGTCTGAATACAACATTAGTTTGTTCTAAAATTATTTCTAAACGTAATCCCATAGTATTAGGGAAGATTCTATCATTCTGGAAAATTCCAGTATGTAATGGAAGTAATAATTTAGCAACTACATAATCATCATTATCAAATACCTCAGTAGTATCAGAATTAGCTACTCTGTCATAATATGGAGAATTTACATGATTGACATTATCAGATTGAGTAGAAGAATCAGTTCCTCTGTAAAAAGAAGTAGCAGAAGTAGTTCCTTCAGTCATCTCTCTTTTATTTCTAATATTACCATTACTTTCATAATCATACATAACAGATACAGCAGTATTGTATCCCTGAATTTCTTCTAATAGAATACCATTCTGAGTGTATACTCGTAAATCTTTTATGAGAACTTGACCTCCAATATATTCATCAAGAGATAATCTAGTTGGTCGTTTTCCAGAAGGAAGACTAATTTTCACATCACATTTGAGATATGATTCTTTAGGTTGAAAAAATTGTACGTCTCTACCAATAGTAATATCAATTTTCTGTCCTCCTCCATATGATAAACCATTCTCAGATGGAATAGCAACTTTTGTTTGTCCAATAGGAATTTTATCTTCTGCGGTCCAATAGCCACTCGATGACATTTTCTATATATATACTTATAATATATATAAAAAATAATGTTTTTTTTTTATTCGAAATGTTTTATTGGAAAATTGAAATATCTATACAACATAAATAATCACAATCTCTTTTGAATTTATATCTCTTTCTTTCCAACATAAGTTTTCTTTCTTTATTATCTTTATCATATTCTTTATTATTATCTCTCCAATTCTTATTAGATTCTTTTACATATTCTTTATTATTATCTCTCCAATTCTTATTAGATTCTTTATGAGTTCTACCAGGAATTACTTTATTTACACATTTATTATTTTCTATATGATATCTTTCTCTTTTATGTAATTGATCTTTTCTCATACAAGGATAATCTTCAATAAGAATTATATCGTAATTACCATTTTTTATAATTTCTGCTGAACTTGTATATCTTCTTTTACCTTTCAAATATCCTTTATAAGTAGATACATGTTCTGATAATCTTTTTCTAATATATTTTTGACACGTTGAACCAATATAAATATTATCAGTTGTGTTATCTACTATTTTATAAATTTTACCTTGTGAATAATTCATGCTTTTTCTTGCTTACTATTATAATAACTAAATCTATAAGTCTATTTATTTTTGTAAAACACAACAATGCCCGAATTCTTGAATAACTTTATAACCATAATTTTCTAAAATGTATTTTACTCCTTCTTCAACCTCATTCCAACTTGGGTCTTTATAATTATCAAATACTATAATACCATTATCTTGAACGAAATTTTTATAATTTATAAAATCATCAATTACTCCTTGTTTAGAATGATCGCCGTCAATAAATAAATAATCAACTTTGACATTCAGTTTTTTGAAATCTTCTATTGTATCATTACTTTTACCTTTTATAAGTGTATATTTGTGATTATGTTTATTTGCTTCATCTATATTACTTTTTACAATATCTAGATGATTTGTTAGGTCTACTTTTCTATGTGGGTCATATGATTTTCCATAATATCCATCAAATGGGTCAATGCCAATAAAATGACATTCTTTATCAGATTCCATCAATTGAATAATAGAACCACCATATAATACTCCAATTTCTAAATATACTTTACAATCCATTTCATCTTTCAATTGAACTAATCTTTTTAGGTTTGGACTTTTGCAAATTTCACCAATCATTTCTATATATATATAATATATATTTTTTAGAATGAGGATGTCCCCCCAATACTTTTAGTGTTATCAGTAACCTGAGAAGCGACTAATCCAGCAGATGCCAGACCAACTGGTGCAGTTTCAGTACCTTTCATATCTCTTGCTTGTGAAGCATCTTTATCTTCTTTATCAGCAATATCTTCAATTTCACCAACTCCGCCAGATATAGCCGAAATAGCAGAAGCACCAGCAGCAAGAGGAGCAAGAACAGGTAAAAATATACTAGCAACATCTAAGGCACCAGCAGCAATAGAAGCAACATTTGATACTTTATCAGCGACATTGTCACCAGCAATTTTACCTTGTGAAATATCATCAGCAATAGAACCAATAGCAGAAACAGCTCCTAATCCAGTACCAATTTTACCAGCCGTATCTCCAGCTGCTTCAAATAATTCACCAGCAGATTTAGGTGGTTTGACTTCAGCTTCACCAGTCGGTGGTGTACTAGTTCCAGCCTTTGGAGCAGGAGCAGCAGGTCTTTCTTCAGGAGTAACAGGAGCATCAGCAGCAGTACCTTGGGTATTAGCAGTATCTTCAAGTGGTGTAGGTTGAGGGTCAGCATCAGATGTTGGGTCTCTTGTTTTTTGTGAGAAATTAGACATTGAATTGAATACCTTTTTAGCATTACCAATTCCACCTTCACCTTGAACGTATTTTCTAAAACCACCTGCTTTTTGTACGGCTCCATATGTTTTATAAGAAGTATTCAAAGCACTACCAACTCCATATACATCAGTAACATCGTGCATATATTTATCAGTTTGTTTTTGACCGTCTAAAGTAGCTTTTTGAGTATTTAGAGTTTGCATAATTTCTTGATTTCTAACTTTTATAGCATCATTATGTTGCATTGCTTCATTCGTCAAAGCATTACCTTGACTTATGGCTTCTACAGTTCCAAAAGTATCAGACATTATTATATATATATTATCTATATAATAAATATTTATTAGTAAAATAAATAAAGGTTCCAATTGTCGGACATTTGGCATTTATTATCAATAGTCAAATCGTGCCAATTGTCCGACATTTGTAATATATAATACATAACATATTATATTTATTTGTTTATAATATATATAGATTTTCTAATATATATTATATAATGGGTTACTATCAAACATTTCTCGCTAAACAACAAAATAAACTAATAGAAGCAGAATTAGAGGCAAAGAAAGAGGCAAATAGAAAACATTATCAAAAATACAAAGATAGAGATTATCATAAAAAGAATTATGAAAAACAGAAACAAAGAAGTAGAGAATATTATTGGAAAAATAGAGAATACATCTTAGAACGTCAACGTGCTAAAAAATATGAAACTTCACAGTATTATAAGCAATGGTATAAGAATAATAGAGAAGAACTAAATATGCATAGATATGGTAAATCAGAAATAAAATCAAAACCTAAAAAAGAAAAACAAAAAGAAAAAGAAAAACCTATAATAAATAAACCAGTATCATTTACTCTTACTTTTACTTGATTTTGTTTTCGGTTTAGGATTCACTTTTTTTGGGGGTTGTTCAAATATATGTTTAGGATTCAGTTTTTGTGGTTCTTGTATAGTTTTCATATCAACAACAAATATTATCATTATTTTATTTATATAATTATAATATATTTTATAAATATATAGAAAAAAATGTCATTAGTTGTACTTTCATCAGAACAACAAAATTCAGGTGCAAGCGGTCAATCATTTATTGAACAACCCTTTTCCTTCAAGAATTATTTTCAAAGACCAATCAAAGTTCCAAAAGATTCAGCAGTTGCTTTACAATCAATAAGATTTCAAGATAGTAAAACTATTCATTTAGGAATAGGAAATAATTTACATATTTATATTGGAGAAGAACTAGATAGAGATACTGATACATATTTAGCAGAAACTACTTCATATCCAATTGTTGCCAATTTTGTATCAGAAACAGGAACTCTTGGTGATACTAACAATTTCCCAGCAGGAACAGTATCTGTTGATGATTTTGCAGAAAGATTAGAATTGATACTAAATAAATTTACTTTGAATCCACAATTCGATGGTTTACAAAATGTTATTGTAGAAAAAAACGCTTCAACATCTGCTTTCAATGGTTTCAATATTGATTTTATACAGCATAATAGTAGTGGGACTCAAAATATTAGTGAAGCATGGCAGACTTGGACTCCAGGTTCATCAAACTTCAATTGGGATATTGCTTCTACTACACTAACTAGAACTGTATCTAAAACTGGTGGAGCATCTGTAAAATTTGATGGTTTATCTTGTGCTATTGGAACAGAATATCCTTTATCATTAGCAGGCGGTCAATGTGATTTTGAATGGGTAGCATTAGGAGGATTATACAAAGATTTCAGAGTCGGACTTACACGACCAACAAAAGCATCTCTTCCTGCTCCCCCTAATTATAGCACATCAGGTGAAATTGATAACAATTTTGAATATGTTGTTGAAATGGTAAATGAAACATTCAAAGTTTATCATATGGTAAATTTAGGCGGAGATGAAACACAGATGATTGAAATAAACTATGATGATGCTACTAATTCTGATTTCTCTGGTGGTAAATATCCAGCAACAAGAACAGGTCATAAAGGAATACGATTTGAAGTTGAAAATGAAGAAGTAACTATTTATTTGATTGAAAATGCAGGAACTGTAAAAAGATTGATAGAACCCAAAACAACTACTGATATGACAAAATGTACTAAACCACTAAATCAAGCACAATGGATGTTATATCCAAAAATTGAATTGGCAAATCAAAATCAACAAATGAAAGTTACAGCATATTCCGCCCATAAAGCAATTCCTTATGGAAGAAGTTGGTATAATGGTTGTGTAGAAAATACATTCAGAAATGGTTTACAATGGCTTCGTTCATTAGAAGCAAGAGGAATATTCAATCCATTAGTAGCACAAACAAGAACATACAAAGGATTGACTGCTGGTAAAACTTATATGGATGTAAAAGTTGTGATGGTTGTTGGTGATAATTTACTTTATGACCCAGCTACAACAATAGGCAGACCCACTAACACGAGAAGAAGTTTATATCCAGCAGCAAATGTTGTACGAATGTTAGGTTTTGAACCTTATTCAGTAATTGATTCAACATATAACACAGGAGCAGACCAACTGACAAAATTTGTTTCATTATCTGCACCAGTATTTTATGATGTATCACATCCATTATTAGTAAGATTGAATGGTCTGCCTATTACAACATATAATGGTGCTAAGTCTGGAACATCTAAAGTCATCTATTCAATAGGTCAATATAATTCTGATTCAGAGGGTGTCGTCTATCTAACACCACCACAACTGATATATATTGATATTGGTAACACCGAAGAAATAAGTATATCACAATTAGGCATTGATTTAGTTGATATTTTTGAGAAATTCAAGACAGGTATCACTGGCAAATCCATTATCACATTATGCATAAAACCGAAAGAAAAACAATACTAAAAATATAATATTATATAGATATATATGAAAGATTTATTGCCGAGAATGATTGTACCTAAAAAGGAAATTATTCCAGAAGCACCTACTATATTACCAAAAGAAAAGTTAGAACAAAATATAGTATTTGAAGGAAAAAAAGAAAAAAAGGTTACAATAAAAGATGAACCAAAAGAAGAGGATAACGAGGTCGTAATGGTTGAACCAGTACAAGAAATAGAAGAGGAAATAAAAGAACTTGAAAAAGAAATTGAAGAAGCAGAAATAATACCAGAACCAGAACCAGAACCAGTATTTGAAGAGAAGATAGAGGAGAAACCAGTTGAGAAACCTGTGAAGATTGACAAAAGGAAAGGTAAACCATCCCAAGCAAGATTAGATCATTTAGCAAGAATAAGAGAAAAGGCAGCAGAAACTAGAAGAAAAAAAGCAGAATATAAAAAGAAAATGAAAGAAGTTGAAAAGCAAAATTTAGAAACAATGCCAGTTTATAATCATAATATTACACCAGAAGACGTTCAATTGGCAGTGGCTAATGCCTTAGAATTAGCAGAAAGAAAGAGATTAGAAAGAAAAGAAATAAAGAAAAAGAAAAAAGATGAAGAAGCAGTCTTATTGAAGAAACAACAAGAAGAAGAAGTAATAAAACAGAAAGTTATGAATGCAGTTCAAATTCCTAGAAAGAGTGAATGGGAATTTTGTTTCAGATAAAATTATAATATATTCTAAAAAATAAAATATATTATAAATATATATACAATGGAATTACCAATCGTTCAAAAAATAAAAGACCCAGATAATGTCAAAGCACCTAAAAAGAATATTCATCCACATTTACCAAATATAAGTGGTGTTGGTGGTGGTTCATTATTATTGATGATATCGCCAGTAAAGACTGGTAAATCAACTATTATAAGTAATTTATTATTATCAGATAGTATGTACGGACAAGATTGTTTTGACAACGTCCATATATTATCCAATACAATTATGAATGATGTTACATCAAGACATTTATTGAAAGTGTATGATGTTTATGATAAATATGATGATAATATTATAAATAATATTGTAAATAATCAAATCAAATTTGAAAAAGAAGAACAACCAGAAATTGCGATTGTTCTTGATGATTGTTTAGGTTCTGTAAAAAGAGAAGCAACTGTCAACCATTTAGCATCTAGATTCAGACATTATAATATAAAATTGATGATTATTTCTTCTCAGAAGTTCACTAATTCAGTTTCTCCTGTTGTTAGAAGTAATGCAACTGATGTTATCATTGGTAGTCCTTTTCCAAATAAAAAAGAACTTACAAATGTAGCATCTGAATATGGTGATTTATTTGGAGGTGAAGAAAACTTTCTAAAAATATATCAAAAAGCTACACCTAATAGATATGACTTTTTATATTTAGACCTTCAAGAGAATCCACCATTAGCATATCATAATTTTGAAAAAGTTGTAGCAGTAGGAGATACTATTCAAGAATAATATATATACAATGTTATGTATTATATATATACAAAAGTTCCAATTTGGCACGATTTTACTTACTGAAAATAAATGCCAAATTGGAACCTGGGTTCCAAATTGACACAATTACTGCAATTTGAACCTTTTTTTATAATCTGCCATTGATGCTTTTAGTGTTGGTTTGTTCCACAAAATATAACGGCTAAGACTACCAGCAGTCATATATGATTCCCAGTTTTCTCTTTTTCTATGTCTATCTAAATATCTTTCTTTTCTTTCTTTATCTTTATGAATAGTAAAGTCTGACATTTCAGCCGATCCAAAATGAGTGGTTTTTACTTTTTTATTATTATCATAAAATATCGCCATAAACTTTTTCTCTTTTCTTGTACTTGGTTTGAATTCAACTTTCATATATATTTATAATATATATTTTATTATCAATCTATTATTTATAAATATATATAAAGTTTTCTTATTATATATATATAGAAATGACAGAAACTGAAACTTATAATGGCAAAGTACCTGAATATACAAAAAGAGCAATTATGAAATATTATCATAAAAATTATTATACTAATGAAGATTTTAGAACTAAACATATTGAAAAAAGTAGAGCATATTATAAAGAGAATTGCGATTTATGCAAAGTAAAGAGGAGATATAAATATTGGAAAAGTAAAGGAGACCTTGACAAGTATAAAAAAAAATATCCTGATGATATAATTATTCTTAGTGAAAAAGGGATTCAAATAGAATAAATAATATATTATAGATTTTATTATAAAAAGACTTAGAGAATTATTTTGTTATGTATATATAATATATAACAAAGTATGACAAACAATAAAAATACTAATACTAACAAATTACCTGATATAGATTATATGTGGTGGAAATTACCCCTAGTAAAAAATACAACTAATATGATAAAAGGTAAATGGTCTGATAATAGAAGTAAAGATATAACTGGCAATCATGCAGTGATTACTGGTGAAGATAATAATATTACTGGTTTAGACTTAGACTTTTCATATAAATTATCTGAGGATGAATTGAATTCTAATCCTATTACAAAAAAATTTATTGATAAATTTGGTAAAGAACCAAAATGGGACACTTATACTGTTAGAACTCGTTCTGGTGGTTTACATTATTATTTTGAATATGACCCTGAAATCAAACAAACACAAGATGATGACACTAAAATTGATATTCGTGGTAAAGGTGGATGTCTATATGGTGCTGGAACAATTGTAACTAAGGGTGATAAACAAGGTGAATACAAATGTATCAATAATAAAAAACAAATGAAAATGCCTGATGATTTGAAAGAATTTTTATTAGAACATTTATATACAAAAAAACCAACTGAAAAAACTATTCAGAAAAAAAATGGAAAAATTACAAAAAAGCAAAATAAAAAAACTTATGATGAATCATATTATGAATATGATTTTTCTGATGATTTACTCCGTAGAATATTTGATGGATTACCACATGAATATTGGAGATGTGTTGTAGCCCAAGATGGTGAACCATCGTTTCTAACTTGGACTGCTGCTTGTAAAACCTTAGATTGTGAAGAATTATGGGATGAATACAATCAAAAATTTGATGGATATGATTATGATAAAAATATTACATTATGGAATTCTGCAAATGAATCATATAATTGCTTTCAAAATCTGTTGAGACATACAAGTTTTTCAAATGCTGATAAATTGATTGATTATCATAAATATCAACCTATTCTTGAAAATGAAATCAAACCCAATATTGAATTTGAATCTGAAAAATTAGGATATGATTATTTCAAACAAGGTTCAAATATTATTGTAAAAAGTGATACTGGAACTGGTAAGACAACAAGTTTCCAAAAATATATTGAGAATACAAATGAAAAATTTATTTCTATTACTTCTAGAATGTCACTTGCGAACGATCAATACGAAAGATTTTCAAAAGAAATAAATAATGTATTTTATTATAAAGACCTTACAAATGATGTGAAAGGAAATTTATTAGGATTATCAAAAAAAAATCAATATGATAAATTTGTTTTCAAAGGTTCTGTTGTTGTTGAGATTGAATCACTTATCACACGATTAGAATATGCTGAATCAATTACAAACCTAAATGAAATGGTAGTATATTTAGATGAGTTCAATTCACTTATTCTACATATTCATACTAGTTCAACTCTTGATAATACACTTACATTTATATTAGACCAATTTATTTATATTCTAAAAAATTGTAAACAAATTATAATGACTGATGCTGATATTTCTGATACATCAATTTTATGGTTGAAAGAAAATGTTGGTAGAGATTTTGAATATCATAAAAATAATTATAAACATAATAAAAATGTGAAAGCAGAAGAAATTATACATTATGATACAATGATAGATAAATTACATAAAAATAAAAAATGGCTTGTACCTTGTGATAGTCGTATGAATGCTTTGGCATTACACGAGAAATTTCCAGATGCTGAATTGATTGTTGCAGAAACATTAGAGATTCCAAATCTTGATGACCACGACAGAGTAATATTCTCACCTAAAATTGTTTATGGTGTTGATTCAGTAATGGAAAGACCTGTATTTTGTTTTTTTCAAGAACGAACAATTGATCCATCACAAATGGTTCAGATGACTTGTAGATGCAGAAATATTAGTAAATTATATTATTTATTTATGAGAAAAAGTTTCAAACCCAAAGATATTGACTTCTCAAATTTATGGGATGAAATGTTACAACAACACGCAACATCATTGAAATATTTTCAGAATAGACATTTCAAACATTTGGAAAAGGGTTACCTAAATACTTTACATCGTATTGAATATGATAAAAAATGTTATTCATCAAATCCATACGCACACTTCAAAAGACTTATCAAAATCAGAGGTATTGAGGATATTGACTTATATAAATCAACAAACTCTGCTTCATTTCAAGTAGACAAAAAAGAATTGAAGGAAAAAACACTTCAAGAAAAAATTGATTCATTTGATATTACAAATGAAGAATATTCCAAAATAAATGAAATTCTAAAACTTGATGAAAATAATGCTGATGAATTCAAAATGTATTTTATTGATGATAAATTATTACATAGACATTGGAATATATCAACAATGTTTTTCCAAAAAGATATTGATATCAAATTTGATAATTTTGATTATTTCTGTGAAAATTTTACAACTAATAAAATTACAAAAGAGAAAACTAAATTGAAATTATTACAAGATATGAAGATTGAATGTGATTGTCTTGACCCTTATGATATTACACCGAAGAAAATATTTGATAAAAAATTATTAGAAGATTATAAAGTTATTTTTAGAAATCGTTCTAAAAGTCTAAAAGCAGATACAATATATGATTGCCAAAAAATAATTGTTGGAATGTATAAAAAATTATTTGGAGATATTATTGATAGTTCCAAAGGTACTAAAAAAAAGAAAGGCTCTAAACAATTATATTCAATAAATAATGATGCAATTATTCAAGATAAAAAACTATTTGAAATTAGAAAAAAAATTTCAGATAAAGTAAAATTTGTAGAAGATTTAGAAAAAGAAAATGAATCTATTATTCTTGATATTGATATATAATATGTTATGTATTATATAATACAAATGTCGGACATTTGGCACGATTTGACTATTGATAATAAATGCCAATTGTCCGACAATCATAATTATGGATTATGATTTGGAATAATATCCAAATCATTCTCTTCAACTACTTCATCTTTTTTAGGTGGTACTGTTTTTGGTTCAGCCTTCTTACCGTCTTTTTTATCTTTCATACTTTTGTATTGATCTTCTAAATCCTTCATTTCTTCTTCGTTTGGCGGTCGTCGTTCACATTGAAATATATAGCATAAATTCATTTTGCAGTGACATTTGCTCTGCCAGATTACAAGCAACAATGAAGCCACGGCACCAAGCACTAAAACAATTGCACCAGCGGCTTGATCCACTGAATAGTTTTGAAGTCTACCTTCATTTGTTTCTGACATTATATATAATTTTTGTATAGAAAATATTTTATATAGTATTATTATATATAATAATGCCTAGAAACAAAATGAAATTTAGCGGACAAAGTTCTTCAAAATTAGAGATGGAAATTGCAGAAGTACAGGAAAAAGATAATATTGGATTAGATAAAGCATTTGAAAAAGTTATGGGTTCAACTCATAAAGAATTTTGTGAAGCACAACTTCTAGAATCTTCAAGACTTCTACTATTAGATAAAGATGAAGTAAAGTCTAAAATTGTAGCATATAGAACAAAGAAAGCAGCAGATGATGCGGCAGCAGCAGCGGCAGCGGCAGCAGCAGCGGCAGCAAAGGATGATAAAAAAGCCGTATAAAATAAATATATTATAGTAATATATATATATATAATGCCCCCGAAAAAAGAAACCAAAGAAAAAGCACCCAAGAAAGAAGCACCCAAGAAAACCTGGAAAGCTCATCTTGCTGAGGTCTATGCTGCTGAAAAAAAGAAAGATCCAAAATTCAAGTACAGTGATGCCATGAAACTTGCTAAGAAAAGTTATAAGAAATAAATATATATAGATTTTCTAATATAATAATATATAATGAAAACAATAGCAATACTTATTCCATCAACTACTAAATTTAGAGATTGGAAACAATTAGAGGATACATACCTTTATAAATATCAAAAGTTGTATACTCAATATAAAATAACATATTATATAGGTTATGATTTTGATGATCCAATATATTCAAAAGAAAATGAAAGAAATAAATTCAAAGCAAATTGGATTGAATGTAAATTTGATAAAGGTAATGTTGTAGCAATATGGAATCATTTATATGAACAAGCAAAAAACAAATATAATTATTATTGGATAGTAGGTGATGATATCAAATATCCACAAAAACCAATTGGTATATTTGAATTATTATCAAATGCACTAGATAAAAATAAAGGATTAGGAATTGCTGGTTGTTACAATGGTAATCCAAAATTACCTATGACACAATTTATGATTACTGATATACACTATAAAATATTTGGATATGTATTTCCACCAGAAATAAAAAACTATTTTTGCGATAACTGGATTGTATTAGTTTATT
>WLWE01002433.1_pt1 | contig 11991 bp, 8 predicted proteins | sample 6718301 | NCBI WGS metagenome assembly WLWE01 (sample SAMN12718691, study PRJNA515312) | sponge metagenome | isolation source: marine sponge | host: Mycale hentscheli | place: New Zealand: South Island, Marlborough, Capsize Point | collected 2003-05-01 | reverse complement strand
TGTTGTTTGCAGTACTCGTTGGAGTTGTCAGGTCCGCAATCGCCATTGGCACAGCGGTGATTGAAGAGCAGATTATCGTGCCGGAATTTTTCACATTGGTCATGGACACCTTGTACTGATGGTAGTTGCCCAGAAGGGTTCGCTTGTGTCGGCGGTATCTGCCGCCCGATCATCGGATGCGGAGAAGATACGGACTGCCCAGATGATCATATCTGCCTGAACGGCGTATGCGTCAAACTCTGCGACGACGATCTTGTCAACCCGAATCCTTGCCCTCCTGGATTCATTTGCACCGATCTTACACCTGACTTCAGCATCTGCCTCATCGGTTGCAATGATAGCAACCCTTGTCCGGATGGACACATCTGCTGGAACGGCGTTTGCTATCCATCAACAGAATGTAATGATGAGAATCCCTGCCCAGAAGGTTATGTTTGCCTGAACGGCACTTGCGTTAAGGAGTGTGATATAACCGACCCCGATTCCTGCCCGCCTGGATTCGAATGCACACCGATTGATGGAGGGAACGCCTGCCTCTTAGGATGCAACGAGACAAACGATTGCCCACCAGGCTTTGTGTGTATGGATGGCAAGTGCGTGCCACAATTCGGTTGCAGCACTGACAAGCCTTGCCCAGACGGATTCGAATGTGTCAACGGCATCTGCCTTCCTTCTTGCCCAAGCGGCAACGACAGCGAATGTCCTAACGGATACGAGTGTTTCGATGGCATCTGTAAGAAGCCTTGTGCAAACACGGACGACTGCCCTATCGGATTCATCTGTATAGACGGGACTTGCGAGCCAGGCGGACGCCCCGATGGACATTGTACTGACACTGCTGAATGTCCTTCCGGTTACGAATGTATTGGTGGCAAATGCCGTAAGGTTTGCGACGACGACTCATCCTGCCCTCCCAACTTCATCTGCTTCGACGGACACTGTCTGCCGGTAGGAAGACCCGAAGGTCCTTGTGGACCGGAAGGTTGCCCACCTGGATACGAGTGTATCCTTGGCATCTGCCGCAAGCCTTGTACCGGAGACGACGACTGCTTTATTAATGAGAACTGCGTCGATCCTCCAGGTGCTTGTATGCCTCGCGAGTGTAGTGTCGAGAATCCTTGCCCGACTGGAACCATCTGTATCGATGGTAGATGTCGCATCGATTGTAGTGATGGCACCGAGTGTCCTCCTGGATACATCTGTACTCCGGTAGACGACGGTAGCATCTGTCTCCCGATCAGCCCCGGACCTGACGGTCCTGAGCAACCTTCGGAGCCAGGTCCTATTCCTCACGACAAGATTGGTTGCGAAGAGGTAGACATCAGCGGAACCCTTTACTGGGGTAGCGAGCAAGACTACCTTGCTGGCAAAGGCGAAGCTGTAATCAAGGATGGTGCTTTCGTTAAAGCAAGGAAGATTCACACCAACTTTGTAAAGGACCTCTATCCTAATGGAATTGGTGATTACACCTGCCTGTACAGCGAGCCAGGTTCCGATGATGTTGAGAGCGTCACACTTAATAGACAGAGCCCCCTGAACGGAATGGTTCACAGTTACTACATCGATCCAGATGATGGTAGCACTTGTATCAATCATGGATCTACTCACGATCCGGTTGACGGTTACATCTCCGGTTGTAAGGAAACTGATAGAGGTGGCAATCTTTACTGGGGGACCGTCGACCAGGGACTCGATCCTAATAAAAATGGCGACAAGCTGTATAAGGATGGGGCTGAGATTATCTGTAAGGGTATTATCAATGTCCTTAGTATCGATTGCGAAGATCCTAACGATGGCGGGGTCGGACAAATCGGTACCTGGCAAATCTACTACCGGACTCTGGACGGTGGGAACGACATGGTTGCCCATTATGGTAGAAGCGGACCCTTCGGACCTCAAGGTGCTTACATGGAGGCGGTCGAAGGTTCCATCTGTATCAACGATTCATTTGGTATCGTAACCACCAGAGATGTTATCCTTGTTAACTCACCACGAGTTACACAGACAAGACAGAGCATCATTGGCGAAGGCCCGTCTACAGATGACATCATTGGACCTAACGGTGAAGTCATTAAGTACAACACCCAAGAGCAAGCCAATGTGGTATTCACCGATTTGCTTCTCCACCTTGACACCTATAAACCAACGGTTCAACTGCTGACGGACATCAACGATGCTCCAGACTGGTATGTACCTAAGAAAGGCGATCTGTGGATTGATCCTAGTGACTACTCCATCTATGTTGCCGATTTGGTTGACATGGATGTCCCTGATCCTATTACTGGCAAGTTGCCAGCAAGAGAGGACATCCGCAAGAACATGGCACGATATGTTGCCTGGATTGAAATCGCTGGCGGCGGAGAAGCAGGAAACGATGCTGCTAAGGGCAACAAGGTTTACTATGATGAATCTCCGCATGTACCTGGATCAGGTCCTGGCAGCCCGGATATTGCAGCACTGTCAAGAGGCGATCTTTGGATTGCCTCTAACCCGCTCATCACTTATGTCTGGAACAATACATCCGAGACTTGGATTTCTACCACTGGTGACTTGAATGCTATCTTCGATAATAGATTCGAAGTGCACATTGCTCCTAGTCCTCCGACTAAAGAGTTCACCAAGTCTGGTGACTTGTGGTTCGACTCTGAATTCGCAGAAATGAGAATCGCATATGTTCCTGCTGATTCCGGTGGCGAATTTGTTTGGGTTCCTGTTCAGGGTACCGGACTTAAGGCTGCTCCTTCTACATCTTCTTTCTCAACTGAGGAAGAGGTAGATGAGCTCAAGACTCAGGTTCAGGCATTGACTGCAAGGCTTGATGCAATTGACTCCAACTACTAAATAATCAAAAAGGATATTCATGACCTGGTTAGAATCAACTGATTTTCCCAGTGGGCAATTGGAGGGTACTTCATATAGTAAGTATTCTCCTTGGGTGCATCCACAAACAAAGGCGGTGTACCTCTGGGACTTTGATAAAAACTCTTGGCTCCTCTTCAGTAATACTGGAGCCAGGATGTATTCTATGACTATAGATCCTGCACTGGATGGAAACACCCTGTACGATGGAGATATGTGGTGGGATCAGCGAGCTCTGGAGCTTCGCGTATATCATAGACCCACTCCAGCATCTCCAGGACAAACAGTCACTGGCAGATGGGTATCCTCGACTAACCCAGAGATGTCACTTGTTGACACGAATAGAAATAATATTATTGGCATCATTGAATTGGATGCTCCTACTTCCGATATTTACGAAGGCAGAGAAGTTATGTTCTCTGTCAGCCGTCCGTATGGTGGTGCTCCGGACTATATGATTGACTACGAATGGATTGTCAATCCCAACCCCGCTCCTGTCAACTATGAACCTCAGCCTGGAGTAATCATCAACTCTCCTGATCAAGCGACAACCACTATGATTTTCGAAGTGGGAACGCACATTATGGATGGAGATCAGCAACTACCATTTAATGTTTACTGTAAAGTGTCTGCTAAAGAAGAGTATGCAGACTCATTCGTTAAGAGCAAAGACAGATCCGAGCAAGTCACTGTCTATCCTATGAAGCAAATTGTCGACCCAATTGATTACTATCAACTTATTGATACACAGTTTGGATTGGGCGTAGCAGATGGAAGTCAGCCTGTAACCAACGAGGGTAACACTTATAAAATCGGTCCTCCATTGATTGGCAACTCATTCTTTATGATTCCAAGTGACGATGTTGTCTCGAATCATACAGGACTCACATTCACACTCACTGATCCAGCCGATGGGGAAGTGGATCAAGAGAATATTGTCGGTTCTGTCTATATGGCGGCAACCGGTCCTATCAATGACATCTATCCTGACGTCAGTGCTGGAAATCCACCTTCCGGCTTCACTATTACTTTAAGTGATGTCAATTATGAAACGGACACAGTGATTTACATTGTCTCCGAATCCGAACCCACTTATAGAACAACGCTCACTGTTACAGCAAAATGACTTACTCAAATCCAGGCAACGGTGCTGTAACATCAAGTTCAGCACAACAAAGATCTCAGAATCCGGACACCGCTCCTAAGTTCTTTAAGGAGACTCCGACAAACTTCGAGATTACTAATAACGAGTATACCTCTGGTCCTTATTATTTCGATCAGGCAAGAAACTCTTGGATTTTCTACATCCCTGGTACTGATATCCCCGGACCTCCAGTCGATCCTGATGGTGGCAATATCTGGGTTGATCCTACAAACATGTACTTGATGTATGTGTATAACCAAGGGGAGATGACATTCAAGGAAGCAGAACCAGAGACTTGGTATGCCTTGACAACCAATAAGAGAGCATATGACTACCTGGTGATTCCTATCGGTGCAGATGGCACTGATATTAATATTACGAATGCTCCTAATGACAGGATTAATATCTTTAAACAGACTATCACATACTTTAATAAACTTGATGCAGATATCAAGGTAAGACTCAAAGAAGATGATGGACAAGGTGGCATAACCTATAAGTGGACATCTATCACACAAAGAGCTCTAGAGGGCATCGAAGATCCAGACACAATATTTGACGATACATTACCTGCTCCTGCACTGCGTCAACTTATGGAAAGTACAAACGCTCTTCAATCTAGAGTTGATGCTTTACTTGAGCAAGTAAACTCATAAATAATACAAAAGGGTATTGAAATGACGCAAAGCAATCCAGGTAATACCGAGCTTAGGTATAATGTTAGACTGCAGGCAATTGAACCTGATGTAAATTCTGATCTGCGAATTCCCGGTGAACTATGGGTAGATTCCAGAAACCTCACGATGTTCGTTTTCTCGGATGATATCGATAGTAATGGTACGCCAGGTTGGATTGGAGTTACATCCGGACAGAATGTAGGTTCTATTATTTACAGTGGTGACGATCCGCCGACGCTGGCTGATGTATATCCTAACCTAAATCAATATAATATTGAAATCCCACTCGATCCGCTCCCAGGAACGGTGTGGTTTGACACTTCTAATAATTCACTTAAAGTTTATTATGTTCAGCCAAGTCGCCCTCGTGATTTGGATGAAAACGGCGATCCGGTAGATCCCAACGACGAATGGGAGGCATATACTGCTAGTTGGATTAGCGTCACCACCTCTCACTATCTGACTGAAGCAACAGCAGATTTGGTAACTGATCTTCAGGATCAGGTTGTAACACTCACATCCCAGGTTGCTCAGCTGGAGCAAATCATTAACGCAGGTTAATCATGGCTATTAATTTTCCATCCTCTCCTCTCCACGAAGAGATTTGGCCTAAGGAAGGGGATACACAAAATCTAGCAGAGACTAAAGGTACGATTTTCAAGTACGATAAGTACACAAACTCTTGGGATATCGTTGGACCGGACAACATTGCCACCACTGAATGGGTGTTGGCACAGAAGAAAGACGATACAACTAACCTGGAAAGAGCATATGATTTGGTTACTGCAACCAATGATCTCGGACTAGTTGGCTCTTATTACAGTGCAACAAACGAGACATGTGACACTGAATTTGGTGCATCTGTCAGAGGAGGTGTTCTTGCTCCACCCAATGGAGATGACAAAGAGTTAAAAGAAGTCTTACAATACAGTATTCCAGATTGGGCAGAGTGTTTGTCAGATAGTGGAATATCTCCAGGCTTTTTGTACTTTATTGGTATTGACGAAGATGGTGCAAATCCAGATGTAAATACTGATGGATCAATGACTGCGGTATCAAAAAAATATAAGGATATCGTATCTCTTGCCTTTAGCAACAAGGACAATTCTGATAACAACCTAGACTGGTTTAATACTGTATCTGTCGATGATACTTTAGAACTTTCATATGAGGGTTCATTAGGTAATGTACAGTATGGTATCTACACCATCTCTGGCATTCAGGAGGTTGGAGATTATAATATTGTTATCTCTCTGACTTATGTTGGAGCATCTCACCCAGATGAAAACTTTCAAAATTCTGGCAATAGTGGATCCACATATTATTTGCTAAGAGTTTACAAGAAATCTGTTACGACTGCTGGTGCTACATTTGACGGAGCTCTTAGAGTCAAGTACACTGACGACGAAGCACTTAGTGCCAGACCGAAAGATAATACTACTCGGACATTCAATGTCAATACAACGACGAAAAGAGTTGATGCCAGTGTAGAATATGATTCACTCCTAGGTACTCCTGGGTTCAATGATAAAAACTGTCTGGTAACCTTCGGACACCTCACTATGAGAGTTGGCGAGGACAAAGATGGAAATAGAGGACCTTTCTTGCCATTAGTAGGTGGCATAGCAATTAATACTTTTGGTACTATATTCAAACAGTCGCTCAGCGACAGAGCTACTTTTACTATTAGGGGTACTGGTAATAAAGACTTGTTTTTTACAAATACATATGGCAGTCAAGACTACATCGCTTGTGAACATAATGTAACTAATCAAAACGACGCTGTACTTAATAAAGGTCAGATTCAAGCCTTGATTGATGGAGGAGCAGACACGACTCCATATCTGCCTATTTCGGGTGGCACGATGACTGGTAAGATTAAAGGAATCACAAGCAGTCCCAGTCTAGCTGATGAAGCAGCTTCCAAAGCGTATGCAGACACCAAGGAGTATGTCCATAATGGACATACCGCCGAAAAGGGTAGAATCTGGGCTGATGGCAACTCTCTGTACTTTAATCCATACTAATCATGGCTGGCGAAGCAAGATATAGTTACGTAGATCCCCTTTTTCCAGAATACACACCCCCCTCTGGAAAAACCTTGGGCGATATGTGGATTCCATTTACCCCTTATATATCGGCTTACGGTAAAAATAAGTCTTGGAGACAAAAAAGTGCATATGGAGGGCACACTCTTGCTTTAAATAAGGACCAAGATGCTTATGCATATGGGCATTGGACTAAAGACGACAAAGTACCTACCGACAGAGCAAGGAACGAGTACAATATTTTTGGATCAGATAAGACTGGTACCGGACCATCTTTCAGAGAGATAGATGAATCAAAGTTGTTCGCTTCTTATCCTGCTTTCGGTTGTAGTGTTTATTTTGGGAAAGGTTCTAGTGATGGCGGTAGAGGAGCTGCATGGAGCGTCATTTCTAAATGGGATGGATGCCTGACGGATGTAGCCGGTATAAAAATTGATGTTAGTCCTTGTGCTGGTAACAAAACAATAAATGAGGATGGCAATGAAACTAGCACAGGTGGTGACAGTGGGACTCATGGGTTAGATTGGCAATTTAATCAATTCCACGCAATCTATAGAGACAAGACAGGCAATCACACGAGCATCTTGATGCTCCCACAAGGCGATAACTACGATAACAATAGAGACGCGTGTGATCCAGCAAAGGGACAATATTTGTTTAGGAATAGCACAGATGATGATGATAGCGATTCAGTGGGTTGCACTAGGGTGGGAACAGACAGTCATTGGTATAGAGGTGATTATCTAGCCACCACCAAGCATATTACATTGTATCTGCTGATAGATAAAAACACTGCTGTGCCTTTGAATTCTTTGTTTGTGGGATTTGAGTTCTCGATTTGGATAGGAACTTACTCAGGTCAGAACAGACAACATAACTTCCAGATGAATAACTGTTCTGTTATTCCATCATACATCGCTGAACAAATTAGAGGAAAGAGTCCATATACTACCAACTATCCGAATCGTAGTAGAAAGGTAATCATTCCGGAACTTACAGATAAGAACGATTTCGAGGGTGATCGAAAAATAACACTTAAAAAATACAGGGAAAATGATTTTGGAAGAAGCAACTTGCATTAGAGTGCTTGGATTCGGTTATAAATAACTAAAAAAATAAGCAGATGGCAACAGTATTTCCAGCTTCACCTGTATTAAATCAACATTTCGTTGATGGCAATAGACTATGGGTATGGGACGGCCAAACTTGGAACCTTTGGGGTAACCTTCAGTATGTACCTGTACCGGGTTCAGAAGGTCCACAAGGTGCTGCAGGTAAAGACGGTGCCGGGGGATTGCCTGGTCCTAGGGGTCCTCAGGGATTTAAGGGTGATACTGGGGACCCAGGCGCCACAGGTCCAGGAGGAGCTCCTGGTACTGGATTGCTAATCACTGTGGTTGCTCCTACTTCAAGGGAATTGATAGCTCAGATTACAAGATCTGGTGTTGTTGGTCCTAATGGTCAAGTACCACCACCTTCAAATAATTGGGCAAGAAAATATTGGGATGTTGATTATATACCAGCACTAGGGCACAATGCTAGTGTAATAGACGCGGATGATGATTATGATGCGTCATCCATTTTTGCGTGGGACGTAGCAGAGCAGTGGGGTTACGTTGGAACACTCAAGGGTAGTCCAGGACCCGATGGTCCTATCGGACTTCCGGGTGAAGACGGATCAAATGGAGAAGCTGGTGCAAATGGTGTAGATGGACTTAATGGTGCCCATGGAGCATCATTTGCTAAACAAATTAATGCTATTCCTATTGCAGGACAAGTTGGTAGACTTTATCTCTACACAGAAGACATGACTCTTTACGTAACCACCAGAGAATAATATGACATACAGCAATTCATCCTATGGTTCGTCAGACGACACTACGAGCTCGTCTGACAGCTCTAATAGTCAGTCTAGTTCTTCTTATAATCTAAGTGACACTATTGGAACAAACGGTTCAGATTTTTTTGAGAATAAAAGAGTAAAGTACGCCCCAATCGTACGCACAGAAGATCAGCATAATAGATTTTATATTAGTACAACTGTAAATGATGTATATGAGAACGTAGCATCTATTCCCAGATCTAATGAGTATGGTCTTGCTTATAATGCAGAGGAAGCAGACGATCTTGATGATTTGCTCGAAGAGATCCCTCCCGAACTCATCGAAAAGTATGAGCATATCAAGGAATGTACCGGGCAAGATAGGATTCAACTAAAGGAAGGCAAAAAGGAATACCATATAGAGGAGCTCAACCAAGATGAGCAAGGTGAACTGAGGCCTCAGTTTGAGAATTGCCCAGACGAAGAACCTTTTGTTTACTCATCTGGTTGGCAGTGGGAAGATGCTAGAACTGGATCTTACACTGGTGCAGTACCAGGTGGTGTTCTAGCATGGCGTGCATCGGATATTGGTCCACCTTTGAAAAAGTCTACGACTGAATCGCATGCACCAGGGCGAGTAATGAACTTGCCTAATAATGCTGTCACTATGATTCATACTGAACCCGTTACAATTATTTGGGTTCACCCTTATCTCGAAAGAGGCGAAGCAGGAACTAAGGAAGGAGATAAAGACGCCGGTCCCGAACGCAACGAACTTAATTTGGGATTTAGTCTTTATGACTCCAAGTGGACATGGCAGAGCGGTCCAACCTCCAACTCCCCAACAAACAGTGATTCATTAATGAATGCTGGCATGTGGTCACAGGCTGGTGGACTTAATAGCAATGGCAATCAAGACGAAGCCAAAATGTATTATCGTCGTTCTTTCCAAGGACACGAATCATCTTGCTTCAGAATGGGGTACAGTAGAGGAAACGATACAATTTTGTATGGCAACTCTACTACAGAAGGATTGGAGTACGGCGTTGTAGGTATGAGCGGATTCGTTTCCGCACTTCCTAACTTGTCATTCGGCGACGAGTATAATAGTGGAATTATGCATGCATATACTATTAATAGAATATGCACGAACGGCGATGAGTTGAAGGCAAATATTCAGAAATTTGTTGCCTGGTTACAAGATTTTATTGAATTCATTCAAGACAATGATGGCGGAGATCTGCTGCCAGATGGATTCCCTGGAACTGGTGGAGGACAGGGAGATTCTTTCTCTGTAAGTGCAAGTAGAATATTAGATTCGGTTGGTATCGATCCAAATATCGGCGAGATGTCCGAATCCGATCGCAAGAAAGTTACAGACTTAAGTAGTATGGTTGGCAAGTGGGCTGACTATGCAAGGGAGAGGGATTCAGAAGAGAATCCAGAACACACCCCGTATGTCAGTTGTGCAGATCTTATAGAGAGTGGTTTCGTTGAAAGGATGAAGCAACCGTGGACTCCTGATGCAGCAGACGAAGCAATTCTGTCACTGTTCTTTGAGTTTGCTGGGAGAACCGGTCCCGAGAATGCGGGCGTCAAAGAATCGGCAATGAAATTCAGAGTCAACCCTGATCAAATTTTTGAAAGGGCAGCGAGAGGGGAACCTCTCACTAAGTTAGATGTTTTTAGAAGTTTCTTTACTAGATGTGTCCTGAGAGACGAAAGACTTGCCACACAGTTTGGTGACTTTGATATTGAAAAGTTCGGACTGGCTTCGCTAGGCAGGATAGACAGAAAAGAAATTAGAAACGAGAGGTTCTTCTTATATCTTATCAGCATAGATAAGGATGAGATTGGTGACTTCGAGTACGAGAATGGAGTCCTGGTAGCAAAGTATAAATCTGGATTTATTTGGAACGCAGAAGACTTTGAGTTAGATGCTAGAGGATTCATTCGGGCAGCAGAAAGACTTAATTGCCACATCTATTCTCAGGGTTCAGATATTGTTGTAGCATTGCCCGATAAAAACGGGATGATTGGACCGACTATTGCTACCTTTGATGACTCTTTTGAAGAGTATTTCGCTAGCAGTATCAGCAACGCATTTTATGGTGCAGAGGTATCAAGCAATAGTACTTTCGCACAGAGTTCGAACAATGAGTATGGTGGAGATCCACAGACTAATCAAAGACTACTGTGGAGTGAAACTACCGCTGGTGGCAAGAAGAGATACGCCCATAAAGGAGACAAAATTGATCATGTAAAAGTCGATCAAGCTGGCAAAACTCCTGATGGTAAACCATTCCCTCCCGACGATAAAGAATACGATTATCAAAGATGGACAGGTGGTTATTGTTATCCAATCTCTGGCGGATCTGCCGCTGCTCGTCCTGATTGGGATACGCTGATTAACACTCAGGAAAAGGGCACAGCGGGCAATCACTCGTGGGATTGTTCAGCGGGAGATGCCAAAGAAAATGTCTGGTATGTTCATACCTATGGACCTTTCAAAGAAAGGGAGATGAAGAGATATTATTATTTCATGATTCCTCTGAGAAGAAGTGAAGCTTCGGGTCGTATGGACTACGGCATTGCATGGTGGTGGGCTGACGATGCTAAGGCTCCTAACAAAAACTGGAGTATGATGGGTAGTGGTTGTAAGAACCCACTGGATGCGTACGATCCAAGAATGACGCCTGAAACTCCATGGGAGACTAAGGCAAAAAGTAAGTACTCAACTAAGTGCTTCTATCAGATGATTCCCAAGAAAAAATATTTTAGGTTATCATTCTACCAATGGTTGATTCCAAAATCGGAAATCCAGGGAGGTATTTTCGGTGGACATGCTGGAAGTGGCACCCTTAAAGGTCCGAAAGTTAAGTCTACTTTGTTCCCGCCAATGCAGTGCGGTAAGAAAAACCCAGGTACTGAAGATGGCAACCATCCTCACGGTGTGTGGTTTGACTTTGCTGTGTTCGTGAAGCAAGGCGACAATCCTTGGGAAGATCAGACGCCCAGCTCCAATGAATTAACGGGTCCGGTGTACTGGACAGATGAAGAATGGAAGGTGGCAGAACTAGCTAATGAACACTACCAGCAACCTGTTAATATTTTAGAACCGTTCCCCAATGGAAGTGGTATTTACAGATTTACTCCTGTCGAGAGAATCGAACATGTAGATGTAGAAGGCGAAACAACACCAATGATGTCTGTTCATATGTCACCAGATGGCATGGAGAAAGGCAGAGATCCCGTTGGCAACCCTGGATATAGAAATAGATATGGTCCTCATATGACGACTATTCGGGAGATGCCAGTCCAACTTATGATTAATACCTCGATGGTATATTCTATTGCGGGTTGGTATCCAGAGGAAGAGCATGGCGGGGCACACCCTCCTCTCGAAGGTGGAGCACGAAGATCAGTTGAGCAGTGGAGTAT
>WLWE01002426.1_pt1 | contig 12007 bp, 14 predicted proteins | sample 6718301 | NCBI WGS metagenome assembly WLWE01 (sample SAMN12718691, study PRJNA515312) | sponge metagenome | isolation source: marine sponge | host: Mycale hentscheli | place: New Zealand: South Island, Marlborough, Capsize Point | collected 2003-05-01 | reverse complement strand
TAATCATATTTTTGATAAGTTAAATTTAGAGTACGCTGATTTAACAGATATGGCATCTTTAGTTAGAGTCCTACAAAAAGTACAACCTGATGAAATTTATAACTTAGCTGCACAATCACATGTAAGGGTTAGTTTCGACCAACCAATTTATACCGCTAACGCAACAGGTTTAGGTACACTTAATCTTTTAGAAGCCGTTAGAATGGTTTCACCTAACTCTAAAATATATCAAGCTAGCTCATCTGAAATGTTTGGTAATAATATAGATGAAGATGGGTATCAACGAGAAACCACACCTTTAAACCCTGTATCGCCTTATGGGTGTGCTAAAGTGTTTTCATATAATATAACTAGGAATTATAGAAATTCTTATGATATGAAGATTTGGAACGGTATTCTGTTTAATCATGAATCACCAAGAAGAGGTACTAATTTTGTAACTAATAAAGTTGTTAAGGCAGCTGTTAAAATTAAATTAGGTTTACAAAATAAATTACATTTAGGTAATTTAGATGCCACTAGAGATTGGGGACACGCTAAAGACTATGTTGAAGCTATGTGGCTTATGTTACAATCCACTTTAAAACCAGATGATTATGTGTGTGCCACAGGTGTTTCACACTCGGTTAAAGATTTATGTGAATATACTTTTAATAGATTAGATTTAGATTTTAGGGATTATGTAGTGATTGATGAAAAACATATGAGACCTGAAGAGTTACATGATTTAAAAGGTGATTCCACTAAATTAAGGAGTGAATTAGGTTGGACACCCAAATACACATTTGAATCTATGTTAGACGAAATGGTTTCTTATTGGTTGGATTATTACAAAGAATCTGAAATAACAATGGGTATACCAAAAGAAGTTATGAATACTATATTAAAACCAAGAGTTTAATATATACATTACAATAAATTATTTTATATTTTAAACATGACTAAAAGAAGAAGAAACAAAAGATTGTCGGAAGACGAGTTGAGGGAGATTGAAGCATTTGTTTATAGTAAAAACATAGAAGAAGATAAGTTTTTGAAATCAATGTCCGTTAACTACAAATGTAGGACGGAAAATCAAGGAAAATTAAGAGAATCTATTAGAAACAAAGAGATTACTATTGTTTCAGGTTTACCTGGTACAGGAAAAACATATATCGCTTGTGCTGAAGCACTCAAAATGATAAAGTCCAAACCAAAGTACAAAAAAATACTTTTAGTTAAATCAGTAGTTCAATTAAAAGGTGAAGAGTTAGGACACTTACCTGGTGATTTAAATGAAAAGTTTGACCCTTACATGGGTTCTTTTGTTGATAACTTTGAAAAAATTATTGGGGAATCTTTAACTCGTAAACTCAGAGAATTAGGTTTAATTAATATCCAACCCTTAGCCTTTGTTAGAGGTAGAAGTATCGACAACACTATTATTATTGTTGATGAGGCACAAAACATCTCTGTAGACAACATGAGAACTTTAATGACACGTATAGGGGACAACTCAAAGATGATTATTTTAGGTGATGTTAAACAAAAAGATATTAGAAATAAAAAAGATAGTTCTTTAGAGGTAATTATAGATAAATTTAATAACATAGAAAACTTTGGTTGTGTCGAACTAAGAGACCCTAATGACGTTGTTAGAAACCCAATTATTAGGGTTATTGAAGAGACATTTGACTTACTAGAAGATTCTAATCAAAAAAATAAAACTTTAATTAAAGGATGAAAATAGGTATATCAATAGATGGTGTTTTAAGGGATTTTTTAGGTCAGGTAAAAGAAACACATTTAAAATATTTCCCTACCACAGAGGGTGAAGAAGAAATTGAAGTTTCTGATTACGAACTAGATAAGTGGGTAACTTTTCCTGAAGAGGAGGTTAAACAAGGTGAGTTAGAATTTAATCCCGACTTTGACGAAGATTCTTTTTTAGAGTCTGAAGAAAATACTGAATTAACTGAAGTTAAAGACAAAGTAACTTTAGAAGAGTTTTTATATGAACGGTGTACTGTAGAAATCTTTGGGTATGCTGAAGAATCTGTTAGTTCTGCCATAGAAACCCTAAACCAGTTAATTATTGATAACCCAAGACATGAGTTTATTTTAATTAGTAGAGAAGGTGGTATGGCAATACCCTCGACCTTATTTTTTTTAGCGAAAACAAAGTCTACTTGTTCTAACATAAAATTTGTTACTGAATATAGTAAAGTTTGGGATTATGTAGATGTTATGGTGACAGACCACCCAAAAATAATAAACACAAAACCATTAGATAAATTAAATATTATTATTGATAAGGATTATAATAAAAAGGTGGCACAATCAGGTGTTAGAGTAAAAACAATAAAAGAAATAGACGAAAAATTTTTAGATAATATGGAAGACGCATACCTCAATTACTCAAAGTTATAATAAAAACTGTTTACAAAAAACAAAAATCAATTAAATATAAAACATGGAAGAATTATTTGAAATAGCTGGTGAAGAATTTTATTTTGATTTAGATAACATATCTGACTATGTCAAAATAGAAGAGAACATTAAATCAACAAATTTAGATAATTTGTTAACAAAAGAGGTTGAAAAAGATATTGATGGTAAAGTAATTGAACCATATAAAGATGAGTACATCCCACAGGGACAATTAGTTGATATGACTAGATGGGACCTAACAAAAGCTATGATAGAAACTATTTTAAGTGAAAACGGTATAGTTGACGAAGATATGGGTTCAACCATGTTAGGTAAACAATTATCTATACCATTTAGACTATCATTTAATACACTAATAAAACATAATTTAATAAAAAGAAACAACTAAAAAATGGAAAACGTTGAAATTTTAAAAGAAATCAAATCCAGTATTGAAAAAATGAAAAACAAAGACTTTGGTTTTTATTTTTTTACAATGGACACTAAAGGTGCTCCTTCAGCTGGTGTAGCTAACACTTACGAACATGTAAAGGTATTAACAGAGTTAGGCTATAAGGCTTATATTCTACATGAAAAAAATGAGTATACAAGTGTTGGTTCTTGGTTAGGTGAAGATTACGCAAAACTACCACACCTATCGATTGAAAAAGAACAACTAAAAGTACAAAATACAGATTTTGTTATTGTACCAGAAATATTCGCTAATGTATTGGAACAAATAAAAGGTTTACCTTGTAGAAAAATAGTTATGTCACAAGCTTACGATTATATTTTTGAAATGTTGGAACCAGGTAAAACATGGTTGGACTACCAAGTATTTGATGCTTTTACAACCACAGAAAATCAAAAAGAATATATAAATAGTATTTTTAATAACCCAAACCTAGAAGTAGGAACAACAATGGTTAGTATTCCTGAATATTTTAAAAAGAATAAAGCACCTAAAAAACCTATTGTTAATATCCATACAAGAGACCAAAGAGATACTGTAAAAATATTTAAATCTTTTTATGTTAAATACCCACATCTAAAATGGATTTCTTTTAGGGATTTAAGGGGTGTTAATAGAGAAAAATTTGCTGAAGAGTTGTCTGAATCTTGTGTTTCTGTTTGGGTAGATGATGTTTCTGGTTTTGGAACATTCCCATTAGAGTCAATGAAATGTGGTGTACCTGTAATCGGTAAAGTACCTAATATGGTACCTGAATGGATTACAGATAAAAACGGTATGTGGACTAATAACGTCAACAACATTGTTGATATCCTAGGTAACTATTTACAGGCTTGGTTAGAAGATTTAGAACCACAAGAAATATACGAAGAAATGGATAAGACTTATGTTAAATACACAGAAGAAAATCAAAAAGAATCTATTAAAACTTATTTTGAAGGTTTAGTAGAAAAAACACTTAATCTCTTTAACCGTGACTTAGAGAAAGTAGAAGGTGAGATACTTTTAGTATCATCTAAAGAAATAATAGAATCTAAAAATAATTTAAAAAATGACTAATACAATAACAACTATTATACCAGTACACAAACTTAGTGAGGAAGATAAAGATTATTTCGCTAAAGCAATTGCTAGTATTAAAGAACAAAAAAAACTACCTACTAAAGTTATGGTAGTAGTACCAAAAGACAGTGATGTTAAAAAAACATTAGAATCTTATGCTTGGGATGATAAAATTAAAGAGATATTATCAATTGTTGAGAATGATGGTAAAACAGATTTTTGTTCTCAAATTAACTTTGGTGTTTCTAAAACAGAAACAGATTGGTTTTCAATATTAGAGTTTGATGACGAATATTCAAAAATAATGTTTGACAATTTTTATAAGTACTCAGAATATTATAACGAGGTTGAAGCTTTTCTACCTATAGTGTTAGATGCAAATGTTGAAGGTAAGTTTTTACATTTTAGTAATGAACCTGTATGGGCTAAAGACTTTTCTGATAAGTTAGGTTTTTTAGATAATGATGCGTTATTAAATTACCCACAATTTCAAATTTCTGGTGGGATATACAGAAAAGATTCTTTCGAGACAGTGGGTGGTCTTAAACCAGGTATTAAATTACAATTCGCTTATGAGTTTCTTTTAAGGATGACTTATTATGACAAAAAAATAATGACTATACCTAAAGTGGGTTACAAAAAAACAAACATGAGGCCTTCAGCTTTATTTCATGGATATTATCTAGGTGATGATAAAATTAGACCTGATGAGGCTAAATGGTGGTTTAATCAAGCTAAAAAAGAATGCTACTTCAAAAAAGATAGAGGTATAACATACGAAGAAGAAATTACACAGTAGATGTCAGTAGAACCAAAGAAAAGAGGTAGAAAACCAAAAAAGAAACCTTACTTTGGTCCAGAGGAGGAAGAAGCAGTAAAGAAATATCTTGAGCTTGGAAAAATTATTGAAGACCCTAATACACAAGATGGGTATAGATGGACTGGTACTACACATGAGGATATACAAAGAAATAGGATATACCTCAAACAGTTAAAGGCACCGTTAGATAAAATGGTGGAAAGTATTATTAGAAGGTACAAACTCTATTCTAAAACAATGGAGTTTGAAGACCTTCACGCTGATACCCTAGGTTTTTTACATATTAAATTTCATAAGTTTAAACCCGCTAAAAATAAAAAATCATATTCTTATTATGGTACCGTGGTAAAACATTATCTTCTAGGCAAGTTAATTAAAGAAGATAAAAAAATGAAACAAAATCTAAATTTTGATGAGGTCGCTCCCGCTGTTGAAGAAAAGGATGAACTAACTTATCGAATAGATGATGATGGTATTGATTTAACTGTATTAATTGAAGGAATATCCGAATCCATTAAAAAAGAAATGGAAGAAAGAGTTTTAAATGAAAATGAAGTTAAGGTTGGTAATGCATTAACATCCATATTAGACGATTGGGAAGTACTGTTTGATGATGATAACGTCCCCGGTGGTAATAAATTTAATAAAAATTTAATTCTTTATTATATGAGAGAAATGACTTCATTAAATACAAAAGATATTAGAAACGCCATGAAAAGGTATAAAATAATATACAATGTATTAAAAGAAGAATCTTTTTAAAATTAAATAGAAAGATATTTATAATAAAAAAAGACCATGGGTAGACCAAAGAAAAAAGAAGTTAAGTTATCTACAGATAGTTTTTTGGGTATGGCTCAAGAAGCTTATAATGAATTAGTAGAACAACGTACAACCGCGATTAGACAAATTAATGAAAACAAGAAAAAAGTAGAAATAGATGATATGCATGATTTAGTTAACCTAAATAAAGCTAACACTGATTTACTTAAACTTATTGATAATACGATAGATAAAAAATTATCTTTAGTAAAGTTAATGAGTGGTTTAGTTTTTAAAGGGGATAGTGTCGGAGAAAAGGTTGACGGTTCATTAACACCTGAAGATATGGAACTATTACGAGATATGTTTGATAAAAAAGAGGATAAGTAATGGGGTTTATTGATGATAAAAGTAATATAGAAAAAGAAATCGGTCTTTTTAAGGTTATGAATAATTTACCGAAAGGTGAAAAAGCAACCTCATCGATTGAATCAGTAAAAACCGCTAAAAAAAATATACTACCTTATTTAACAAATATGTTAGCCGTTGCTTGCCAAGACCCACAAGACGCACCGTTACCTGAATTTAACCCAACATTTAGTGGTCCAACACCCGTTGGTGTTTTACGTGAAGCAGGCCCAGTCAGATGTAATGTAATTAGAATCTTATTAGAAATATTAATAGAGTTTTTACCTGAATTAATAAGAATAGTTAAAGAAGCTGTGGCTGTAGCAATAAGAGAAGCTTTATCATGTAGTTCAGATTTTAAAATACCATTAAACACAGTTCAAATAATGGATTTATCGTTAATTGATTATAATGAAATATTACTAACAGACCCTAATAACAATCTTTTAGGTGGTATATTTTATGGTGACCCTGAAAGGGATTTTAATAGATTTTTATATAATCTAATACAAACACCATTTGTAACTGAATCTTGGGAAGGTGAAAATGGGCCAATCCTAGATGTTACGTTTATTCCACCAACACAATTATCCATGTCTGTAAATCCCAACTACGAAGAGAAAAGTTTTAATGATTTTATCAGTGACTATATTGATAGTATAGAAATTTTTAATCAAAAAATGTTATTAGGTAATGTTATGGATAATTTTTTCGGTAATGTTACATCTAATTTAGTTTCTAAGGGTCAATTAACTTTTGAACAAATAGAAAATCAACAAAAAACTAACAAATTAATTGAAAAAATATTAGATACCGACCCTTGTCAAGACGAAATAGTTTTTGATGATTCTTTTTTTGAATTTAATAATGAAGATTTAGCTGAAATCGAAAGAAAATCCAGAGAATTAGGTTCTGGTTTGGTTTCAATTGATTTGGGTTGTGGTGTGTTTGCTTTTGAGGCAAACAATAATCCTTTAGGTGGTGTTATTAGTAGAGAATTAAATAATATGGATAACACTGATGACCCAGTATTAAAGAACAAAGCTACAGAAAAACTTATAGAGGATACACAGGAAACTATGGCTAACATATCCCCTGAAAACTCTATCAGTATAAAAGCTAAATTTGCTATGGACGCCTCAATGTCTATCCCCAAGGTTGTGGCAAAAATATCAATATTAACACCCAAAATATTAGGTATATATAATTTATCTAATTTTATTGTTAATGGTACTACAGTTACCGAAAGGAATAGCTATGATTGGTCAAAAAGTAATCGTGTTTTTATTGAATATGTAGCTAGAGAATCTTTAGCTGTTTTAGTTAAAATCATTTTTAATAAACTAAAATTAGAACTACTTAAATTAATTGCTTTTGTAATAAGAAAAATACTTAAATCTATTACGGATAAAAAATTAGCGATAATAGCTAGTTTCTTGGTGGGTCCGATATCTGGAGCCCTTAATGGACTAGTAAATAAAATACCGACCCCTGAATTAGAGGGTTCTAAATACAAATAAATTATGAGTAATAAAAATAGATGTAAAGAAAATGAAAAAAAAGGTAAAATAAATTTTAAAAGCCCACAATCAGTTTTAGACGCTTTAAAAAATTTATTTAAAATACCTAGTTTACCTGGTGGTGATTTGGTTGACCCATATACCTTAGCCTTTTTAGGTGGTAACAAACCGGGACTTAGTCCAGAGAAAATAGCGGCTGGTATAATTAGTAGAAAATCTGAAGCAGGATTACCCACCAGTCCTTTAACTGGTGGTCGTAGTGCTCCTGATGAAATAATGGAAGTAATAAGAGTGGAAGAAATGGTTAAAGCACTCACAAGAGACGCTAGAATAGATGTCTGTAATAAACCAGGAGCTCAACTACAAGCGACTGGTGGTAATGCTGGGGGACCGATACAAGTATTTGGTACTGTACTTTCAGTTGGGTGTGGTCATGGTCAAATGTCTTAAACATGGAAAATTTAGATAAAAAAAGTAATACACAATTGGGGGAACTTAAATTTAAACTAGCCCAAGACTTTTATAGGGTTAAAGATGAGTCATTAAAAAAATATGACCATTTACAAAAAATTAAAGAAGCCTATGAAATGGTTTTAAAAGAGTTAAAAAGTAGAAATTTATAAAAAATGGGTAGAAATTATTCTTTAGGTGATGGTGCTAGAAATAATACGGCAAGCAATAAAAACGATTCTAAATCGGCTATAATGTTTTTGTGTACCGTACTTAATTGGCAAGACAAAGAACGTGCTGGTAGAATAAAGGTTAGGATTAAAGGTAAAGATGATAAAAAACTAGATTCTGAATTACCAGAAGTTTGGCCTTTCTTACCTTTATATTTAAACATAGTGCCAAAACCTGGTGAAATTGTAAAAATTATTCTTTATGATTCTAAAAACGAAGATAGTTATCGTGAATATATTGGTCCTGTTGTACCACAAATGGGTGAAAAACTTATTGGTATTGATAGTCCCACTGAGGGTAAAGCAGGTAGGGAAGGTGAAGTAGTACCTTTTTACCAATCAATAAAAACCATACCTACAGTAAAAGATACTTATCCTAGTGAATATGAAATAGCTTTACAAGGTAGAAATAATGCTGACTTAATTTTTAAAGATTCTGAAGTTATGATGAGGGCAGCTAAATTTTTACCAAGTAAACCAAATGTTAAAAATGAAAAAAACCCGGCTTACATACAAATTAAAACTTTAAATCCTGGTAAGTATGAAGAAGATGTGAATGTACAAGCTAGTGCTAATGTTTCAGACAAAAACTTTTTAGCTAAACAAAATGCTGAAAAAACTAGAACTGACATAAAAATGGTTAGTAATAAAATTTATTTAGTTGGTAGAGATAGTTCTTCTTCGGTTGTTAAACCTTTTATGACAGATGAAGAACAATCTAATATTGAAAAGGATTTACACCCTGTGGTTTATGGTGATATTTTAAAAGATTTTATTACAAAATTATTTAAATGGGCTCAAACACATAGTCACACATACCATAATGTTCCACAAAACCCAGCTACAGATAGTTTTATACAATTACAACAATGGATGGTATCAGAATTACCTAAATTAAATAGTAAAAATATTTTTGTTGGGGGTGATATTCCAAGTAATAACTTAGAAAAAATTGACCCTAACAAAGTTGATTTTAATGATTTTGATAAAGGTGAAATTGTTGAGAGGGATAACGCTGCACTAACTGAAAGTACTGCACTAACTGAAAATGTTTCCCAACAAAATTTAGAACCACAACTTGAGGTTAAAGGTCAAAAGTTTTGTTTAGATGGTTCGTGTAGTGTGGATATTCGTGTTGTTGATTTAGTTAGTGGTGAGATATTAGAGTCTTTTAATGGTACAAATACCAACTTAACTGTTGCTTACACCATAACCGTAGCTAAATTAAAATTTTATTTGTTAGCTCAAGGTATAAAGATTAATATACCACAATTAGACGACTTAGAAAATTTTTAACAATATAGTTTTGTTAGATATTTATTAATAAAAGAAATTAATGAGTATATATAGAACTTATTTCGATAAAGATACTGTGATTGTAAGAAACTCTTGTGCTAACACAGGTAGAAACCCAATAGCTGAGTTATTTCATGGTGGTTCTTTAGACTCCAGTAAATTAACTTATTCAAGATACCTTTTTGGTTTTGATTTAACAGAATTAGTTAATAGGGTTAACACGGGTGAATATTCTTTAACGGGATTAACACATAAAATTAACATCACAAACACTTCTTGTTTTGATTCACAATTATTTTGTAAAACATTTTGTTCATCTTATGGTGAATCATCAAGGGCTACAGCATTTAATATGGTATTATTTGAGATACCTGAAAAATGGGCTGAAGGTAATGGTTATGATTATGTAGAGAGTAATTTGATTATACAATCAAACAAACAAACTAGAGTTTTTGCTGACATAAGAGACCAAGCTTACTGTGAAGGTGTTGCAAATTGGGAAGACAGGTTGTCATCGACAGCGTGGTCACAACCTGGTGTTTACAATGACCCCAATATGTGGTATTCAGGAAATACCTCTGGATATACTGGAACTACTATAGATTTAGTTAAAGGTGAACAGTTTTTTGAAAAGGGTAATGAAAATGTTTGTTTGGATATAACTAACTATATTAATGGTTTAATTAGTAGTGGTGTTACAAGTGCTAATTTAGGGTTAGCTTATAGTCCAGGTTTAGAATCAGCACCACAAGAGTCACTTTGTTACACAGGTTTTTTTACTAGAGATACTCAAACGGTATATGAACCCTTTATGGAAACAACTTATGATGACCTAATACAAGACGATAGGTGTGAGTTTCATTTAGATAAGAGTAATAGACTATACTTGTACGTTAATGCGGGAGGAGAACGTGTTAATGCTACCATTTCAGGTGTTACAATATACGACCAAAATGATAATGTATACCAAACTTTAACAAGTGGTGATATAAAACAAACAACAACAGGTGTTTATTATGTTGATGTGTCTGTTAGTAGTAACCCTACTAGTGGTTATTGTGGTAACATTCAATTTAGGGATGTTTGGCAAGGTGTGGTTGTCAACGGTAGAGATTTAGGTAATGTAGAATTAGACTTTGTGATAAAAGATGATGAATCTTACTATAATATTGGTTCAGGTGATAAGAGTGGTAGAGGTGTTGGTAACTCCCGTAACATTTCTATTTATGATTACCATTTTTCTTTTAGTGGGATTAAACGTAAAGAAAAAATTAAACGTGGTGACACTAGAAGAGTAGATATTGAAGCTATGTTACCTTACACAAACAGTTACAAACCATTGGATAAGATATCCTATAGAATATACATTAAAGAAGGGGAGACACAAATAGAATACGTTCCTTGGAAAGAAGTTAATAGGACTGATGATAGTAATTATTTCTTAGTCGATACCTCGTGGTTTATCCCTAATGACTATTATATGGAATTTAAAATAGAATCAGGTAATGAAGTACGAACTTACCACGATATTATACAATTTGAAATTGTATCTGAAAAAGATTGGTGTTAAAAAAAAAGGTCCGATTTCTCAGACCTTTTTAACTATTGATATAGTTTGTTCGCAATTTTATTTTTGTAACCAATAAATAGTACCGTCAGTACCAATACCAAATTCATGAGGGTGTTGTTTCATATAAGACTCAGCGTAAGACTTGAACAATCCATCAGCATCTTCTACTGAAGTACCGTAAGCTAATTTAACTTTATTAGTTTCTTTATTTATCTCTAAACCTAATTTAGCTAAGTCCCTAGTTTCTGTTTTAGTCACTTGGTCTTTTAAAGCTTTTTCGTAATACTCAGTCCTATCATTTCTATCTTGTGCCGCTTGTTGGTCCATTTGGTATAATTTCATACCACCACCTAATAAGGTGACAGCTATTAGACCTTTAGCTATCCAATCCTTGATACCCTCATCTAAATTCTGTATTTCTTCTTCGGTTAAGAAATGTTTTGTTTTTAAAACATGGTTTAACTCTAATCTTTGATTAGCTTCTTGTATAATTCTTGATTTATCGTGTCTTCTCATTTTATTTTATTTACATAGTCGTGTAGCTATCTTATGTTGATAAGTATTTACTAAGTCCTTATCAGTACCTAAACTTTTCATTTCTTTTTTTAAGTCATCTAATAATTTTTCTATATTACCGTGGTCTTCCTTGGATACATGGGACTTATTAATTAAGTTAACTAAGTCTTCATAACTTTCAGCACTAAAATCATCACATATATTATGTTCTTTAGTATTTGAGTTTGCTAAATCAGTTTGTTTGTCTGACTCTTCCTTTAATATCCTACGTATTAAGTTTTTCATTTTTATTGACCAGGTGACTGAATATTTTGTAAATCTACTGTATAGAAATCAGAAGCACTCATCCCAGCATTTTTATATTGTTTAGCTTTTACTTGTTTCCAATTTTTGTTATTAAACTTCTTTCCTTTATCTAATTTCTTTAGTTCTTTATGAATTTCAGGAGAAATAGATTTTGTTTTATCTTTTGACCATAAGTAATTCCCAATA
>WLWE01002424.1_pt1 | contig 12014 bp, 18 predicted proteins | sample 6718301 | NCBI WGS metagenome assembly WLWE01 (sample SAMN12718691, study PRJNA515312) | sponge metagenome | isolation source: marine sponge | host: Mycale hentscheli | place: New Zealand: South Island, Marlborough, Capsize Point | collected 2003-05-01 | reverse complement strand
ACTAAAAAAACGTAAGAAAAAGCCCGCGTTAGCGGGCTAAGTGTTATTTAGTGTAAGTGCGACCTCGATAAACGAATGTGCCATGTGTCTCATGTGAAGTAGACACAGGTGTGTATTCAACACCACGATAGTGGGTGTCATTGATACGAGCTAGCTCAAGCTCTTTACGAGCACGAACCATTTGCTTACGAGCTTTATCAAGGCTCATTGCTTGGATAGTAGTCATTGGAAACTCCTAGTGAGGGGAAATTTCCCGTTCCTTCAGCACTTAACTTGCTTACTTGCGTCCCCTTATGTCAGGGGATGAACGTATTAATATTATAGCTAGTGAGTGGCAGCCCAGTTAGCACCCATATCTGATGCAGCAGTAATCGGCACTTTAAACTTGTAGTACTGACCAGCAAGTGGTGCGGCTTCTACAAGTAAACGAGCGACACGCTCTGCTTCTGATGGCAGTACAGAGAACTGCTGTTCATCGTGCACGTAGGCGCAACGAGTGTAGTCAGAGTCATAGGTAAGGCCTGCGTCATCAAGCAGCTCTTGGGAGATAACACACCAACGCTTACTCAAAATCGCCCCACATGACTGAAGCAAGAAATTTAAACTTTTATGTTCTCCGTCACAGAAGATAGGACGACCATCAAGGCCTTTGAGCTTGCCAGTCTCACGCACCTTGAGCTTGACAGCATCAATCAATGGCTCAAGACCAGGGATTGCATCAAGGAACTTACGGCGAAGGTCACCGCCTAGTGCTTTTTTCTGAGCATCGGAGTACTCAGGATGCAAGCTATGGCCCAGCTTCTGGTCGCCAGCTCCATAGATAAACGCATAGGTCAGAGTTTTGACTTCAGGCCTGGTGCATCCAACACGGTCAGCATTCTGTTGATGGATGTCACCGTTGCATACAACGTGAGCAAATGCACCCTCATCAAACCTTGCTAGGTAGTGCCCAAGTGCCCGAAGCTCGATGCCTTCTAAGTCAGCTCCGACCATGACGTGACCGTGGAAAGGTACAAACAATTCCCTAGCCCACGGTGCAGAAACGACCTGGCCCAAGTTGGGACCACGGTGAGCATTACGCCCTGTCTGCGTAGCAAGTGTGCAGCTGTGATGGATGCAGCCATCATCTTCAATAGTATTGAACCAAGAGTTAGCACCTTCTGAAAGCTGACCCATCCATTTCTGCAGAGTAAGCAGACGGATGAACATATCGCATTCATCGTGCAACCGTTGATTGTCTTGTGATAAAGCGAGGTCACGTATCTCAGAGAGTACAGCTTCATCAACCTTGGGCTTACCACTGTCAGTTACTTTGGTAAAGCGAGCACCGCGAAACGTAGTGAGTGCCCAGTGCACATGCAATCTGCTTGTTGGATTGAAGTCCACAAGCTTTGTCATAGGTGCACCTGCTACGTAGCCAGTCTTTGCAGACGTACGTTTGGGTGTGAATACCTTGCCAGGGTAGTAGCAATAAATGGCGGAAATTTTTTCTTGGATATCTTGAGCCTCACGTGAGAGTTCACTCCTTACACGTTCAGCTGCCTCCATATCAAAGCGGAAGCCACTGGCTTCTTGGGTGGCCATAATTTCGGCCATTCGCATTTCAAGTGAAACGCAATCAGGAATTTTCATTCATTCTCCTCTGCAGTAGTTCATATAATTTGACGGTCACCATCGTGTCTTGCACGCAGTAATCAAGCATCTCAGGAGTGTAAGTATCCCAAGCACCGCTGTGCTTACCGTAGTCTCCCTTAAAACACTTTAGTCGATGCCCCCAGGCTTCGAGACTATGTCTTCCGTACAACCTTTGCGGCATGCCTTGAGGGCGTCTTTCAAAATCACGGTCAGCAATATGGGGATAAAAAAGACGGGAGAGAACAAGAGTATCCAGCATCTGAGCTCGAGGGGCAAAGTCTGGAAACTGCTCTTTGATGAGTGGGATGTCATAGTTAATAATGTTATGACCAATAAGTACATCAGCATTTTCTAGTTGCTTGATGCCTTGAATAACAGCGCGCTCTGGTTTGTAATCAAATACTTCTGCTTCTTCTACTGTATCCATATCACGCATAACAATGCAATGGATAGTTGAGCCGCAGCGTAGTAAGCCGGTGCTCTCAATGTCAAAGAGATACTGTGTCATCGTCGATTTCGGTTGTGGTCTTAGGGTCGTAGTCATCAATTTTGTGAGGGTTAGTTTCAAATCGGGGGTCGGCATCCTCAAAGAGAGGTTCAATAGAGATAGCTAATTCACGTGCAAGACGTGCTGCTCTACGGAACTCATCTTTGTAATACGGTTCCCATTCGTGAGCTGAGATAACAAACTTTTTAATACCCATTAGGTGAGCTTGAAACACAGATGCAGAGAATGGATACCGGGTGCTGTAGATGGCAGCACCAGTGGTGGGAGTACCACGTTTTGCACAAGTGGCAATGGCATATGTAATACAGTCAATTTCAACTTTAGATTCAGTCAATACAGATCTACCATCACCAATAATCTCTCGGTCTCTAACAAGAACACAGCCACCAGGAACCAGTGGGTGACTAGAAGCTGATGCTATTACGTGAGCAACAGACATAAAGTACTTGTCTTTATTTTTGATATAACAGGGGTCACCTTTTGGTGCAGGCATATCTCTCGCAATCATTTATTCTCTTCTATATTAGGTAGTGAAACACGTGAATGCGATACATGGATTACGACAAGTTCAAGAAAGAGTATGAAGCATTCGAAGAATGGAACAGTGACAAAGGGTGGGAATACTTAGATGATGAAACATTTAAGAACAATAAGAATTGGGACTTACCAAACTTGTCAATGTATGACCAAGCAGACTTAAAGAATGGTAAGCGCTGGCTAAAGATTGTCGAAGGATATAACGGTGGTAAAGATACACCGAGTAACGAAGCAGTTGACCGTGTGCGTTCAATTAGAGAAGACATTGATCGGCTGGTAAAAGAACGTTTTGTAGGACCAGTTGATAACGACGGTAACTTCTATCATCCAGAAGCACAGAACGATATGGTCAATAGCCCAGCGCACTACACACGGGGCACTCAAGAAGTAATCGATATCATTGAAGAAGCAATTCAAGATGCACCTGATGTAAAAGCAGGAATGCTTCAAGCACAAGCACTGAAGTATATGCTTCGTCTATGGCTGAAGAGTAATGCACCACAGGATGCACAGAAAGCACAGTGGTATTTAACACGATTGATTAAACACTTAGGAGAGACACAATGAACGCACTTATTTTCTGTGAGATACTTGCAGCTTGGACTATTACAGGCGCAGTAGAATCACAGCCAGGCTGGATGACAGTTGACTACTTAGACCAACGGATGACCGCTGACTATATCGTCATACCAATGGATGCATACCTTGAATGCTATCCAAACAATGCGGCAGGACTAACACCTCTTGAAGAAGAGTAAGCCGTCGCGCTTCTCTAATGTCTCATGTTCTTGAATGTGAGGCATCAATGTTTCAAAGATTTCATCGTTGTTATAGATAGCGTGCGTGAAGTAAACGCAGATACCTTCAGTGAGCTCTGTGTCATACGGTGAATACCAAGCATAGGGAATAAAGCACTGCCAAGGCTCAATGTCTTGTGATACCCAACTGTTCAGCTCTTCTAAGCGCTGAGCAGTTTTTTGTATGTGTATTTCGTGTGCTGTGCATGTAGGCATACACGCTTGATTACTAGTAGATAGGAGAGCGTGCTTCCACATCAGTGTGCCATCTTTATGGATGAGCCTGCAGGGATGAACAGCTGAGCCAGACGGCAAGTTATACAGGCAGCTTTGATTAATATGCTTGCTCATTACAGTTGTCCCCGTTGTTCATCGTAGTATTCAAGGTCTTTGTTCCAGCCGTCACCTGCAAATTCGTTGTAGATGATGCGACCGATATCACGGAAGCTGTTATAAAACAGGGAGACTTTGTCAATCGATGAGATTACTTGCTCTAGTGGTGGGCCATAGATAATGGCATTCCAAGTAGAAGGACACACTGGTTCAAAGCCTTGCGTGGTTGCTTTGAGTTGCTTGATACGTTTGAACGGTATGCAAACGGGATAGTCCCAGATGACAGGTGATGCTCTGACTAACTCAGATGCACTGGTAAAGAAGACAAAGCTATTGATATGACCATTGCGGTATTCATTGATTGTCTTGTTGAACCAGATGCGTGAGTTACGGACAGCTCCTTTAGGTGAGACCCAGACGTTGCCGTGCCAGTGCTCTTGTAAAGGGTTGATTTCTATAGATGGAATAGACGTAGCGTTAACCAGCACCTGTTGTACAGGGTCTGAAGTCGGGTCAAAGTCAATGCCACCCATGACTTCCCGTGCACGCTCAATGATTTGAGGCGTCGGGTAGAGAGGCAGCTTTAGACCTTGAGACTTAAGTTTATCCGCTAAATTCTGCTGCAAGCGCTCGGAGGCTTTCTTGGCTCCCTCCTGCTTCGACAGCAAATGTTCTTGTTCCAGCATCACTAATCAAGGTAATTAAAACATTTTTGCTCCAGTCGTTCTCATCTATCTCTTCCATCAGTCCACGTAGGAACTCAAGGATGTCAGTATCTTCTTCGCGTTCAGCTGTTCTAATATCAAATTCAATTGAGTGACCAGACATAAATGTCGTGGAGTCGTTTTGTAAATTGATAACAAGTGAACCAGCACCGCTTCTTTCAACACCAGCAAGTGCGATGTTGACGAGGTCATAGAGAATTAACTCAGCAGTAGCAATCAGGAATTGCTGCTCTTGTTTCTTCTCTTCACCGAACTTGTCGGATTGAACGAGGGCTTGAAGTAAATCTGTGCGTCTAGACATAATTGAATGACTCTTTGTTTAGGATAAGCGTTCTTAATACTTAGTGTGGGGTTAAAACTCTTCTTTAGTTTCATCATTATCTGAAGGCTTACGGAACAGCCCTGGTTGTTTAGGTTCAGTTTGACTGATGTGACGACCAGCAAGCATATCCGTCATTACAGCTTCAAATCTTTCAGGGAAACTAGTAGTAGGATCGAGCAATAAGTCAGCACGTTCATCTATCTCAGCGGTCTGGTCTAGACGGTCTTGTTCTTTAATTGCTTCTTCAATCATATACTCAGCTATTTGTTGCTTAAGTGTATGAAGTTGACACGCTAACTCAAAGGATTCGAGGTAGCTATCTTGGTCAACAAAGACTCCCACTCTTTGGGGGATGAGGTGGAAGGGATTACAGCAATACTTTTCTCCACAAGTTGTTTTAACTCCTGTGAATCCAAGGTCCCCCCACGTGAACCACATTGCAACACGCTGAGGATGGTGCTGCGTGGAACTAGAAATACCATGTCGTCTCCAAGAAAATTGTGGTTGTTTTGTACGTTTATTGATAGTGCCTTTCCATAACCAGCACTCATCAGGGTCACCAATTGCAACTTGTGACCAGAATTTTAAAGCGCGTTTGCGTTCTCTTTTAAGCAGACGTTCAATATCAAATGACAGTCTGCCTTCACGAGCAGCTGCAACACACCTAGTACAAGCTTGGTGACTGTCGTATCGCATTGAGTGCGACGAGAATCGACCTAGAGAATGACCTGTATAAATACATAGCTCACCCTCTTCAGCAGTGTTTGACATTGTTTGATGTCGTCTGCCGTAGGCGTGGCCACCAGTTTTCTTAGATGGTTGTGCTTCACTCATATCAAAAACTATTTATAGGTCTTACATAACTACCGCCGAGAGCTTCGTACTGCTCATCAGCTGGCAGTGCATCTAATTGATTAGAAATCATGTACTCATAGCGCGTGCTATTTTCATACTTTATACGAACTAACTTAGCTCTGGGGGTATAGTACTCAGGAGTGCCTACAACTAGTGCAGTCATTCCATTGGAAGCAACACGGACACGCAGTCCGATTTGAATATCGTTTGAATTCATTTGAATATATAAGTTAGTGGTTAGAAATCGTTAAGAATATGGTCTTCATTAAGAGGATCATTCTTAGGTCGTTGCCAGAGACGTACTGACTTGGACTTACCGTTAGCGTCTTTACGAGAAGTATTGAGACGACGCCAGCCTATTGCTTGTAGTACATCGACTACACGTCTAGCTTCACGTCTACCTTGGCTACGAGGGTCAAGCTCAAGTGCATTAGTGAGCACTTCAGCTGCAGTCACCTCGCTACGGATAGCAACATAGGAGGAGATTTTATCCATCCAAGGGTCAGGGTCACCGAACTCCTGGATGTATTCAGCAATTGCTGCAATCTCACCGCTGTCAAATTCATAGGACTGACCGCTGCGGTAAGCCTCAACGGCTGCAGCCCACATAGAATCACGTTCATCACGCAGTCGTTCCCAAGGGACTTGGAAGCCACCACCGATTTCTAGTGGTACAAAGCGACGGTTACCCGTGCTGTCTACAAGAAACTGGTTACGGTTCGTTGTACCAATCATCACAAACCTACGGGGAAGTTTGGATGGCAACGATGCGTATGGATAGCGTACTTCATCAACGCGAGATGTGATTAAGTTCTTGAAGTTCTCAATGTTTCTTACGTTGAAGTAGTTATCAATCTCAGGTAGCTCAAGCAGCCAAGCCATATGCAATCTGTATTGCTCTTTCATCAAGGTGTCTAGAGGTGTAGACACTTCAGCAAACAGGTCTTTAGGTACAAGGTTACGGCTAAACATAGACTTACCAACGCCCTGTGCACCGACGAGAATCGGTAGCCAGGACATCGAGCAGCCAGGGTTATACGCACGGGCTACAGCACCAATCAGCATCCTCTGCATAGCAAGGGTAGCGATGTTGTGACTGTTACCTAGGAAGACTTCTCCAATCTTGTCCCACTCTGCGTGAGGCTTAGCGTGAGCACTGCAATGGTCAAGATATCTACGGATAGGACAGTAGGAATTCTTCTGTGCTGCATATTGAATAGCAGACTTGATACTGGGCTCACGGATGAAGACACCGTGCTCACAAGCAAGCTTAGTGGTCATCAGGTCTAAGTCATTACCTTGCAAGGCAATGTGACGACCATCAGCATCTGTGTATTCAATAGCACCAGTCAGTTCATTCTTGCGTAAGTCGTGAAGGATAGATTTAACTATTCGTACTTCTTCTTCACGCTCCATCGCTGCATCTGATGAAGACTTCTTAGGTCTACCTCGTTTCTTTGCAACCGATACATCAGGTAACGGTTCGGGTTCAATCATATTTTGCTCCGATATTTGTTTACTTACCGATGTCATTATGACATCTGAAAGGTCAGGTTGTGGGTCTATTTCTGTATACCCAACAGCTGTACCTACAGCACCGAACTTAAGTGCAGAAGGTAACTTACTAGTCCACGAATGGTCTTGACGTTTAGCCAATGAATACAGTGAAGTATGACCAGCAAAATTACCTAAGCCTCGCCACTTAAATGGCTGTGAGTTCTCCTGCTTCTCACCGTGATGACCACGGAGTACCCAGTCAACCCAGTCATCAAAGATAACTTGACCTACGCCAGCACAGGCAGCCATAACAGGGACGTAGTACGACTCGTACTCACCGTCATCTGATGGCCGTAGGAACTCACGTAGCAGCCACTGACAACGCTTAACGTCGATGTCAGTAACGTCTGAGTGTACAAAGTTAGTAGTCTCTTCGTACTCAATGTCAGCAAGTAGGAAGCTGGGAACTAGAGCAGCATCGTTGAGTTTGACGACAGCCTTGGTATTGCCATACCACAGACGCTCAGGCTTTTGACCACAGTTATCTTTAAGCTCATCGATACTTAGCTCTTGAAGCAGACGGTTGACAACCAACCAGTAAGCACCTCGGTGCTGTGATGCGCTAGATAATTCTGTTTCTAATGGAAACAATGCACGGAACCTATGTTCCGCAGGTGTATGGCTAGACGATGTGTAAGTAGCAATGCACCAGTCTTTAGCAGTCTGAGTATCCCAGAACTTCTCAAGTGTAGTGTCACCATCAAAGTCAATGACGATGAGGTTACTACCACTTGCATTCTCTGCTTTGCGGTGTCTGTCTAGAAAGTGTGTAGCAGTCCAGCCATAGCCAGCTTGCACCCAACCTAGTAGCCACGTGATGTCTTCAAAGATATTGGACCAACCTTTGGCAACTTTCTGTGGATTAGCTTTATTACGACAACTTTTATGTACTGATAGCTTAAGTTTCATTCTCCTCTGGTGGATACATCATATGGAATTGCTCTGCTCTCTTTAGGAACCGGGACTCATATAAGTCCATTTGGTCTCCGTCAATAAATATACCTTGTGAAGTCTCAGGTGTGGAGACAATGATTAAGGCAACGTCACACTTATAACCAGTGCGTTCGTTAAGTGCGTAGCGATAGGCAGCCATCTGCTGTGCACATTTCTGAAACTTACGGAAGCCTCCAAAGCCAACACGGTCACCCTTGTCGGGGAAGCTAGACATATATGGAGCGTTGCTTGTCTTGAAGTCAGCGATGACTTTGACGCCACCAATCTCACCAATCAAGTCAGGGCATCCTGCGAACAGGTGCTCTGTACTCCAGACATAAGCAACCTCTTTGTCATCAGACCGGAGATGATTCCAGTCAGGACGCAGTGGTCGCTCACTCCAATGCAGTACGTCAAACCAATCAAGGTATTGAGTCATACCATTCCAGAACTCTTGGTACTCTTCAGGTACGTCTGGGTTAAGACCGCGCAAGTAGTTTTCACAACCAAGGTGAATAGCAGAGCCACGTGTAGACGCAGCTTCTAATGCACCTGGGTTATTGATTTGCCAATTCCGTAAACCGGCTTTTGATTTTTCACTTTCAGTACCCGAGAGTACAGTCGTGACGGACGGCATATAGAGACCCGAACATAAATATTTGCGGTGGCCTGCCGACGTTTGAATACGATAAGGCTTATCAATTTTCTGTTCAGAAGTCATCATTTAGGGACGGTTGCGCCTCTTGGAAAGCTGTGCTATAACTTGTAGGCTCGGTTTGTTGTTGAAACATCGCATACATTTGCCCAACTGCGTTGCCAACTGCCTCCGTTACTTGAGCAGTTGCGTGTACCTGTTGCCGTAAGTCAAGGTTCTCTTGACGTAACTCAGCAACCTCACCCCGTAGGGCAATGATGTGGTCCATCAATGAAGGTGGACGTGATGCAAGTGCACCAGGGTTGACTAACCCTTGCTGAGGTGGTGCTTGTACAGGTACAGAGCCAACAGGTTGGACAGCATTAGCTTTTGCTTTTTCAATAATCTCTGCAATGCGAGCTTGCATTTCGGGAGGCAAGCCTTCGGTATTAATATTGGTCATTAGAATTCCTCGTTAGTATCTTCAACTTTTTTCTTAGCTGTAGTTGGATTGACGTGTGCTCCACGTTTGTCAGTGCCACCAGCAGGTAGCCCTTTCTCTTCTACTTGTTTACCATCAAATGGGTCTTTACCTTCAAAGTAATTAGGCAACCAGATAGAGTTCTGTTGTGCTTCCCATTCAGTTTTAATTTTGGCAGGGACAGCACGAACCTTAGGCATGATGGTGTACCTAGTCTCTAAGCCACTGCCTTTCTTGGAAATCTTGATTGAGAAATTAGCAAGACCTTCTTCAGTCCACGTGTAGTCTTCTACTTCTTGGAGAATCTCAGTGAGCTGTTCACGGATAGATTTTTGTTCAATGAACAGAACTTCTAGACGACCACGTGCTGCTGAGGTTGCAACCCAAGCAAGGAAACGACGAGGCTTGACGAAGGTTCCGTCAATCTTGGGACGTTCTGCTTTGGACCAGTCGGTCTCACGGGCAATGTCAGAAGGGCTACCAGGGTGAGACCTAGTAACGACGTAACCATTAAAACGGAGCTCACCGGTCTTAGGGTCTTGGATTTCAGATGCGTATTGCCATCCCATAATGGCGTGTCCTGTTTCATAGCATCCGAGCAATCTAAATTCTTCTGATTCTCCATCTTTAAGTGAGCTAGGTTTCCAATAAGGCTGTGCTTCTTTCGTTTCAATCTTATCTTGTGTCTCCAGCATTTCTGGAGGTAAAACTTGTAAAGTCATTTGATATTTTTATTTGACACCTCCAAATATAATTGTTATTTGTATATATTGTGGAAAATTTTTGACATTAAAAAAGGCCCTCGCGAGGACCATTTGGGGTATAGGTAATCAGCCTAGTACGTAGTTACAAGTACTGTTATAAAGAACCTCACCATCGAAGACTTCATCGATGTCATTTTTAGCTTGACGCTCTAGTTTGGTATCAGCTTTAGAGAGCTTGTACTTCAAGCACACAGTAGTAAGGTCATTTTTAAGTGTTGCCACTGCTTGTTCTGCAGGTGTTACATCAAGTGCTTTACGTGTCAGTGCAGTCGTTGCATTGAGCTGACCAGAGACTGACAGTGCGATAGGCAGGCCTACAGCTACTACGGCGACACTGCGGATGATGTTGTTGATATCGAAATTCATTGTATTAATTAGAGTTAGGTATACGGTGTTTGTGTGTAAGGTCAGAGACCATTGCTCTGCAAGACTGTAAATAATCAAGCATATCTTCTCTGACTTTCATCAAGTGAACATAGCAGTCTTGCTCTTTAGCAGCACTGCGTAATTCGTTGTCAGGTTGATGCACACTTTCAATCATTAGATCGTATGCAAGCAACACTTTTTCATTGTTAGTCATTAGAACCAATCAGGATAGTTGTCTTCTACATCCATTTGACTAGTAGTCCGGCGTTGGGTCGACTTCCGTGTAGCCCGCCGCATTGCCCGTCTGCGTTCTACTTCCAGTAGATTTTGGGAGCTCTTTTCTAGTGCTGAAGTCGTTAGCGACGATAGCTCGGTAAGGGCTGTCACTGTCGTCTTTACGATACTCACGGAGATATCCTTGGACGCAGAGAGCACGTCCCTTCCTAAGTCGGTCAGTAATCTTCTTTTTGAATTGTTCATGTAGTTCTAGGAATAGCCAAGTAGTGACATCTGAGTTATCTAAGGTTGTACCAATCTTGGTAGCAACCATTCCATTCTTACGTTCTTTAACTTCATCAGAACCAAAGAAAGCATTACCAAGTACAACTTGGTTGCAGTACATATCTTTAGGGATATTCTGCTCAATCGTTGTAACAATAAGGTCTAAAGGCCTGCTTGTATCGTCGGAGAATACGATGTTTCCTGTGACAAGGGCGCGTGTGCCAGGCTTCCACTCATTGAAGTTTTGAAGCTTAGGACCTTGCCTGTCATAGCAGAGGATTCTGAATCGTACTTCACTAGCACTGCCATTAGCGGGCACAACAGCGTTAGCACCCCGATAGTCCAGCCCGTAAGCGTTAATTGGATCACCGATGAAATCTTTGAGTTCAACGGTAGCTGCTATAAAATTCATTCTTAAGACAGATATAGTTTTTATCAGTCTTAAGTGTAAGAGCAATGTCAATCATCTGTGGGGTCAGGATAGACATCAGAGCAAGGATTCTTTCGTTCTTCTTCAATAGCAAGTTTAATGTTTGCTTCCATATCAGGGTTCTTATGTTTCTGTGCTATAGCCAAGCACTCTTGAAGTTTCTGTAAGCGATTCATTGGGCCACATAGCGTCAGCAATTGTTGGCAACTGCTCTTTTAAAATAGCTAGAGCATTGAGAGCAATTTGTGTATGCTCCCATTGAGTGCCGTGCCAGCTACGTAAATCAATATAGTGAAGCCAGCTTCGTATCGTACCGGACATATATAGCCTAGTAGTTGTATTTAATGGTAACACTGCTCGTGCACATTCTTTAGCAACACCTGCATCAAGCATTTCTTGATAAAGTTTTTTACTAGCTTCGAAGTGATCAAAGATATCTTGACCAAAGTTTGCTTCAATTGCTTCAGGCATGTCGTCAATTGAGTTCTGACGATTCTTTAAATCTTGCCTACGAAGATGTGGCATCTCTAATTCAGTAGCAACTGCGTAGCGTTGACTGAATTCTTGGAAAGAAAATGAACGATGTCTTAAGATTTGTGGTGCAATTGCTCGTGTTGTTTGTATCTCAAGACACAT
>WLWE01002423.1_pt1 | contig 12015 bp, 10 predicted proteins | sample 6718301 | NCBI WGS metagenome assembly WLWE01 (sample SAMN12718691, study PRJNA515312) | sponge metagenome | isolation source: marine sponge | host: Mycale hentscheli | place: New Zealand: South Island, Marlborough, Capsize Point | collected 2003-05-01 | reverse complement strand
CGGGATCAGTATCTCGTCTTAATACGTCAGGGAAACCTTTTTTAGGTATATATCCTTCAAATTGATCTGGATAAAATGTATATCCAAGATCACCTCTTCTTAATGGAGTTGTTTCAAACTCATAACCATGTCTTATCACATCTTCAGGTTTAAACGGTAATTGTTTTGGACTTGGTCCACGTGGATAAGTTTCAAATTTTTCTACATCACCATAGCCAGGAGTAAATTGATTATACAATTGATCTATGTCGTAATCACCAATATTAAAAGATGATTCATTAGATGGTGGATCTAAATGTGGATTTGGTGAATAAGGGTTCATTATTATCTATCCAATTTTTTATTTATATTTTTAAGTTCTGTTTCCATAACAGCTATTCGTACTTCAATTTGTGTAAACGTCATTAAAGCTTCTTCTATGCGGTCCATGTCTTTTTCCATAGCCGCTACTTTTTGATTAGTCATACCCCACATAACTCCTAAAGTTAATAACCCTCCTATAACTGCAATGTAGTCTTTCATGTTCATGACATCATTCCTTTTTTAGTAAACGGGTTATCATTCATTTGTTTTTGCGGCTTGTTAAACTTTCCATCATTGCCCATAACTGGATTTAATTCAACAGCCCCACCTTGACTCATACTGTATTGATTAGCAAGTGCTTGGTCCGTGTTGCCAGTATACAAGGACGCAGCTGCGTTTGAATTCATAACATTGCTTCCTGTTATAGCTGATCCAGTGCTTCCCCCACCACTTGTATAAGCAGCAGTGCCATCTTGATAGGTGTTTGGTTCTGGTGTTATGGATTCTTTTATTGTTTCTGTTACAGGTTGTCTAAGAGGTGCAGGTATTGCATCTACAGCATTTCCTACGCCTTGTAATATACCTGGTATAGCATCACCAACATTTTGTTGCATATTTTTCATTGCATTGTTATTTAAATTCATCATGTTTCTTTTACGGTTAGCTGATTCCATGTCTTTTACTGTAGCATACCATTCTTCATATTCATCTGGCATTTCTTGAATTAATCGTTCCAAGTTTCTTGTTCGAAGAACTAAAGGTAATGTATCATCCATAGCGTTTTTCCAGTTACGCATACGAATACGGTTTGTTACAATTTTACCTAGATAACGAAAGCCAAAGAAAGGTGCCATCGCTAAGATAGGGGCTACTGCTCCTGCTGCTGTGGATGTACCATAAGCAGTTAACATACCTGCAGCTGGTGAACTAGATTTCATTGCACCTACAGGTCCTTGAAGAACAGTTGAACGTGCAAGGAATGTACTTTGATTAGGCATACCATATTTAAAGATACGATCTAATACTAAATTTAAATCTTCAAAATCTTTATACGTAGGAAGACTACTTGTTACAGCTTTTACTTCTGACCTTGGAATATTACTTGGAATCTTACCCCATAAATCTTCATACCAATTTTCCCATCTGTTTTTTGCTCCATTAAATATTTTATATTCTGGAACAGTTGGACCAGGTAAAGCTTTTTTAAATAGTTCTTGTATTGGAGAACCACTTTTACCAATTCCCATGCCAGCTGCTAATAAATCAGGATTTATATATTGAATACCTTCTACGTCAGACACAGATTTTTTTATAATATTTGTTATGTAATGACCTAAACCAGAATTATATGCTTGTTCTCCTACAATATTTTTTAAAGCTAAAAGATTATCTGGAACAAATGCACCAGTATCAGTTGACTTAGCTAAAACATTCCATAAATTTTTACTAGCATTGGCTGGGCTTTCGCCTACTGCTACATTAAAACCAAAACGTTTTACATTTGCTAAATTTTTTCCGACATTTGTACCAAACAAAAGCATACCATTTGATAGGAACTGCTCATACTCTGCCCAAAGTTTTGATACATTAGCATAAGGTGTTTTTGATAGGCTACCTACATCTGTTTCAAATGCTTTGTATAATAAATTAATATCATCACCCATGGTTCCTATGTCAGGACTCTTTGCCCAATTTTGATAGTTACTATCTAATGTTTTTTTCAGTGCATACATGTCACCAATTTTTATTTTATTTTGTGCTAATAATTGTGTGCCTGGGACAAAGTTTTCTGGTGCTTGTAAGATTTCTTTATTTAAAAATCTAGCAAACGCTCCATACTTTCTTTGTTCATCCATTCCCATTTTACTATAACGAAATAAAATTTCTTTAGCAGTGTTAACTAATTGTGTTTTATCTACAATAGCACCTGCACTCTTTGCTGCTTGTAAAATTTCTTTATCATATTTTACTGCTTGCTCTCTAAATCCTTTAGCTGTTTTTCCTGCTAACTTAATATAATCAACGCCCATGTCAGCTGTCGTAACGTAAGGGGCAAATCTTCCAAGCATTTCCATTGCTCTAACTTTTTGAGCTTCACCAGCTACTTGTATACCAGCTCTGATAGGACCACCAAATGCAGGTACACGTTGAAATGCATTTACAAACGCTCCAATGTATGGACGACCAGCTACGGAGAAACGAGGAAGGGTAGTTCCAGCTATTTCATCTAACGGTGTATCACCTGGAACAAAAGATTTGCTTTTATTATTTGCAGGGCCTAACCAATTAAATGCTTTACTGTTTATGATATGACTAAATGCTTTACCAATAATTGGTATGTTCATTTGTACTTCTTCTTTAGCAGGAATAGATTTTATATTTCCAAACGGAAGTAATGCACGTCCACCAGCACCAACTACCATAGGATTTTTAGGATCAAATTTCATTAAACGTTGTTCAGCTGCTACAATTTCTTGTGGTGTTGGAGAACCAAAATCTTTAAACATTTCTTTAGCTATTGGATCTTCCATTTCTTTACCAAAAACTTTTGAAGATGGAGAAGCTGCTTTTAAACCAGCCAAAGAACCACCTATTGCTTTTAAACCTAGATACAAAGGACGTATACCAAAGAAAGCAGTACTAATTCCTGCATCAAATAATCCCTCGTCAATAGCTGCTTGTGTTCTTTCTCCTAATTTAGGTCTATTAATTCCTTCTGCACCAAATGTTAAAGCGTCTGGTGCTTGTGCTAATACCATATCAACAGGTCTTAAAGCTTTATCTAAAAGCGTATTCATTTCTGCATCTACAGCACCACTTCTTTCCTCAGGTTCCATTGCAAGATATGCTTTTGCTTTTCCTGCACGGTCCATTGTATCAAGCACTGCTTCATAACCAAAGTCAGCTGCAGCTACAGCTGCACCTCCATATATAATACTACTCAATGCACGTGTTGCCCATCCACCTTTACCTTTGACAAAACCTTTAGCCATGCCTTCAGCTACTTTTTTAACTAAACCAAATCCAGGTTTAGTCATGTTAAATCCTTTAACAGCACCTACTGTTCCTATAACTCCTTCACCAAGAGCATTTATCATTGGATAAGGATTAGGTTGATTAGTAAACAAACCAAACTCATCATACTGTCTATATGTTTCTGGTCCTACAGGTAAAAAATCACCATCGGTAAAACCTGCAGCTGAAAATATTTCATTCTTAGCTTGCATTGCCATTTGATGATATTTTTCATCACCTGTTTCTTTAAAACGTTTATCTGCTTTATCAAATATTGTTGCTAGTTGTGATCGTACTTGTTCTTTACGTGCCGTGTAAGCTTGCGACTCCATAACTTTAGCTTCATAAATCTTTTTTTGTTCTTCATTTTGTAACCATTGATTTTTTTTACCAAAAGGTTGGCCTGGCATTATAGCATTACCTATAATTTGAAAAGGTGCTAGAGGTAAATCAGTTGCGTATTTTTGATTGCTTTGAATTATATTTTGTGATTCTGTAATAGGAATACCAGTCTCAGATGTAGTTGTAAATTTTTTATCTGCCGGACCTTGTCCACCTGGCATATTACCAAAAACACTTTCTTGATATTTTTTTATTCTTTTATTATCTGCTTCAGCCATTATTCATCAAATATGTTATTCCATTTATCAAACACACTTTCTGTGTTTTGATTTGTTTGAAGATTATCTTGATACACTACTGCACCATTACCACCATTCCAATCAGGGAATTGTGGAACGTTAACACCTTCAATATTGTAACCAGCAACTGAGTAAGCTGGATCATTCGCTCTTAAATTGTAATAAGCATTGTAGAAATTTTCTATTCCAGGAATTTCAAATGCTCCGGATGATACTATTTGACTAGCGTTTGTTTTTTGATCTTCACTTGCTACATATCCAGCTAAATTTAATGCTTGGCTCATGTTAGTATATAATTCATTATAGATACTTACGTATTTACCAATAACATATTCAGGCATGTTTGATTTACCCATTAAAGATGTCATAGATGTTTCTTCAAATGATCTTCGAAGAACGTCTGCTAACATACGACCTGTTGGCTGTCTGTTTCTTGCCAACATTAAACCTAAAGTTGTTTCAAAGATTTCTAATTGTCCTTTACGTGGATCAAATAAAACTTTTTCTAAATTAGATCTAGTTAAGTACTGAGCTCCACGCACACCGTACTTACCACCTGTATCTACAAAGACCGGCATTTCACCAAGACCTGGTATATCTACAAAAGCACCATCAGTTGGCGCTTCTAGTACAGCAAACGACATACCCTCACCTACTTGATCGTAAGCTTGTCCGTCAGGGCTACTTCCTAATATTTGATTATAAAATTTACCAAGCTCACTGTTTCGATTAACTTGAAATGACTCATCGCCAAGTTGTGTAATAGAATTTTCTCCAAACCCTGCTTTTAATCCTTTAACAGCTTCGCTTGCTAAGAAAGCAGTAGGACCTACGTTTCTTCCTAGAAATCCTTTGTAACCAATTAAACTGTCACGGTTTTCAATCATCATTGGCATAATCATTTGTGCCATTGGTATCAAACCACGTCTAGTATAGTCAGCAAATTTAATCATTGAATCTTTAGCAGCATCTGACATTAATACTGCTCCACCAGATTGAGAACCAGTTAACCCAAAAAGACCTGGGCCTGTGGCACTTGATGGTTGGAACGTATAACGAGGAAAACCAAGTTCATTGTTTTGATCCAAGAACCAATTCATTTCGTCACTGTTATCACGGAACTGGCTTATTAATTTTTTTCCTGAAACTTTAGGAACACCAGTATATGGGTCATAAATCATTTCACCGTTGGCATCACGTTCATATTCATTTTGCCACACAGCAGTAAAGTCACCACTACGATCATCTTGATCATTTAAATCTTCCATGTATAATTGTAATGCAGCTTGCCCTATTTCTCTATCCGCTTTACCTTGTTCAACTCCCATTTGAAATAACATTGGTGCTGTAGCCATAGCTGTTTGCCCTATAATTTCGGTGAATCCTGCTAAGCCTGGGTCTTTAGATTTACCAGCCATTAACATACCACCAACATTCATAAGTAATGCTTGCTTTTGCATCTGTGCACTTTGATCTCCACTACCTATAAATTGACGAACAATATCTTTGTATGCTTTAACACGTGTTACTGCATCACTTTCAATGGTATCAGCACCAGCACTATTTGTTGCATCAACTGTTGCCCTGTTTGTAGAAGCAGTGTTAGTGCCTGTGCCATCATATTGCTCATTAAAATCTTTTTCTAAATTATCTAATTCTTTATTAGCATCTTCTTTTTTAACTTCTGTAGTATTAATGATCTTTGGTTTTTTAACTGAGTTAAATTCGTTCCATGGTCCAGGGCCAGCTTCAGCTTTATTTGGTGTCTCTATTTTTGTAGATTCTTGTACTCTTTCTGGAAGTAACGTTGATATTTCATCATATGCCATAAAAGGTAATGATGTAGCTGCAGCTGTACGCACAATTCCTTGCTTGTTAGATGCTGCATCTAAATAATTTTTGACGTAAGGATTTTTAAATGCTTGTCTTGCTGATTCATTAAAGTTTTCAAACACACGTGGTGTTCCTTTGCCATACTGTGATCGTAAAGCGTTGTAGCCAACTTTAAAAAGAGGTCGTAGGTACGAAACCATTTAAACTCCTATGTGTTTTGATAACCCGATGCTATTCCTGCGCCAAAAATACCTGCACCCAATGCTTGGGATAAAGGATTTGTTACGGGAGCAGTTCCCATCGTAGTTGTCATTTGCCCAGATGGTACTCCTCTAAATATGTCACTCATAAATCCAAATCGTTGATATGGATCTTGTCTATTTTGTAAGTAAGCTTGGTAGTTAGCATCTAGTCCTTGTTGTGTGTTCTGTTGCATAACAGATCCTGCGCCCATCAATGATGCCACGTCTTGTTGTTGCATTTGCTGTGTTTGTCCAGCCATGTTTCCATACATTTGTGCACCAGCACCATAACGTGTCATTTGATTTTCAAAATCTCCCCTTGCCATGTTCATTGCATTTCCATAACCGGCAGCTAATGACTCCCCAATAGCTTGTGACTTTCCTCCTAATAATTCTGCATTCATAATTCCTGTACCTGAACCGCCAAACGCTCCTTGTGAAGCAGCACCCATGTTAGCTTGGTTTATAGCTTTATCATATTGATCTGATATTCCTTGTGTTACATAATCTTGGTAAGGGTTTAAATAATTTTCATAAGATGATGGATCAAATGTTGCATTTGTCATGCTATCTGTAGCAGCTTCTGCTTTGTCCATCATTGGTTGATAAGCACCAATACCAGACTGTGCCATCTGTAATGCTTTAACTTGCTCTGGATTAAATCCAGCTATTGATTGTGGTGTAATTGGTCCTTGGCCACCGAATTGATTTTGACCAAACTTAACCGCTTGGTCCATGAGCCAAAGATACTTAGCCTCCATTTCTGGAGACATGCTACTTTGCTGTGTGTTTACATCAAAACCTGAAGGATAATCTGACTCTGCCATTATACCATCATCCTTGCTTCTTCAATGGTTTCTGAATCAGGATCTAATTTATTCATCATTGAATATAATCCTGCATGTCCACCTGGAAAGTTTTTAGCTGCCTTTTCTGTAATAACAAATTCATCATTAGATAATGCTACTGGACGAACATCATCAGATTTACCTGTACCAGGTCCTACTACTTTTCCACCTGCAATATAACTATCTCTATATGCTGGTGAACCACCTTTATTAAATTCTATATCACCATAGTCTCCTGCTGATGTAGTAGTGTAATAAGGGTTACGGTAACCATCTTTAAATATTTCTTTAGCTTCTTCATATGGAATACCATATTGAAAAGCCATTCTTTTAATTTGTTGTTCTTTAAATTTTTCCCATTTTCTTGCTTCACTCATACGTCCACCATATAGTCCTGCTATTTGTGGCACAATCGTTGCCATAAGATCTACATTTTCTAATCCTAGTCCTGGAATTAATCCTGCTAGTCCTGGATTTTCTGATAATTGTTTTGCCATAGCTGAACCATCTCTACCAAAATATTGCATTGCATCTATGTCTATGTTTCTTGGTGCACCAAAAGAAGTTGATACTTGCGGAGGACCCATTGCAGGTACTTCCATACTTGTCATATCAACTGGAGCATTTATACTATCAAAAGTTGCTGTATCGTAAACTGTATTTGTAGGTTGACTGAAAGTTTGAGTCATTTTACCGGGTATTGTATAACCTGTGCTAGGATTTACTTTTCCTGTGAGTATATCCAAGTAACTTAATTTATCTTTTCCACTTAAATCGTTTTTAACGTTAAAAGCCTTAGCCATGTTGTTTGCTTTCATAAAAGAAAACGGTACTGACGATGCGGCTGCATACAAAGCTGCCTTTTCAGGATTTTCTGATCCTGTTAATGTAGCTATACCATAATTCATTGCTGCGTTTTTAGCAGCGTTTGTCACAAGTGGTGACTTAGTTGCCATATCTAATAAAGGTTTAACTTTATTATTTGCTAATAACTTTGATAAAAATCCAGTTCCAGTTCCTGCGTTTGACATTGCACTCATGGCAAATGGTGAAGCAATTGCTAAAGTTGCAATTCCTGCTGGGCTTTTTATAAAATCTCTAGCCCCTCTAAATACATTCTTAAATGCTTTGTCTAAAAATCCCATTATACTAAACTAGGATACATCATCTCTAGGTCTCCTTGTAATAATTCTATTAAGTCTTCATCTTCTGCATCTTGAGCATCCATTAACATTTGAAATAAATTTATTGGAGCATAAGAATCTGCTGTTTCAATATAGTCATCCGGATTACCACCTGCGCCCATAATTTGTTGTATAACTCTCCAGTCCGATGGATCTACATTTGCTTCTAGTGTTTCAATACCTAAACCACGTGGAAGAAGTCCACGATTCATATACTCTCTTAATTTATCACTTCTATTTTCATCTAAATAATTTTGAAAGTTTCTCATTATTCCACCTTCTTGCGGAGAATACATATCATTACCCATATCTACACCTGGTTGTCTATTACTAGATAACCTGTATGGATTTCCTTGATTCATCATATCAGTTTCTATAACTTCGTCATACAAACCAGATTGAGGAATTGTTCCTGCACTATTATAATTAGGTGGATCAGCGTAAGTAGGTGGCATGATTTCGTTTTGTCCTGTTGGACCTGTGTTGTTAAATAAATAATCGTAACCTGGCATTAAACTTCTCCTACAACTCCCTCTAATATTTTGTGAATAGCGACACTAACTTTTACATCCTGTCTGATGTGGTGTGACTGTGTGTCGGTTGCAGGGTCAGCAACATCGGCATCAGCTTCTTCTGCTGAACCGTATTCTTTACCTGTTAGCGTGTTGGTAATAGTTATTTCTGCAGGGACCACAACTTTAGGAACTTGTTCCCCGTTGATCTCTACATATTCTATTACACTATCGTCTTTTATAGGCATATTTACTCCTTATATCAAGTATTATTTGTTATTTCAAGCACCGAAAGCACTACATGTAGTCTATCTGCATGTCCTGGTGTAACAGTAATTATCTCTCCTTGCTGTCCAATAAGAGGTTCAGTCAATAATTCTACAGGAACCGCGGCTCCTACCACTATATCTTTACCTAAACTAAACACTGCACTTGCTGAATCTGTAATAGTGGCTGTAATTGTGCTGCCAGAACCTGAATCATCACTGACTCTTATAGATTTAATTATAGCCTGTACCTTATCTGGCACTGTATATAATACTACAGGATTGGTATTTGTAGCTAAATCTTTTTTAGCGTTTGTATATACGTTACCCATTAAACCACGCAAACGCTTCATCATCATTACGCAACGTTTCCGGTGTGTAAGTACTGTTAAGCAATGTTATTAATTGATCCAATGATTGAATCATTTGGTTAAGTTGTCTTTCATCATAATCAACTTGGGCTTGTGGTAAACGTGGAATATTTATTTTTGCCATTATCGTTTCCCGTCTGGATGTACGTCAGCACGGTATGTGCCATAACGCCATGTTGAATCTAATGTACTACTTTCAATACGTACCGCAGCTTGCCTACCACGTGCACGTGTGTCTACAAATTCAGTAGTAGTTGCCACCTCATGTGGCCCATTAGTAATTTGTTCTGATGTTGGATATAATCTAAATTTTAAGGACACATCTACAGTGCCTGCTAAGTTTTTAAAGTCAGGAATAAAGCGTCTAATAGACATTAAGTTTTCTCCTGCTTGTGGTATAACAAAACTTCCAGACTCTATAAAAGAAGTCATAGCTTCACCATCCGCATTAACACCAAATTCCTGTGCATACATAAAAGTTCTACCAGCAGTTAAACCATTAATAGTTGTAATAGTAGAAGAAGTATCAGATGCTTCATAACTCGTCGCATAAGGAAAATTATATACACCTTTATCAGCCCAAGACGTACGATCTAATGTTCCAACACTCCAAACTTTTTCTTCATAATTATATGTAACACATCTATCTATTTGTGAAGATCCATTAGAACAATAAAACCATGTAACTTCATTAAACTCACTGTTAGCAGCAGCAAAAGTATCTTTTTGTGATGCTTCATCAATATCACCAAATACATAATCCTCTACAGAACAAGGAATTTTACTAACCTTACCATCAAATCCGAAAAAAGAATCACGGCCCATCCAATAAGCAGTTCCATTAACATCTATAGCTGCATGTAATCCAGCTGATCCACATTTAGCACCTAGTTGTGTAAAACCAAAAACTAATGGTGCGCCAATTAATTGCATTTGATATAAAGCTGTGTCTGACCAAATTAAAACAGCACCACGTGAACGTGCTGCACTTACTAATCTACTTCCGTCTGTTAATCTTTGAAAACCAGCAGTGTTTGTAGATGTAGGAACCCATATATTAGGGTCATTTTGTGAGCTCCATCTAATAAACATGTCATCTTGACTAGATGTAGTTCCAATTGTTTCTTCCGTACCAAAACATATAACAAAACGATCTGTACCAGAAACTAAAATAAATCTGCTTCTTGTTGGTGCATTCGTAACTGTGGATTTTACTGCTGGAACACTCACACCACCTGATGTATCCCAGTAAAAAAGTCCACCATTAAATTGTTGACATAAAACATCTTCTCCCCAGTTATCAAAAGACCATTTACCTGAATCTAATTGAACCGCATCAGCACCTGTAATACCTGCACGTGATGTACCCCATGTAGATAGTCCCCATGTTCCTGTACCCCATCCGTATCCGGCTACGGACACAGCAGGTTTTGTATTAATTTCATATGAGGCATTTGTTCCACTAACACTTACAGCACCCGCAGAAGTAGCAGTACCTACAGTTGTAATAATATATTGTGAGGTAGAAAGAACTTCTACAATTTCAAATTCACCTAATAATTGTGGCTGTGTTATACCATTTACTGTACCAGGTGTTCCAGAAATAGTAACAAAGTCTCCTGTAATAGCACCGTGTGATGCGTCAGTAATAGTTACATTAGATTCTGTACCTGCTGTGGTGTTAGTAGTAATAACAGTGATAGCATTAGTCGCTGATCTTATCGGTGTAATATCAGACCATGCACCATCAGCATAGACATATACTTTTTTATTAGTTCCTATGATAGTATATTGATCACCATCATTATCAAACCAAGTAAGAATTCCTCTTGTAGCTCCTACAAGTGCGTCTGTTGTAACCTTAATCCAACCACCTATTTTTTCTGGAAGTCCATACCGAAAACGCATATTGTCTGAATCAAACCATTTACCTTCTGCACCATATTCAGTATCCTGTTTGTCTACTCCTGGTTGAAAAGGCATTTTAACAAGTGGCATTTAAACTCCTATATAGCTGAATCGTAAAATCTAAGCCATTTAACGGCGCCATTAACATTAATCATAATAGCTCCTCCTTTTGCTGCATCTTCTGCAGTAGAAGAAGAAATACTATTAGCACTAGCACTACCTGATGTTCCTTCGAAATGAATAAAATTTTGATCAGTTTTATCTTGGTCTAGACTTAGACATGAAATAGCTGCTGAAGCATCGTTTTGATTAATTTCTAGTTTAGCATTGGTTGGTACGTTTACTCCTATGCCTACGCGGTCTGAACTACCATAAGTCACTAAAAGATTAGGATCATTATCTCCTTCAAATCTTGCATCTAATAAAGCGCCTGTATCATTAAAAGTAAAATTACCTCCATCTATTTCTACATTTCCTGTAGCTGTTAAAGTTGATGCAGTAAGTAATCCTGTAACGCCTAACGTAGATGATAAAGTAGCCGCACCTGTTGCTCTAAAAGTTCCTGCAACGTCTAATTGTGTTGTTGGGGAAGCTGTGTTAATTCCTACACGGTCTGTGCTTGCATCCGTAAATAATAAATTTGCCTGTGTATCACCGGCAAAAACAGCATCTTTATCAGCTAAACTTGAGTTAAAAGAAAAAGAACCTCCGTTTAAAGTAACATCACCTGTTGCTTGCAATGTTCCATTAGCTTTAACATTTCCCGCATCTGCTAAAACATCGAAAGCTGTAGAGCCATCAGTATAAATTAAATGTTTAGATCCAGCAACAAGATCAACAGCTGTGCCACCCGTAGGACCAAAACTTAATGTGTATCCATTTTTAGTTGTAG
>WLWE01002422.1_pt1 | contig 12017 bp, 1 predicted proteins | sample 6718301 | NCBI WGS metagenome assembly WLWE01 (sample SAMN12718691, study PRJNA515312) | sponge metagenome | isolation source: marine sponge | host: Mycale hentscheli | place: New Zealand: South Island, Marlborough, Capsize Point | collected 2003-05-01 | reverse complement strand
TAGTTTCTTGTATTGGTTTACCAAAATTAAATCCTATTGATTCAAGAACTTTTTTACTTCCTTCTTCTTTTGAGTATTTTGCTATATCTCTATGTAAAGCTTCTAGTATTTCACTTTTAGTTCCAGCAAGCCCGTCAATAAATAAAGATAAAGGAAATGATTTTTTAGAATTATTATCTATTACTTGCCATCCCTCTTTAATTTTATGTGCAAATAAATTGACACTTGGTTGACCCTCTATTATAATAGCAGTTCCTTTAACTTTTTCTTTATTATCTAAAGTAAAAGTTTCTAACTTACCTTTTTTAAAGCTTAGATCTTTTTCACTAACTTCAATCTCACTAGCTTGTTGTGTAGGTTTTTCTACATTTTCAGTAGGAATAAATCTATTGTAATCCCATATGTCTTTATATCTAGCAAATTTTATTTTAGCTTCAAAAGTATCTTTCCAATTAGCTAATCTAATCTCGTTTCCTTCTGTATCAGTGTAAGAAAAAGGTTCGTTTCTATTTAATTCTGAATAGTTTTCATAGCTAAAGAAATCAATTAATTTTCCTTCTGTGCCCTTACTAACTTCTACTGTTTTAGTTTTAAGACTACCATCTTTATTAATTTCTTGTTTTTTATCTTTTCCTAGTACAGGTTCTTCTTTTAATTCAAAAGATCCTTTTTTCTTTTTAGTCTTAGAATCTACTACATTATAGGAACGTACTACTATTCTTTCTGTACCATCTTGAGCAGTATAAGTTTCCATTTTAAGGTCTGCTATTTCCATTCCTTTAGGAGCAATTAAATAAGTATCTGTTGTATAACCTTCTCCAAAAATATCACGGATCTTAATAGCATCAGGATATTTTTCTAAGAATTTTTTTACTGTTTCTTCTCTGCTAAAAGTACTTACAAAATCAATATCATGAAGTGGGTTTTCGTCAGGACGAAGTATTGTTCCTTGCTCAGATAAAGCTGTAGATCCTGTAAGAATAAATTCAGGGCTCAAAGTTAAAATAATGCTTTTACCGAAGTCATCTTGTTTAAGAGCATTTTCTACACTTACTAATGAAGTAGGTTTACCAAATGCCCCTGGTTTAGATAAGCTAGCTGTAATTAATTTTTCATTTTGCTGTAATATGTTATTTGTAATAGAACTTATATTCTTATTAATAGTATCAATTGGAATATTTTTTAAAGTATCTAAAAACTTTTTAATTAAAGCTTTAACTTTTTCTATTAATGACTTATTATATTTTCCTTCTGTTTTATTTTGAAGATCTTCAGCAATAAGATTACCTATAGTTTTAAAATAAGCATCTTTATCTAACGCTTTATATTCAGAATCTTTTTCTATCCCAGCTAATTCTTTAATTATATCTTTAACTAAAGGATTATATTGCATCATAAATGCAATAAATTCTCCAGCTACAGGAGGCAGTTGAGATTTATCTTCTACATAAGCTATTTTAGATAGTATATCAGCAATACCTAATTCGTCAACTCCAAATCGATCTTTGATACTGTCTATTTCTTTTACAGCTATACCAAACTTAGATAAATATTTTTCTAAAATTTTAGTAGTTTCTGTTCCTGCTTCTTGTATATCTTTTTGAGATACTTTAACAGCATTATATTTTAAAGGAATAGATTCGCTAAATTCTTCAATAATTCTTGGTTCTATTTTATCAGCAGATTTATTAAATACTTTTTCAAATACTCTTGGATTAGATGCAGCTGCATACTTAACCATATCTTCTCCCTTAAAATTGTATGCAAATCCTTGTTTAGAAATTGTATAACCGCTTCTTTTTAGTTTGTCTGCATAATCTTTAGGAACAAAAGAAATAACATCTAAATTACTTTCTGATAATGCAGGAATAGCTTCCGCTAATAATGTTTTACTATCAGGAGCGCTATTCATTCTTGTTATAAAAGTTCCTGTAGTGGTATCATATTGTCCAAATATATATGTGTCTCCTAAGTTAAATACTTGATAAACATTTAATAAACTTTTAAATTTATTAAAATCTACTTCTTTACCTGTACGAGCCCTGTTCATAAGAGCAGCATAATTATCGTAAATAGATTTTATTTTTTCTTCTGTTATATTAGGATCTAATTCATATATAGTACTAGATATAGAAAGATTTTCTAGTTGCTCCTTCTTCTTATCATTTTTAAGCTCTTCTTCTATGTCTTTTCCAAATTCTATAGAAACTGCTTTTTCCATATCATTAAGCTGCTCTCCCTTTTTAATTTTATCTGCTATACCTTTTAATATTGTTACAGGCACTTCTCCTGAATCTACAAAATCATCATAAATTTCTTTTGTTAATGTTTTTGGATCCACTTTTATTGTAGCACTATATCCTAAAAACCCGCCTACTTCTCCTTCTACTGATTCATCTGCAAATTGTTTTGAAAGAGCTTCTCTAAGATTTTTTAGTTGTAAAGGTCTACCATTTTCCCAACCAGGAAGTTCTCCTACTACTTTGCCCTCGTATAATACTTCTATAATTCTTTGATTAGGATCTTCTTGAGCATAATTGTTAGTTTCACTTTGTTTAAAAGTAACTTGAACATTTTTTTCTTGAAGCATTTTATTATTTAAAAACTCAGGAGATAAAAGCAATTCTAGATCTGTGTTTTGTTTTCCTGATTCTTTGTTTCCTTTAGTATTTGCATATCTGCCGTCTTCAAAAGTTCCGTCAGATTTTCTCATTGGTTCATATTTACCTGTAACAAGATTTTTACTTAACTGTTTATGCTGACTATTTATCATAATAGAAACAGGGGTAACAGGCATAGAATCAAATATTCTAGCATCAGATTGTTCTGCTACTTTTAAAGAATATTTACTAGATAAACTTTGTGCCTGCTCTTTAGTAGGAGAAGGCTCTTGATTGACATTACTTGTAGCACTATTAGATTGATTTGCTGCAGAATATTGATTAAGTAATTTATTAAAAACATTTTTTAATCGACCTTCTAATTTAGGATATTCCCCACTAAAAATAAATTCTTCTAATTCATCTATAGATGTTGCTCCTAATGCATCTTCTTCTAAGGCTTCTAATACTTGCAAAGAAAATCCAGGTGATTTTTGTAATTGTTCTATAGCATAATCAGCAGTAATATCTTCGTTATTTTTTCTGAGTAATTCAACATCTTGAATAATTTTTTTAACTTCTTCATTTACTTTTGCCGTAACTACAGGATTCCCTGTATTTTCGTTACTAGTGTCTAGTTGTGATTTTGTTATCGCTGCAGGTCCTTTAGCGTTTTCAACTTTAGTTTCATTTTCTGCTTTTATTTGCTCACTTAATTCTTCAGCTAATTTATTTGTCAAATCAGTGTACATATTTGCAAAATTAACCATGCCTTTCTTCTTAAATAAAGTAGAATAAGCTTCGGCTGCTTTTGCTTTTTTAAGTTTAATATCTATTAAATCTTTTAGAATTTCTTTTAGCTCTACTTCATTAGTAGCATAGTCTATAGGATTTTCTTGTTTAAATTCTGCTAAAGTTTCGTTGTAAAATTCACGAGCATTATTAATAAAAGTTTGACCACTAGAAAGCCTTACTTTATCTCCTTCTTTTACTGGGCCTATGTCTTCTTTAGTTAAACCTAATGATTGGTAATATTTTTTTGCAATACTCTCAGCTGTTTCTCCTTTTTTAACAGTATGATATTTAACTTTAGTACCTGAATACTTAGCAAGAATTTTATCAAATTGTTTAGGATTAATTAGTCCACTAGTAAGGTCAGTAACTTTTTTAGACAAAGAATCTTCTCTTTGTTTATAGTCTATAACACTAGAATATAAAAACTTTAATTGATCTTTTACTCCTTCTAATAAATTAGCTGGATCTTGTGCTTCTTTAAATTCTTTATTAAATAATTTATCTACAGCGACTTGTCTATCTGCAAAAATATTATCTACTTTTTCTGAAGCTTTTATAACTCTTTTTATTCTTTGACGACTATCATTAATAGCATCTCTTTTAGTCTCTTTAGTATACTCGTACCCTTTAAAAGCAAAATTGTCGTTAAAAGTTTTAAGATCCATTTTATCTAATACATCTAAATCTTCAAATAAAGTATCTTCTATTCCATTTTTAATCCTGTTATTAACTAAACTAAAAGTAGACTTATGTCTAGCATTTTCATATTCAAATCTATTTCCTTTTTCTAAAGCTGTATTTGCTTCTTCTTGAAATTGCTGTTCTCGAATATAATTTTCAAAATTATTTTTAGCAATAGGATTTAATGGATTTTCATTATAATATTTAGCAGCGGCTTTGTCTTGTGCAATTCTTTCTTTAGTTTCTTTTATTTCTTCATATGCACCACCATACCACTGCAAACCTCTTTCTAATTTACCTGTTTCTTTATTTGTTCTAATATATAAAGGAATACCAAACATACCCGCTAAACCTCCTAACCAAATACTATCTTGACCTTCTACAGAATTATAATAATTTCTAGCAGAGTTAGTCATTGTAGTTAAGAAGTCTTTAGTTCTTTTTATAGAACTATCTGTAAAAGGTGCAGAAAAATAATCACTGTATCCTTTTTCAAATACTCCTTGACTAAATTCTTCAAAAGATTCTGTAACAAATCCTTTACTTCCTACCATTCCCCAACCAATTACTTTTTCAAATTTGCTAGCAGTTGTTGCAGCAGCTTTAGCAGTTCTTTTCCCTGCTTCAGTAGTAAACTTAACTCCTCGTAAAGGATTTATTTTAAAACCTGTAGAAGAAAGTTTTTGGCCTATTCTATAACTAGTATTAAATGTTTTAGAAAATTGAATTAAGTTAGAAGCACCAACTAATGGTACATTAGACCAATAAGATAATTTACCTGCCTGATCTCCAGCTCTGTTTATTCTTCCTATTACACTGTTAGGTATGTTCACTTGGTTTAATATAGTATCCATGTCTACTAACAAATTACCAAATTCATCGGAGTTTGATATTAAAAGTTTTTCATATTGAGCTTTTAATCTAGGATTAGAATTAATATAATTTATTTTAGACTTATTGATAGTACTCCGTTGTGTGTCTCTAGCAATTAATGCAGATTCATAACCTGATGATCTAAGCATTTGCGCAGCAGTACCATATCCTACTTTAAATTTAGATGTTAATGAAGCTAGTTGCTCTGCTTTTCTAATATCAGATAACACATCCATTCCTCTAGCTAGTCTAACGCCTTTTCCAAAAGCTCTAGATGCTTGAGCAGATATTCTAGCAGAGTTAGCTAATAAAGAAGTACCTCCTGTAACAGGGGCTAATACTCCAGCTAACATTTCTGTAAGAACTGCTGAACCTACAAAACCTAATATAGGGACAACATCATTGTTTATCATTTTACCAGGGTTATCCATAAACCTTGCATAAAATGGTTTGTCTCCTTGAGTATAATCATACCCTCCGTATACAACTAGTTTTTTATCAATATAGCTGTCTATACTTTCTAATGCATCAAACCCTCCGTTTTCAAAGATATACTTACTATCCATGTTTACAAGAGCTTTACCCATACCATAAGCTAAGGGTAAAAGAGAACCTACTCCTGTTATAAGTTTAGCAGGTAATTTTGCAAGATTATTTAAAGAAGTTTCATACCAAGATTGGTTTTCGTCTAACTCGTCTAAAAATAATTTTAGATTTTTTTCATATCCTTTTTGTCTAAAATTTGCTAAATCTTGAACTTGGTTTTCAAAACGTATTCCAATTGTTTTAGGATCTAGTAAATTAATTATTCTATCTTTATTTGCATCTTTATAAGCTTCTCTTTCTACAGGATCAGGAATAGCATTAGATAAATCAATAGGAGTAAACTGTCCTTTATAAACCTCAAAAGCTTCTTTATCAAAAGTATAGTCCGTGCCTATTGCTTCTGGCGCACTAGGACTAGAAATTCTAGAACTAATTTCTGAAAGAGTTTTATCTATTTCTGTAGTAGGCTCTATATAAAGATCTGAAGGACTAAAACTAGTAGCAGATTTACCTTTACTAGTATCTTTTGTTTGATTTTTTTTCTTCTTTTTCTTGTCGTCGTCTCCATCTCCGTTTTCATTTACTACAGGAGTATCTGTAGTAGATACACTTTGTTCAACAATAGGATCTGTAGGGGGTAAAGATTCTGCAGTTTCTTGGCCTGTAACAGTACTAATTCCTTTTAAATCAGGACTATCTAAAGACTCATTTTCAATTTCGTCAGCCATAATATTAATTATTTTTATCCCCTAACATATAAGAGATTACAATAGGAGAACCATCTTTATCTGTAGGAATATCTTCATCTCTTCCTACTCCATATGTTATAGCATCTTTTGCCATAACTATAGCTAGTTGAGTTGTAACTATTTGACTAGCAGGTAAAGCAACGCTTTTCTCTTCATTTGTTATAATATTTCCATCATCATTAACTGTTCCAAATAACTTAACAGGTTTTCTAAAAAGATTACCTTCTTCGTCTGTAGCGTAAGTAACTTGAAATGCTGTGTAATTATTATCATCTATTCTGTTCCATATAGCAGGTCCTTGTATAACGTTTTCACTGGCAAATTTTGCTTGCTGTCTTTGTTTTAAATTTTCTGCAGTAGTAACATATTGGCTTCTCCTTTCTGCATTTCCTATTAACCATAAAGGAGCATAATTATTTAAAGTAATATCTAATGTATTCTTAGCCTCTTCACTACCTACTTGTCCTCTAGCTATTTTTATACCATCTAAAAGATAATCTCTTGATTTAGTTAATACTTCAGAAGCTATAGTAAAACCTGCTCCAGATAAATAAATATTATCAGGATTGTCTGTTTTAAAGTTTGTTGTTTTATCAAGACTTGCTAAATTAAGTTCCATTACTTTTTCAGGATCTCTTTTTTTCAGCAACAAACTGTTGAATAATTGTTCATTAGTTTTTGAACCTGCGGCAGTAGTAGAATATTCTGGTTTAATAGGATATTTAAAAATAGGAGCTCCTGTATTATCATTGCCTACCCAAGCACCGTTTTCCCAATCATAGTATTTAGAGTTGTAGTCAATATAAACACTGTTAGCTCCATTAGTTACGGGAACAAGTTCTCCTGTAGTAGTATTATACACAGTTGCTGGAATTTTATTTATTCCTGATTGTTTAGAGAAATCATTGCTTATTCTATTACCTGCTTCATCAGTCATAGTATTAAAATTCTCATCCATGTTAACTTCAAGAGGAAGAGAGTAAGTATCTCCATCTACTGTAATTTTTTTGTTATATTCATCTAATAAATTTACCCCATATAAATTACTTCCCTCAAAAGTGTACTCTTCTTCTCTAAGCACTCCTTCTGCTTCTGAAGGCAATATTTGATATCTTTCTTGAAAACCGTCTACTAAATTAGCATTCATATTTTTCTGTTGTTGTATTTTTATACAGGAAGTGTTAGTAGGACCACAAGCTACTGATGGAGGTACACGAGACATATTTGCTTCTGCTGCTGCATAATGCTTAACCATTTCGGGGTTATCTTTGTAAAATCCTGGCCAAGGATTCATTTCTGACCCATAAAATGTACCATCAACCTCCTGGGCAAAAGGATTACGCTCTTCAAGTTCAAAATCTGAAATCGGTATTAGTTCTTTTTCTTCTATTGTTTCTTTTTCTTTAGGTTTAAAAGTTTCTAAAGAATTAAGAAATTTTACGGGGTCTTTTCCAGAAGCTTTCCATAAATCTTGAATTTCTTTAGATTGATTATGAACAGCGAGTTTTCCTGTAGTTATTAAGTTTGTAAGTTCACCTATTTGCCCGTTATAAGAAATATCAGATTCTCTTATAGCTTCATTTATATCACTAATTTCTGATGTATACATTTTCTCTTCTGCATCAAATTGACTACTAGCTTTTAAATTTTGTAATTCAGCTCTTTGTTCTATTAGATCTTTTTTATAGTCTGTATACTTATTTTGAAACGTTTTTAAATATTCAGCAGTAGCTTGAGATAATTTAGCTTTTATAGCTACAGGCCCATCAGTATTATCTACATATTTTTCTTCATAAAGTTTCTCACTTCCAGAAGCTATATCCAATACTCCTACTAATTTATTTTCTGATTTATAAAAAGGACTAAGTCCTTCTTGAACATTTAAAGTAGCATCAGAAGTTATTACTCCTGGATTAGTACTTAAAGTTCCTATTTTTTCAAATTTTTCTTTTCTTTCTTTTCCTTTTTTAGCCCCGTCTCCTGAAGTTTTATAAGTTGTAGATACATTAAATTTATCTACTAAATCAGCAGCATCTGCAGCAACATTGTCAAATTTACCCATTGCTTGTTGTACAGCTAAATTTTCTGCTAGTTGTTCATAAGCATTAGGATCATTTAGAGCAATTGTTTTATTGATATTATCTTTTAATTCATTTAAATAATTTAAATCATCTGTAGCGCCTGCTTGAGTGGCAGCTGCAATACCATCATCTATAGTTTTTAAACTAGAAGAAACTACATTGTCTGCTTCTGTTTGTTCTACTAATCCTTGTTGATAATATTTTTTACTTTCATTATGAGCTTTAAAATGTCTTTTTTTAGCTAATTCTTTTATCCAGTTTTTATATTTATCTGAATTAGATAAAAAATTACTTATCTCTCTTGTAATTTGTTCTTTACTTTTTGTGTCGAAACTTCTTTTTAATGTTTGTGCGTCTCCGTATTCATCAAAACCTGCATCAACTAATTCATCCCATTTTTTTCCTTCAGCCATTTTAGCTAATGCTAAAGCTTCTTTTCTAAAGGCTTCTTCCATATTTTTAGTAGAAGGAGTAGGACTTAATATATTGTATCTATCAGACTCTTGATCATAAGATGTTCCTTTCCATGTATTTTGAATTTCGTATTTAGCAAGATCTAATTGTTCTTGAGTAATTTCTTCACTTAGCACTCTTTTTTCTTCTGCGGCCAACCACTCATTATAATTATCGTAACTGCTCTTATAAGCTTTTACTCCTTTATCTTCTGCATAAGTTTTATTTAAAGTAGCTAGTTTTTTAGCAGCTTGTCTATAGTTTCCTGTTCTTACTAAGTTTTCAGAAAGCTCTTTTGTTTTTTGATTTAAATCTTCTAATATAGGATTTACTGCAGAGTCATCTTGACTCATTCTAGCTAATTTAAATTTAGTATCATCTATCGCAGTTTTAGCTACATCATATTTAGCCTGCATTTGAGATAAAGGTGTAAAAAATTTATCAAGGCCTAAAGGCTTATATTCAGTTTTTAAAGGAGTAGTATATGGAGTAATAGGCATGTCTTATTTTTTTAGACTATTGTTTTTCTTTTTAAATACGTCCATAAACATTTGAGACATATTTTTGTAACTTCCTTTAACTACGTCAGGAGCCATTGCTTGCATAAATTTAAACATGTATTCAGTTTGAGCATTTTTATCAGATATACCCTGTATATCTTTTAAACCTGCTTTTATAAGCTCGTCTTTTATAGTTTTTTGTTTCAACTCTAAATCTTTTTGCTCTTTCTCATAAGCATTTTTAGCTTTAGTGTTTTTATCCGAAGCAGCTTGCTCTCTTTTTATATTTATATTTTGAGCTTTTGCTAAATAATCTGCTTCAAGTTTTGCTCCTATTTGACTTAATGCTAATAAATTAGAAGGGTTGCCTGTACTCTTTCTTCCTAATTGATTTATTGCTTTAGCAGTCTGTCTTCTTAATGCATTTTTAGTTTGTGTAAAATCAAAGGGTTTATAAGTATATTTTTCAATATCATAAGAAGTATCTGCATCTTTTCCAAAAAGACCCATTCCTAAATTATACATAGGATTAATTAAGTCTGTAGGATTAGCACTCATACTCATATCTATAAAAGCACTATCCATATCTTCTCCATAAGTTTCATCATCACCTGTACTAAAATTAAAATTAGATATCGCATTATTAGGATCATATAAAGGATTAGTAATATCTGTATAACCTCCTTTACTATACAAACGACCTCCCATATCATTTTGGCTGTTCTTTAAAGCTTCAGCTGTTGGAGCGCCTTTTGAACCTGGTCTACGCATAGTTTCTCCTGAACCTGCAGCTATTCTATCTCTTTTATCCCACATATTAGCCCAAAGACCTCCGCCTTTTCCATAAGAACGAGTTCCCGTATAACCTCCTTGTCCTAAAGTTAAAGGAGGAAGTTCTGTTTCTGAATTGTAATAAGGAGAGCTTGGATCATTAGTCATCATCATTTCTCGTTCTATTCGCATTCTTTCTTCTTCTGCTAGTCTTTCTGCTTCGGCTTTTTCTTCAGCGGATCCTATTGCTGTAGTTGCTATATCTGTTCCTGCTTGAACAGCTTTGTTACTTGCTATTTCTCCTACTTTAGCAAATTTAGCAGCTTTAGAAGCTTTAGTTGCAGCATCAGCAGCACTAGCTGCTTTTGCGCCTGCACCTAGTGTACCTGCACCAGCACCTGCTGCACTTCCTGCTGCAGAACCTGCACCACCGCCTCCTACAATCATTCCTGCAATTTGTCCTGCTCCTTCAACTCCTTGGCCTATTTTACCTAAATTTTCATTTCCTGTTTCTTCTCCGACAGCTCCAAGTAAATCTCCTGCTCCGCTAGACCCTTCAGCTACTGCAGCACCTGTAGTAGCACCTCCAGTAAGAACTGCTCCTGTTGCTGCTCCTGCAATATTTGCTCCGCCTCTAATAGCGTCTCCAATATTATCTTCTCCTTTCATCGGGCCTACTTCTTGTAAAGCTTCATATCCTTTTTCTAAAAGGCCACTTGTTGCACCAAAAGTTAAAGTATTTAAAAGTCCTTCACCTACTCCGTATAAACCTGAACCTATACCTGAAACTATTTCACCGCCTGTTGCCATTTGGTTCATATTGCTCATATTGTTCATACGACCTCCGTAATTATGCATAGCACCTCCACATCCGTAACACATCTTTCCTCCTCTACGCATTTGAGATTCTAAACCTTGCATAGGATTTAATCCAGCTTCTTGTCCAGACTGCATTAAGTTGCCTCCAAACTCACGGTCATAAGTTTTTATTCTTGGCCCGCCACCTTTTGCAATTTCTTGCCACAACGGCACGTTCATTCCTTTAAAAAGACCTTTTTGTGCCACAGTTTTAGGAAAATATTTCATTGGTTTTAAATTAGGATTTAAACGAGTTTTCATCCAACCAAAGATATCTCTATCAAAATCTATTGTTTTAGGCATTTTTCCTTGTTGTACTCTTTTTGCATTTCTAATAAATCCTTTATCTGAAAGATTAGGATCCTTATCTCTATCAAAATCAGTAATTATAAATTCAGAATCTTTCACAGCAGGAGTCCAATTTAATGCTTGAGATACTTTATTCATTTGCTTTAAATCTGCTTTATTTAATACACCAGGATTTATTTGTGCCCATGTTTTAGGACTAGTGGCCCATAATTTTCCTTGCATAAGTTTTTGTTGTTCAGGAGTATACTGGCTCATGTCTATATTTGCATAATTTTGCGACATATTAGAATCGTCCATTAAAGAACTTCTTGTACCTCCATCAGATCCTGTAACTTGCTGACTATAATTAACATTAGCATTTTTTAAAGATCTTCTGTGCTTAAAAGGTAATTTTTTATTACTGCCTCTGAAACCTGCTTCTCTATTTGCTATTTTAATTTTTTCCCCGCTTTCGTCATATTTTTCTTTATAAACTCCTTCATCATATTCTTCATAGTCTCTGCTGCAACAAGCTGTAGAGACAGAACCGTTTGCACAAGGACACCCTGTAGGATCTGCTGTTTCTCCCGTAGTTCCTGTAACTCCTGTATTCATCATACCTGCATTAGCCATATTCATCATACCTGGATTAGCCCCCATAAAACCACCTGGTGCATATGAACGAGTAGTATAACCACCATTACGCATCATACCTTCTTGTTGGCCCATAGCCATATTTTGCTGTTGCTCCATCATAGCCATTTCTTCAGGAGATGGTTGTCCTCCGCCTCCTTGTTGTTCAGCCATCATTTGCTGTTCCAT
>WLWE01002416.1_pt1 | contig 12041 bp, 19 predicted proteins | sample 6718301 | NCBI WGS metagenome assembly WLWE01 (sample SAMN12718691, study PRJNA515312) | sponge metagenome | isolation source: marine sponge | host: Mycale hentscheli | place: New Zealand: South Island, Marlborough, Capsize Point | collected 2003-05-01 | reverse complement strand
GTTGAACTAGCGGATTACTTCCGCTCTATCTGTACGCCTGAGGAGTTGGAGGAGGCTAAGAGGTATGTCGAGGAGGCTATCTCATGACTGACGAAGAGCAAGAAGAATATCAAGTTGAATGCACTACCGAGGAAGCCGAAGCCATAGAGAAGGTTATCCTTAACGCATTACGCAAACATAATAATCCCAATGCTATTGCTGTCATCATCGGACTTTCCAATGCCCTGCTCACTGCATCAATCAGAGCAGGCATGAGGAAATTAGATTTCTTTCGCTTGCTCCGAGAGGGGTGGGAAATATTCTCAGCGATGAACGAGGCTGACAGACTTAACATTAAAGATAGAAAATCACAGAAGAGGAATTTGCACTAATGAATAATGTTGAACTTACACAGGACGAGCTAATCATTTTGATTCAGCTTGTCAAAATCGCCAAACTCGAAGTTGAGGAGGCGTTAAATAACGAGGAGATGGGTAACCGTCCCTCTTACATTTTGTCTAGGGACTTTGAAGCTCTTACTGCTTTACAGTCCAAGCTAGGGAAAGAAACCCTGTTAGCAAACAAAGCGGCTGACTATATGACTAACTCAGAATTAGAGGAGGAGCTAAAAAAGGCGCATAAAGTAGCGGAGGGTTGGGAGGATTTGTGTCAAAGGCAACTCCACTACATGATAAAACATGGGGAGGGTGCGTAGATGAAAGCAGACACAAACTTAAGAGATGATGTGATTCATGGATTGAAGTCACCTTACATTCGCCTATCAGATATAAAATTTAGAGATGAGAAAACACAAACTAAGAAGTGGGCCAACAAACTATCTAGGGAAATTAGCGCAGGCACTCATTACTACTTGACGCATGAGTTTCTCGATATCCTTCTTCCCTCTCTCAAAAAGTTATCGGTCAGGCATTTTGTTAATGCGTTTCATAACGCTATGCCTCCGCATAAATCTTTCTTTATTGAATGGGATGGTAAGTATGTGAACGACTACGTCAAAGACACACAGCCTTGCTATTCAGCCAAAGGCTTAAACTTGGAGCTTAGCGAGTTAATAAACGATGACAATATGCAAGTTAATTTTGGAGTGTCATCAACATATGCAAGGCCCAATGTCGTTAGTTATGAAGACAAAAAGCCATACCCTCGCTCATCACTAGATTATAGATTTGATGGGAGAAAGGACACTCACATTCCTGAAGGACAGAAGCTGTCTTTCTTTGCCAGTGTTAATATTAAAGATTCAATAGGTGAGGAGGAGCAGCGAAGATATGCAAGAGCAGCAGAGCTACACCAAAAAAATAATACAAAAAGATTATGTATGTCGAGTCAGTCGATGCTTTTATTTGGCTTGGAAAATAATACTTCAGAAAAATATTTTCGTGATGTCAGCGAAAAATTACCCGACAATCATCAGTTGTTCATGACTTGGTTTGACGTTAAAACTTTTTCTGATTTCATGTCTTCAGGTTTATCAGACGCAATTAACCTTCTCAGAATTTTCCCACATGAAGGGGTAGACTACCTGCATTACTCACAAGGGGATGTGCTTAGCAGTTTTTCAGGGTATGAGTTTTATTCGCTTATGATCTATGTGGGTGCTGTGTCATTACTTAACTACGACTGGGTAGTTAACGAAGAAGATGGGGTCATAGCCAGAGGCACTAAGTCTGTTAACACAGAAGCTTTCCCTCAGGATAGATACAAGCGGGTTACTATTAACCTGCCTAAGGACAAAGCTATCAAGCTGTATAACAAGCAAAAGGCTAGGACTCGTAAGTTTGGTACTGCTGAGCATACTGTGCGTGGTCACTGGAGGGTCTACAAGAAGACTGGTGAGCGTGTATGGATTGGTGAGCATAGCCGAGGGGACGCTAAGTATGGGACTGTCCATAAGGACTACACCCTCACTAAGCGTGGTAATTATCTTAAAGCTGACAAAAAGAAGGTGGCTTAAATGACGGGGAACGCTAAGGTAAAATTTAATTTAATCAACGGGGCAAAGAAGGTATTTGCTTTTCAAGTGAAGGGCAGAGGTGTCAATCATATTGAAAACAAAGTAACTGAATTTGCTGAAAGACAACGAATTAAATACGGGGAAAAAATAACCATGTTAGTATGGGAGGTGCAGTTTCTAGATTAAATCTAGTGGGGGATGGTTGAGCGGTGCTGGCGTGACACCGTTTAAGAGTGATAAGTCCCCACGAATGCAGTCACCAACTGCGACTCCTTGCTTATCCCTCATCACGCCATTCAAACCAACCAACTCAGCGTATGCACTTTAGTCGCTGAAGATTTATTCCCTCTCCAATCATAGGTATCCACAACCGTCACTTCCTGAATAACTCTCTTTTGATTTGGCTCTGATGTATCGACTACCGACTGCTCTACTTTCTTATGCGTAGTAGTTAGCGGTACTGCTGATACTGGCCCAGATACAATTTCATTCATCTCCATCTCACCTCTGAGATAAAATCCAAACACTCTGATAACTTATCCATTGTTCGTTCAGGATAAACATCCTGTATCACTACGTCATGTAATACCTTGCTGTGTTCTCTCGACAGCTTCTCATTGATTGATCTTACTAGCCTTGAGTAAGGGAAGTAATACACCTTGTCTTTGCGTACAGTAGCGCCAGAAGACGGCGTACTATCATAGCTATAGCTACGAACGTACATCTGTGACTTAGCACATATGTCCATAAAATATTCAGCAGCCTGATGCTGCCTGATCGTGATCAGCTCTGCGAGCAACAACACATCAACCACACATTGATCCATCGCTTTAGCTCTTGGAACAATGCCTGCCTCAACCACTAGGGTTCTACTCAAAAGTCATCGCTCCAGTGTCCCTCTGAGACTCCTGCATACGTTTGGTCTACATAGTCAGAGTATCTACCACTGACCACATCGTAGGACAAAGGTACTGCCCCCTGCTTCCCTAGCCACTTGAAACGCATCTTCCAACAATGAATGTCAGTTGACTCATCACTCCTATGCACTGTGATCCCTACGTCAGCTTTCGCAAACCATGCAGCAGAACCGCTGATGTGGTTACCGCCAACGACTGGGTATTCTCCCTTGTCATTCGGGTAGACCTTGGTCGGATGCGCTACGAACCAAACGTGTAGATCGTGAGCCTTGGCAAAGGTGGTTATCTTTGTCAACATCGCGTTAATAGATAAATGCTCTTCACCCTCACCCTGCTCAATAAAGTTATACGGGTCGATCACCAAACCCCTCACACCCATCCTCAGGATGCTCGCCTTACACCTCGCAATAATTGAATCCACACTACTGACCACACCATCCTTACTGTCCAAAAAAACAAAATGATCGTTGATGAAATCGTAAGCTCCCTGCATTTCTTGTTTGCTCATTCGATTAGCTGAGCCTTGATGAAAGCTTTTGCCTGTTATCTTTTCAGCCAGTTTGCTGATGTGGAAGTGAGGTGGATTCTCAAAGCTTGCTACGGCAAATTTCCAACTCTCTCTCATCGCTAGGTTTACCATTAACTGGTCAACGAATTCTGATTTACCGCTGCTTGGAAGCCCTGTAACGACACTGAGCTGACCTGCTGCAATGGTGAACAGATCATCCAGACTTTTAATTCCAGTGCTTACACCGCCTCCCAGACCCTTAGAATAGATGTCTTCTACAGCACCCATGTATTCCTGAGCGGTATAGATACCTTTCAGTGGGAGCGGAGTAGGGCTCTCAATGCAATGCTTAAGCTTGTCTGCGCTATGCTTGATCAATACATCGTTGCTGTCCTTGCATCCTCTGGGATAGTGAACACGCCAACACTTAGCTCTGCCGTCCGGTATTCTACGAGCTAACTCCTCAGCCAATGCCTCACCTGCGGGATCATCATCTGTCGCTAGAACTATCTTCTCTACGCTCTCTAGCAGCTCTCGCTCTTCCCAGAGGTAACTAAACTTCTTGTCCTCTTCAGGATGTACTTTACGATTGCTTACCTTGCTAGGCGCTCCATTAGGACAGGACACTGCCGTGATACCTGCGGTAGCTAATGCCAGTACATCCATCTCACCTTCACAGATGACTAACGTGTCTGGGTTATCCTCTACAAATTCAATCCCATAAAATGTGCGAGCTGCTCCCTGCTGCGTCCAAGCTTTACTCTTCAGGCTACGCCACTTAACAGCCCTCTCGTCACTATCCCTGTCGTACACAAAGCCGATAGCGTCCTGTTCACCAAACTCCCTAAACATTCTCGGAGCAGATGCCAAGCCATACTTCTCAGCTAACAAAGGATTAATACTTCTAGATTCTAGATATTCACCAATCAAGGATAAGTCTGTGGTTTTAGGCACAGTGACCTTTTGCCGTTGGCGTGAGATGGGTGGAGAATAAGACTTTCTTTGTACCCCTCCCTCTGCGTTACAGTGATGACAGTTATACAGAGTAACATCTGATTTGACCGTGACACTTAAGCTTCTCTCGTTTTTCTTTTTGCGTGTCTCTGAACATATTGGACACACAATCCTACAACTCTCGGTAAGTCTACCGACTACCTCCTCCACTGCTGCTGACATTCTGACCCCTTAATTCTTTAATTAATTGTTGACCCCTAACTTTCTTTTGAATGGTGTTTAGTTTACTCATCTCGTAAACAACATCAATGATTGATCTGTAATTGAACCCACAAGCTTTACAACACAATCTGAAATTGTCACTTAAGAGAAATGTAAGGGCTGATTTATTGTGTTTTCTATCGTGTAAGTCTTCGATTGCTGCGTAGATTTGCGCTTGGCATAGACGCAGATAACCGTCATGACTTTCGATGGTATGCGCTGTCATAGTTAAATGTATTTTCCTCGTAGACAAATTTATTTCTAGTCGGACTGCGTTTCAGCTTAATCACATCCTTACCAAGACCCCTTGGCACTACTGTGATCTGTCCTCCCCTGTTTAAGAATTCTTGCGTAGCCTGCAAAATTTCTTTTCTTAATACATCTTTCTCTTGATTCATCCCTACCCTTTATCCTCCCCAAGAAGGCAAACTTTAATTTCTGATCGTGGATTATCCCTATCGAGTCCCCAGTTAATTATTTTCTTTTTAACCTGCCTGTCGTTCTTATAAATAAATCCCTGCATACAATCGAGTATCACACTTTCATCTAAATCAGGTCTGCGACTGCCATAAAAAATTGTTATCTCAACGACTAAATCATCTGTAACGAGTGTATCTAATTTAGGGCATTGTTTTTCAAAGTTTTTAACGTAGTCTCTCGCCTTCTGACTTTTGATAACCGCAGGACGCTTACCAAACATAACTATCTTTCTACTGTTTGCCTTACTTGCAGGCTCACCATAGATTATTCCTTTATAAACTTCAAGACTTGTTGACATATTGGTGGTGCATCCCTATCCTCGCATTGGGAGGAATCGTTATGAGCAAGATGGGACAACATTTTATTGACCTTATTGAAGAAGGTAAAGTCATCGAAGATCACAATGGAGAATTAATTATGAATGAAGAAAAATACCCAATCGAAAAAGGACTAGCAGTTCCTAGCTCGGTTACTAATCAACGTAGATGGGATGACCTTCCGTTTGAAAAAATGGAAATGGGTGACAGCTTTGTCGTTGATGATTTAGAAACTAGAAAAGATGAGATGTCTTTGCGAGGACGAGCTACACGAGAAAACAATTTAGATACTACTAAGTTTTTTAGTGTAGTTAAGAATCAAGAAAAGGAAAATTCTTTTCGGGTTTTCAGAGTTAAATGAAAATCACCAACAAATATAATTTACCTGAACCTGTGGTTAAGTCTCTCAGTCATGATTCTTATGACCGAGGAAAAAGTAACCGATCTGTAACGCAGCTAATTGATTCCCCTCGCATCAGTGTGCTACGCAGGCAACATGACGAAGAAATGTCTGAGGATGTCTCTCAGAAGCTCTGGAGCGTACTGGGGACTGCTGTCCACAATATGTTTGAGAAAGGAGCTGAGGATACTGCTTTTATTTCTGAACAACGGTGGTTCACTTCTCATGATGGTGGATGGAGAATTTCTGGAGCTATTGATCTTGTCGAAGTAAACGACAAAGCAAAGACCATTATTGTTAGCGATTACAAATGCACCAGTGTCTGGTCTGTCATTTACGAGAAGCAAGAATGGCACAACCAACTCAATGCTTACGCATGGCTGTTGCGTCATACTGAGATGGAACCTGATCCTCTTGAAGAGGAACACAGATACTTCCCAGACTATGCCGTTAACAAGTTACAGATAATTGCTGTGCTACGAGATTGGAAAGAAAACGATCTCAAACGTAACGGTGGTAATTATCCTAAAGCTCCCATAATGGTAATCGACATACCGACTTGGTCTACTGAAGAGCAAGACAGGTACATGGAAGAACGTATCGCTCTACATGACGAAGCCGAATACGCTTACTTAACTGGTGGTAAGTTACCTGCCTGTAGTGAGAAGGAGCAATGGGCTAAGCCTGAGAAGTTTGCGTTACACAAAGGCACTGCGAAGCGAGCTACGAGAGTCTTTGATGGTCTGTCAGAAGCGCAGAAGTATATGAAAGGCACAGACCTTACCTTGGTACGCAGAGCAGGGGATAAGACTAGATGCACTGCTAATTGGTGTGGCGTTAACGAGTGGTGTGATCAATATGAAAAGGAGTCTAAATGAAGTACAACCCCGCAGATGACAAGGCTATCTACGAAAAATGTATAGGTATAGCTAGAGTTGTCGATAACTTTAAGTTCTCCATTACCGGAGACAAAGTACATTTACAAGCAGGTTTCCCTCCAAAGAAAACTTCGATGGATACAGCGTTGTTTTTTACGATGGATGCCAATGAAATTATTAATACCTTAAACAAAACAAAAGAGGGAGGAACCCATGAGTGATAACGATATGACTGCTGACGATTATAAAGATAGAAATTTCAGAGATGACGTTAAAGCAGTAGAAGTGTCTTCGGAAGAGGCGACACTAGATGAGGCGTATAAAAAGGTTTATATGCATCTTAAAGGTCAGGACATCAAACCAATGGTAGAAAAGAAAAAGGTAAGCAATAGCTTTCAACCTGATTTTTTATCATGGACTCATGTCTGGGAATTTTTGTTGCAAACCTATCCTGATTTTACACTGGAATATCTAGACCCAATTATTTATGAAGATGGGTCTATGACTGTCCAATGCAGGTTATCACTTTACGCTCATGGATCAACCTGTCCTGAGACTGAAAACGTCACCAAGCATAGGTTAGTTAGAACAGAACGTCTGTATGTGATGGACAACAAGATGAACGCTGTTAGAAATCCTAGCGCACAACAGATTAATAAAACGGAGAAGCGATGCTTCGTTAAGTGTGCAGCACTGTTCGGTCTGGGCATACAGCTTTTTACTGGTGAGGACTTGCCAGACGTTGACGCTGTCGAGCCTGAGCCTAAGCCTAAGGCGGCTCCACCGCAAAAAAAGCCTGAGGTGAATCAAACCCCTAAAGAGGAAGAACCTTGGGAGGGTAACCCCAAGACTTATCTAGACATGATATTGGGTTGGGCAGAACAAAGCTTTAAATCAATTAAGACATCAGATTCGGTGAGGGAAATATGGAGGGCAAACAAAAAAGGTATTGATAAGTTAGAGAAAGAATACCCAGAAATTTTTAAACAGTTGAAAGAAGAATTTACACAATTAGCAGAAAAAGCCAAAGAGGAGGAAGCTAAAGATGGAGAGTAAAAAATACGGCCCTAAACTTAGGGGTAACATTTATCACAATGACTACAAGAAAGCAGACAATCATCCTGATTACAGTCAGAGAGGAAAGTATCAGGTACAAGTTACAGATGAGTTTCTGAAACATTTAGTTAATGCTTTGCGAACCGAAGGAGTAGAGCCAAGAATAGGTGTAAGCCTGTGGGAGAACCAAGATAAAAACGGCAACACTAGTTTTGGTGTACAGGTGGAAGCTGTTAGCTACACCCCAGAAGATGGACAAGAGCAGCAGCCTCAGCAAAGGAGTGAGCCTCAGCCTCCTTCAGAGCCTTCACCTCCGGTGGACGCTTATGATGATATACCCTTCTAGTCATGGCTAACATCAGAAGCAAAAAACTACTGAACGCTGCTAAAGGACAGAGATGTGTGAACTGTGGTGTCAAGGATGACACTGTAGTCGCAGCTCATTATCAAGGACTCAGAGCAAGCTTGTTAGGGAAGGGTAAAGCAGAGAAGCCACACGATCTTTGTGTGGCAGACCTGTGTGCCTCTTGTCATCAGAAGTTTGACAACTACGAGGTTAGCTCTATGTCAACTAAGTATCTGAGACAGATAGACCAGTCTGAGCAATTTCTTTATTGCATTATCCAAACCTTGATAAGACGCTATGAGCAGGACATCCTCAATGACAAATGACAAGTTTACTTTTCATCTTAATAACTACTTGAGGTCAAGCAATCCTACTGACAGCAAGCTTTTAATTAACTCGATTGAATGCATAGTTGCTCACAACTTTGACTCAAACACTATTGCTAAGCTGCAAAAAGTGTTAAAGGATAAGGACAGCTTATACGTTACTCTGAGTAATAAGGTTGCTAGAACACGCTCTCAGGAGAGTTACTACAGGAAATGGAGCAGAGGGTTTGCTGAGTTTTGTGGTATGACTCCAGATGAAATGCATAACGAGATGTTGCTTCAGACCTTTGGAACGATTGAGGTCGAGACAAAGTTCGGATGGCGAAAGCGTCCTAACAAGAGAAGTAGTAACACAACTAAGCAGGAGTTTAGCAGCTTAATTGAAACTCTAATTAGAACAGCAGCGGAGATGGGTTTTAACATCCCTCCTCCGCAAAAGGAAAGCCATGACGAAGAAAATAAAATTTCAAGCCGAGATAGAGTTAGATGAGGATGGTGTTGATGATTTTGCTGAATACATCGAAGACCTTAAAGAACTGATACACGATTACAGAGAGTTGAAGGAGTTACAAGATGACAGACTACAACGTAACGATAAACCAGTTGAGGGATCGACTACACCAAAGAAAAAGTGACTGGTGGGAATGGCACAAAGAAAACCCACACGTTTGGGAATTGTTTGAAAAGTATACGTTCGATGCAATCAACTCAGGACTTACTTCTTACTCTCACTGGTTTATAGTAAATAGAATCAGATGGGATTACGAAGTGGTGACAAAGAGTGGTGAGTTTAAGATAAGCAATAACTACATTGCTTTCTATGCTCGACTGTTCCACGCATACCATCCTGAGTATTCTGAGTTCTTTAATATCAAACCTTTTAAAGAAGAGAGAATGATCGAAGAACTTTCGCAAAGAAATGTCGTATACATGGATCAGTTCAAAAGTCCCTGCACTTGGGAAGATTAAGAGGAAGCGGCCTAAGGGCCGCCTTCCTTGAAGGTGCTTTCTCTGAACACAGGCAAGCGCACAAGTTCTTTTAACATTGGGACTATCTCTAATCTTTCGTTAATGATCCTGTCTATTTCGTTAACTTGATCACGCTTACTGTCAGGATGGATATCAGCTCTAATAATCTCTTGCTTCTCTTTACGCAACTCAGAAAGCTCAGTGCTAATAGCATTGAAATCTTTTCTAAGATCAAGGAGATGCTCTCTTCCCACAAGAAATTTTTGATACTCTTCAATTCTTCCTTCTTCTTCAAGCTTATTCAGTGTTTGAACTGCCTGCCCAACATAACGGTTCATCTCATAAAAATCTTCTGCGAGACCATTACCCTCTGCTCTTGCAAAGAATCTCCTAAAGGCAGGATTCTCTGACAGATTATAGGTAGGCATAGAAGCTGCAAAGTCTCCGGTAATCGCAGGCGATCTAAGAATGTTATCTACCATATCGATAGCTACCATACCCAGTGATCCTGCATAACCATTCATCACATGATCTATTTTTAACGGACTCATTCCTGTTGATTGTCCTAACCACTCAGCAAACTCTGTGGTTGTGACTCTATCCTGTAGACCTGCGACTACGCCCTGATCAATGTAATAAGGAACAATCTGTCTGCCAGTGTAGAAGTTCTTGTTAAAAGCAACCTCTACTAACGGGGCAGTGATTTGAATGCCTAACGGGTTCATCTCAAGAGTAGCAATAGTCCCTCTTTGCACTGTCTGTGCAAAATCACGAGCTGTGGATTCTTTGAAGGAAGCATCGAGTAACCTTTCAGGAAAGGTCTTGAACAACAATCCTATCTCAAAAGGTATGGGTATTTTAATTGGCTCATTACCAAACGGATTACGAATAAGCCAGTTATTGTCACGGACATAGTCAGATGCTTCTTTATATTGATCATCATCGCTCATTAACATCCAGTAAGCAGCAGTCAGTCCAGTAAGATAACTAGCCCTGAGCAAAGCGTTTCTTTGTATTTGAGCTTTACCTAAGTCACTACGAGAAGAATAAGTACCTAAACCAGTTCTCCATAAAACATCGAGTCCTTGTATTCTTGCGTTAAGGAAAGGTGTTGCTGCTGCAAACATTCGATAAGCAGCGTTGCCACCTCTTCTGCCAAAGTTTAAAACCTCTATCGCTTGATAAGCTGCTTCAGCCTGACTTCCAGTTCTAGCAAGTACATCGTCATAAACTGCTTTACGAGTAGCAAAGTCTGACTTAGTAGTACCTGCACCTAACAAGTCCCATGCTTTTCCTAAACTATTCTCCCATGCCTTGGTAGTTTTGCTCGCGCCTGTATCAATGTTTTTCTTTCTCATTTGTTTGCTGAGGAAAGCAGCTAAATCTTTAGGATCATTGATGTTGTCATAGCCTGTAACTATTCCTAACTTTTCAAACTCAGTAAGATCAGCATTAAAGTTTTTAACAGTGTCTATAATAGGGGTGAAGCTTGCTCCTGAGGTTACAAAGGCAGAAAGCGTGTCCCTAAGCATATTGACCAACATAAAACCCGGAGAGCGAGTAACAGACTCTCTCAGGAATCTTGCAGGCATGGATGTTATTTCTGTAATACGAGTTACCAGAGACCCGTCAGAGATAGGCTGAAGCGCAGAGAAAAGCAACTGATCGTGAACCTTGTACCTGACATCCTTGCCATTCTCCCTGATATATATATCGTTAGATATTTCTCCCTTCTTCAGAGCTTTCATCTTACGACCCGGCTCAATCTTTGAGGCAAAGCCCAGATAGACAGCATCACGCATTGCTCTTTGATAGGCAATGTTCTTCATCGACATATTGATAGCGGCATCTAGGTTTTTAACCACAGCCTCAAGAGGGGGAACATCTATCTTAAGCCGACTGCCCTCTAATCTTCTGAGCTTTTGTGATCCAATCTTGTCCTGAGGAAGAAAGCTAGGAGAGTTTTCCATTCCAACATTGAGAATAGAATCTACATTAACTAACTTTCCATCACCTGTTTCCTGATTAGTCTCCGCGTTTGGATCAGCCTCAAAGTCTCTATAGAAAGGATAATACGTTGAACTACGCTCCCAGCTTCTAGCTTCCTGATCAGTGATAAGTCCTGAGTCTCTCATCAGGTTGATAACTTGGTTATTGTACGCCTGATACATATCGTACACTTCCCTGATATAAGACTTATTTGTCTTTGGGTTAATGTACTTATCAGCTATGGCTTCCATCTCAGCTAGGAAGGCATCCTCTTCTCCTTTTGGTACAGGACTAAGTTTGCCAGACTCGTTTATTTCTTTAGCTCTTTTAGCTATCGCGTAAGATTGCCAAACCTCCAGTAAATTCTCATTAAATACATTTTCACTTGGCATAAGGTTCTTGAACACACCGAGCAAACCATCGACTTTATTCTCGTCATACATAAAATCTTCTGTCTTAAACATTCCGTCCCTACGAACAGGAATACCATGTTTAATAGAGGCTGCCGTTAAGTTGCTAGAGCGGTCAGACATGATCATTGCGAAGTGAGCTGAAGAATCAGCTAGAGTACCTAGCGTATCCCTCATCATCTTATCCATCTTTTCTAAAGGCTCATACCTGTTAACGTAATCCTGACGAAACTTAGAGAACTGCGTTTGGTAGTCATCGCTTTTAGAAAATATATT
>WLWE01002413.1_pt1 | contig 12062 bp, 10 predicted proteins | sample 6718301 | NCBI WGS metagenome assembly WLWE01 (sample SAMN12718691, study PRJNA515312) | sponge metagenome | isolation source: marine sponge | host: Mycale hentscheli | place: New Zealand: South Island, Marlborough, Capsize Point | collected 2003-05-01 | reverse complement strand
TTCTTGGTTTAAACGATGATATAATCTTTAGATGGAGGCAGGGCACCACCACATACCCCCTGTCTCCTTTTAAGGATTATTTATGAGTTTAGGATTTGACGCAATATCAGCATTACCGTTCGCTACATCAGGACCCGATACAGATGTACAAGTTTCCGTAACAGGTAATTCGCTTACAATCACTATAGGTAGTGTAGGTATTATTGCTGATGCAGTCACAGAAAATTTAACAGCAAATCAACTTGCATTAGGCACAGGCACTTTAACTATTACTGCTGATGCCAACCACACAGTTACAGGAAATGCAGTATCTTTAGGTATAGGTGCATTTACAGTTAATATAGATACTAACGTAACACCTTCTGGAAACTCGTTGACCTTGGCTACAGGAAATGTTACAATAACTGCTGACGCAGGAGTAAGTCCTACAGGTAATGCTTTATCATTAGATACAGTAGAACCAGGAGTTATTACGTGGAACGATATAATACCAGGAGCAACAATGGTTTGGACACCAATAAAACCGTACTAATATGGCATCAACTTATTCAACAGATTTATCATTAGAACTCGTAGCAACAGGTGAGAAAGCTGGTCTATGGGGCACAATTACAAATACTAATTTACAATTATTACAAACAGCAGCATCAGGTTACGTAGAAGTAACTTTAAGTTCTGGTAATGTTAATTTAGATTTATCAGATGGATCGGCGACCGCGAATGGTAAAAACCTTTATATAAAAGTTACAGGCACATTATCTGGTAATGCTAGTTTAACAATGCCCGCAAGTACTTCTGGTGGTAATGCTAACAGAGTATTTTTTGTAGAAGACGGAACTACTAGAGGTGGAGCTGGTGATAGTTATACTGTAACGTTACTTACAACAGGAGCGTCAGCAGCAAATCAAGTACCTCTTCCTGAAGGTGCAACAGTTTTAGTTTACTCTAGAGGCAGTGTTCCATCTACTAGTTTAGGTATGATGGAAAAAGGATTTACAACAGTAACTGCGGCAAGCAAAACTACATACACAGCGGTCCCAGGTGATCAAATTGGTGTAGACACAGTTGCTAACATTGTAACAATTAATTTACCTGCAGGAACAATAGGTGATGAAGTAGTCATTATGGATATATCTGCATCAAATGGTTTTGGTACTAATAAATGTATAGTTGACCCTAATGGCACAGAAGTAATTCAAGGTGGATCTGCCGGTGCCTCTGTGGATCTTACAACTAATAATCAATCAGTCACACTTTTTTATACTGGAGCCACTAAAGGTTGGCAATTTAAAACTAATACTGCATAGGAGTAAAAAATGCTTACGAAAATTAAGTTTGCTCCAGGTATCGACAAGCAGGACACTGCTGTTGGAGCAGAAGGTCGTTGGGTTGATTCTGATAATGTGAGATTTAGATATGGACTTCCAGAAAAAGTAGGAGGTTGGCAATCATTGCTTACTGATTCTATTGTAGGTGTAGCTAGAAAACAACATGCTTTTGTAGATACAGCAGGTAATAGATACATTGCAATCGGCACTGACAAATTTTTACTTTTATTTTTTGAAGGACAACTTTTTGATATTACACCTTTTAGATGTAATAATGCAGGAGTTGTAGATAGTTTAACTAGCTCAACATTAGCAACTAACAGTACATCAGCTAAAACTTGTACAATTACAACAACAACAGATCATGATTTATCAGTAGGAGATATTGTAGAATTATCCTCTGTTACTTTACCAAGTGGTACAGGATTGACTGCAGCTGACTTTGAACTTAAATTATTTCAAGTATTATCAGTTCCCACTCCTACAACTTTTACTATAAATTCTTTAAATCAAGCAAGTGCTGTTATCTCAACAGGTGGTAGTATGACGGTTCAAGTTTATGAAACAATAGGTCCCGCAGCACAAACATATGGTTATGGTTATGGTGTAGGAAATTATGGTGGTACAATTACAGGAGCTTTACAAAACGATTTAGATGGAGCGTTGAGCGCGGATACAAATGGTAACAATGGATCAGCAACACAAATTAGATTAACATCTACAACAGGTTTTCCAAGTCCGACAGGTACGATAGCTGTAGGCAATGAATTAATAACTTATACTGGAGTAGCCGGTAATGAATTAACAGGTATTACTAGAGGTGCATTAGGTACAGCTACGACTGGTACCTCAAACGGACAAGCGCATAGTGATGGTGCTGTGGTTACAAATGCAACAGATTTTACAGGCTGGGGAAATGCAGTAGAAGCATCGACAGTTACACTAGAACCAGGTCTATGGTCATTAAGTAATTTTGGTGAAGTGTTAGTTGCAACAATTGCAAACGGTAAAACATTTACTTGGAACTCTGGAATAGCAGCAAGACTTACAACACATGCTTCTATGCTAACATCTGGTTTTGAAACTAGAATTGATGCAGCAACAGATTCTGGTAATCCAACAGCTACAAGAACAACTCTTATTTCACCAACAACACGTCACTTAATTCATCTTGGAACAGAAACAACCATAGGCACCCCTACAACACAAGATGATATGTTTATAAGATTTTCTGAAGATGAAAGTATAAATAAATATACACCACAAGCAACTAACACAGCAGGTACTCAAAGACTTCAAGATGGTACAAAAATTATGGGAGGTCTAGTTGCAAAAGAAAATATTTTAATATGGACTGACAATGCATTGTACACAATGAAATTTGTTGGTGCACCATTTACATTTGGCTTTGAACAGGTTGGTACAAACTGTGGATTGATTGGTAAGAATGCAGCTATTGAAATTGATGGTGTTGCTTATTGGATGGGTAATAATGGTTTCTTCTCTTTTGATGGTACAGTAAATAGTTTACCTTGTTCTGTTGAAGATTTTATTTATGATGATTGTGATACAACAAAAGGTCAACAAATAAATGCTGGTATTAACAACTTATTTACAGAAGTTGTTTGGTGGTATCCTACACAAGGATCTGATTTTAATAATAGATATGTAGTTTATAACTACGGTCAAAATAATGCACGACTACCTATGGGTAATTGGTATACTGGAACTAATACAAACTCTATTAGAACAACTTGGATTGACTCTTTAGTATATCCTAAACCATATGCAACAGCTTACAATAGTTCTAACACAGGAACTTTTCCTACAATTATTGGTGAAACAGGATTAGGTCAAAGCGTATTGTTTGAACACGAAACGGGGACCGATCAAGTTAATCCAGATGGTAGTGTAACTGCATTAACATCTTTTATACAATCATTTAGTTTTTCATTACAACCAGATCAAAGTGAAGTTTTTTTAGCTATGCGTAGATTTTTACCAAACTTTAAAGTGTTAACAGGTAATAATCAAGTTACATTATCTATAAAAGATTTTCCATCAGAGGATGATATACAAACTACGTTAAGTCCTTTTACAATTACTTCAAGCACTTTAAAAGTTGATACACGTGCAAGAGGAAGATATGCAAATATAAAAATAGAAAACACAGGTGTAGGTGAGTCTTGGAGATTTGGTACATTCCAAGTTGATATACAACCAGACGGAAGGAGAGGCTAATGGCTAAAGTCGTAGTAAGATTACCAGAACCTAAAAAAGAATATAGTGAGGATAACCAAAGACAAATTAATAGAGCATTGACTACAATTATAGAACAATTAAATTCTACATACTTAACACAACTTAAAGAGGACCAAGAACGATTTACTTGGTTAGGATTAGGCTAATGGCAAATATATATAAAAACGAAAAAACAAGTTTAACAAATACAGATTTAACAACACTATATACAGTGCCATCAAACTCTAGAGCTATTGTAAAGTCTTTATTAGTAACTGAAGATGCAGCAGGTGCAGCAGTTGTTAAAGTTACTTTGGTTGATACTAGTTCTAATATATTTATAATAGATAATAATGTTAGTTTATCTGCTAATGAAAAAGAACAAGTATTAACAGAACCTTTGATTATGAAAGAAAGTGAAGTGTTAAAGGTACAAGCAAGCAGTGGAGCAACAGATGTGATTGCATCCATATTAGAAATAAACAGAGAGGACAGATAATGCCGTTTATCGAAACAGAAGCTTCAGTTAGGTATGAAACAATTAATGGTAAAAGAGTACCAGTAATTACACCTAAAACAGAGGTAACATTAACCAACACAGAAACAGGCCAAGAATATATGTCAGATGCAGAGGCTTTAGCAGACGTTCAAAATGCTAATACACCTACAAAATCTGAACATATACGAAGAGACGTAAATGTGACTGTGGAAGAGATAAAGATAGGCGCTGGTTTTAATATCAGCGATTGACGAATGTATAAAAACCTTGTAAATTGTGATACACTCGCCTATTTACAAGCGTTGCGTACTTGCTATCACTATACAATATAAAGAGAAAATATGGGATTTTTTAAAAAAATATTCAAACCAGTATCAAAGGTATTAGATAAGATTATACCTAATGAAATCAAACCAGCATTACCGTATCTTGCTGCGTTTGCACCTTTTATAGCCCCCGGTATTATGGGAAGCAGTGTATTACAAAGAGCTGCAATGGGTGGTGGTTTAAATATTTTTGGACAACTATCACAAGAGGGTAACGAAGGTGATATTAATTTATTATCAGCGGGACTCGGAGCGTTGTCGGGTGCTATGACTGCACCAGGAACAGAAGCAACAACTGCTAGAGGTGATTTAATTGCACAAGGTAAAGTTCCAGATTTTTCAATGAGCGCACCAATGGAAGGACCTATTTTAAGAGATGTTACTACAAGACTACCTGGATTTGGTGCTGAAAGAGTTGTGTCCGCAGGCCAACCTAGCGCTTCACAGTTTTTTACTAATTTATCTAAAGGAGCAGAAGGTAGTGGTATAATGGCGTCAGGTCAAAGATTCCTTGGAGATACTTTAGCTAAAGGCTCTGATATAATGTCAGCAGGTTTAAAAGAAGGTTTGTTTAGTAAAGCAGGTTTAAAAGCAGCAGCATTACCAGCAGCGACAGCAACCGGTGATCTAATGTTTGCACAAGCTAAAAGAGATCAAGATGAATATGATGACATGATGGCTGCAGAAGCAGAAGAAGAATACGCATCAGACGCATCAAGAGCATTAGCAATTAGACAATCTATGGAGTCTTATGGATTTACTGAAGAAGAAATTTTAGCTGCAATTGAAGCAGCAGGATACAAAGCAGGTGGTAGAGTAGGATTTAGTAGTGGTGATTATGTAGGTAGTTCAGATAATGAAACTATGGAAGATGAATATGATTCATATATTAAAGAAATAGAAATGATTGGAGATAAACCTATGTCTTTTTCATCTTTTAAAAAAATGATTGAATCCGATTATGCTAAAGGTGGTAGAGTAGGTTTAAGATTTGGTGGTATTGGTGAAGCTATTGAGAATATAGAAGATACAGAAATAAAAGAATCTGCAAAATTTGCATCTAGTATGGGTGATATGGACATACCGATGATGGATTTAGTTGAAGAATTTGAAATAATATTTAAAAGAAAACCTAACAGTTTAGATGAAATTAAACAATTCTACAAAGACTTTTATGAATACAAAGGTCCTGGAGATGATGTAAAGATTAAAGAAAAGATTAAAGAAACAATGGTAATGAAAGCTAAAGATGGTGGACTTATGAATCTTGGTGGTAAAGAAATGGATTTAAGAGGTGGTGGTTTTGTACCAATAGGTAAAAAAGAAAAAGCAGACGATGTACCAGCTAGACTTTCTAAAAACGAATTTGTAATGACTGCAGATGCAGTTAGAGCAGCAGGTGGTGGCAGTGTTAACAAAGGTGCAAAAAGAATGTATGATGTAATGAATAAATTGGAGGCAAGAGCATAATGGCTGAAACAACTACAATAACAAAACCAGCACCGATTATAGAAGGTTCGCTTACAGCCTTTTTAAAATCGATTGATAAATTAGGTGGAGGTGCACTACCTGCATCAAGAATGCAAACCATTACTAAACCTGATGGTACAACAGAACAAATATTTAAAGGTATAGATACATCAGTCTATGATCCAAAGGTAGCACAACAAGTAAAATTACAAACAGATGCAGCAGCTAGAGCTGGTGAATTAGGAGCTTTAACAGGACCAGACGCTTACAGAGACTACATGTCTCCGTATCAACAAGACGTAATTAATGCAACACTTTCAGAATTTGATAGACAACAATCTATTGCAGACACAGCTTTAAGAGATAGAGCTATTCAAGCAGGTGCTTATGGTGGTGGTAGAGAAGGTGTCATGGCAGCAGAAGCTGCACGAGGTGCAGCAGATCAAAGAGCAAACTTACAAGCACAATTATTAGCACAAGGATTTCAACAAGCACAAGCAGCAGCAGCTGCAGACTTACAAGCAGAGCAAGGACTTGGTGCTTATCAAAGTCAACTAGGTCAAGCACAACAAGCTGTAGACCAAGCAGAATTCGATGCAACACAGATTGCAGCAAGAGAAGCAGAGTTTCAACCATTCACACAATTAGGATTGATTGGTCAACAACTTGCACAAATTCAACCAGGAGCATTCCCTACTCAAACAGTAGGATATGCACCGCCAGCAGCTCCGGCTAGTCCTATGTCACAATTCCTAGGAGGTGCCGCAGGTATCGCAGGTATTGGTGGTAAACTAGGATTATTTGGATAATGAGTAAAATTTTAAGAAGACCAATGTTTAGAGGTGGCCCGGTAGATAGCCGAGGCACAGGTATTACATCTGGCTTAATGGATGGTGGTAGAGTTGGTTATGAAAAAGGTGATTTGGTTTTGGGTGGTGATTTATATAGTAAAGATGATTACAGTAAATTTATAACTAATTATGCAGATCAAATAAAAAGTCCTGCGCTTTATAGATCCATATTTACAAAAGACGATGATGGTAATGTAGTAGTTAAAGAAGATTCTGATTTTAGTTACGAGAATTTATTTGGTAAAGCAACAGGAGATACTGTAGATGAAAAAGGAAAATTTGTAGGTGAGTCTGTTTATACAAACCTAGATTCTAAAATAGGTGACGCACAATCAAAAAATTATTTCTTTCCTCCAGCAAAAGGCACAGATGCTTTAGCAAGAGCTATTAAGTCAGATGTTACAGCAGATCTTAAAAAGTCTGGACAATTTGATACATCATCAGTTCCAAGAGGTCCTGCAGAATTAGGAATAACAACTAGAGAACAAGTAGAGGACGTCAATCCTAATGATCCAAATAATAATAACGAACAAAAAACTGAACTTGATGCTGCAACAATAGTAAGAGAACGTGCAGATTTATTTAAAGAATTGTTAGGTGAGAATAATGAGAAAAAATTAAAAGATGCAAGAATAAGTGATGCATCAAATTATGCTTTAAAATTCTTTGAAGGTTCACAAAAAGAAGGTGCAACAGTAGGATCTTCTGCAGCGGATGTTGCAGCCTTTGCAACATCTAGAGATAGTGAAACTGAAAAAGCCAAAGCTTCAATTGAAAAAGGAGATCAAACAGCAATTGCTTTAGCCATTAACGATTACATTGCAGGTAATAGATCTAAAGAACAAATAGACTTGTTACAAGCTAAAATGGGTATAAACTTTGCAAATCAAATAGCTTTAATAGATTATAAAAATAAAAAAAATAATTTCTTTGACAATTTTAAAGAAAACAGAAAATCAATGAACCAGTCCAAAGCTTTAATTTTTACTATTAAAGAAACATTTGGTAAAAACGCTAAAAACGTAGAAGATGGTGCCAATATTACATTTAAAGAAAACATTGGTGAATATTTTATATTCCCAGATGGTTCAGTAAGAACAGTAATTGAAGACTCTAACGGAAAACTAGTAGAAGATATTCTTATCGGCAGCGGAGGTTAATAATGGTTAAGGTCGTTTATGCGAACCGTGAAGGGGAAACAGATGGTCAACCAAACTGGGCCCTGTCTATGGCGGCAGCCATACCCTCTGGTATTATAAAAGTTGGAGAAGGTGTAGCAACTTTTGGTGCTGCCTTATTAGATTTAGGTGTAGATAAAGATAGAGTAGAAGCAGTCGAAGCATACTTTGATAAAATTAATCCATTTGATGAAGTAGCAGCCTCAACAGGTATTGGTAAAATTACAGAACTTATAGTTAACATTGGTGTGCCTGGTGGTATTGCATTTAAAGCAGCAAGTGGTTTAGGTAAAGCAACTATCGCTGCACAAAAAGCTGGTACTTATATAAGTAAAGGTGAAAAAGCTAGAAGATTTGCACAAGGTGCAGGAGCTGCTGGAGTTGCCGAAGGTATAGCTGTCGGTGATGTACAAGATGCAGGAACCTTTGGTGATTTTATGGGTGGTCCTACAGAAATAAATAGAGATAGCGACAGCGCTGCTAACGAATTATTAAACAGATTAAAGTTTGGTATTGAAGGTATGGCATTTACCGGTGCGTTTGGAGCGGCTGGTAAATTAATTGGTAAGATGAGAGAGGTGCGTGGATCGAACAAAGTGAAACGTGGATTTGATAAGAGTATAGATAAATTAGACAGTTGGTTTAGATCTAATGGTTTATTAACTCAAGAAGGTTTTGATGCAAAAAATGTAATGGCTGGAAGAGTAGCTAGAGATACAAACGTTGGTGATGTAGCTATGAGACAAATAGATGTACTTACTGATGATCTGGCTAAAAATTATAGAAAAGTTGCAGTAGATAAAATACCTTTTTTAGAAGCTAAAAAAACTATTGGTAAAGAATTAAATGACGTATTGATGTCAGGCAATGCAAAGAATGGCAAACTAAAACCTATTTTTCAAACAGTAGATGAAATTAAATTAGATGCAACAGGTAAAGAATTTAAAACAGGTAAACAATTATACAATGTAGAAATAGAATCTATTCCTACAGCTAAAAAAGAAGCATTAAGAAAACTTTTAAAAAGTAAATACAAAGCTGATGAAAAAGATATTACTAAATTATTTAATCAGTTTGACACCATTAGAGACACATGGAGTGATTTGTTTACTACGATGGGTAGAAGACTTACACCAGCAGCTTTAAAAGATTTTGAAACAATGATACCTAAATACATTAATGATGTATTAGACAGAGGTTATGATGTATTTAGAAACAATCCTATAACTATTGCAGATAACATAAGACCTACAAATACTTTAATTAAAGAAGCAATTAAAGAATTTCAAGATATAGCTGCAGCAAAAGGTTTAAAACTTAATGACGATTTAGCAAAAGATATGGTGGATGAAGTATGGAAAGGTGCATATTTACCCAAAGGTTTAACGATAGGTAAAGGCACAGCACCGGGTCAAATAAGATTTGAAAAAGGTGTACCTGCATTTATGAAAGATTCTCTTGCTAAAACATTAGATAATAAATCAATGTTAGATCCTAAATATAATAGATTATATAGTGCAAATATTTCTGAATTAAGTGGTGTCTCTCAAGCAGCTATAAAAAAATTATTAGGTAAAGCAAATAACCCAATGTCTTCTATTGTGGAAGGCACAGCTAATTTATCTTCTATGGTTAGAAGTAATCAATTCTTTGATGATCTAATTGTAAAAAATAATGAACTTAAAAAAAGATATGATGATTGGTTAGCAGGTGGTCGAGTAGGAGCAGAACCAAGAATACCTTTTTTATATAATAATTCAGCAGATGCCATGAAATATGCAGGTGGTACTACAGATGATTTTGCACAAATTACATCTGCTAAAGGTGATGCCGCAAGAGAAATAGACAGATGGTTAGATCCTGCAGCTACTTTAAAAACTATAGATGAAGACGCATTAGTTAAGACATCCGCTAAAGGTGAAATAATGGATTTAATTAATCCATTACAAGGTAAGTTTGCATTAAAAGATTATGCTCAAGCTTTTAAACAAACACAAGAATCAGGAAAAAGTATACCCAAACAACTTTATAATAGTTTAATTTTATACCCTAAAGGTTTATCACAAATGTCTAAAACAATTCTTGCACCATTTACACACGCAAGAAATTTTATCAGTGCTACAGCTTTTGCTGCAGCCAATGGTCACTTACCATTTGGTCAAATAGATGATGTTAAGGCAGCTTTTAATGCTTTACAGGCTAAAGGATTTAGAAGAGACAATCCTTTTTATCAAGAACTTTTAGAGCTTGGGGTTGTAAACTCTAACGTACAATTAAGACAAGTAGCGGATCTTTTAGAGGATGTAGATTTTGGATCTACATTAAATAAACTAGATAGTGATTATGGTTTAGGTAGATTTTTAAAAGGACTTAAAAAAATAAAAAGAGGTGCAGAGGATTATTACACAGCAGAAGATGACTTCTGGAAAATATTTACATTCCTAGGTGAAAAATCTAAACTTGCTAAAGCATATGACAATGCAGGGTTAAAATTAGGTCAAGAATTTATTGATATGAATGGTGCTAAACAAATATTTAATGATGAATATTTAAAAAGAGAAGCAGCTAATTTAGTTAAAAACAATGTACCTAATTATGCATTTGTATCTGATTTTATTAAAGGTTTAAGAAAACTACCAGTTGGAAACTTTGTAGCTTTCCCTGCAGAAATTATTAGAACAAGCTCTAATATTGTAGAAACTGCATTAAAAGAAATTAATTATTCTACAGTTATTAATGGTAAAACTGTAAATCCATTAAGAGGTAGAGGTATTCAAAGATTAACAGGTATGGCTTTAACTACAGCTGCACTACCACTTGGTACAGTTGCAGCAATGCAAGCTATATACAATGTTGCAGACGATGAGATTGATGCAATGAGAAGATATGTTGCTGATTGGTCTAAAAATTCTGTACTTGTACCATTCAAAGATGAAGATGGTAAATTATCTTACATAGATTTCTCACACTTAAATGCATACGATACAGTTACAAGACCAATACAAACTGTATTAAATAAAGTAAACGCAGGTAGAGCTGACGAAGATGGAATTGTTGATGATTTTGTTTTAGGTATGATTGAATCTACTAAAGAACTAGGTTCTCCATTTATATCAGAGTCTATTTGGACAGAAGGACTAGCAGATATTATTGTTAGAAGAGGTAGAACACAAGACAACAGGCAATTGTGGAACGAGCAAGATGCGGTAGGAGATAAAATATCTAAATCTATTAGTCACCTTGTAGATACACAAACGCCATTAAACTGGAAACAATTAACTAGATTAGGTTTATCCATTAGACCCATAAATGATTTAGGTAGATTTGATGAACGTGGTAATCAATATGAATTTGGTAATGAGTTAGCTGGTATTGCAGGATTACGAAGAGTTGAAGTAGATCCTACTAAATCTTTTAATTATAAAATTACTAATTACAAAAAAGGTATTAGAAATTCTAGAAATTTATTCACATCGGCTACATTAAAAGGTGGTGTGGTTACACCAGAACAAATTGTTGATGCATATATAAATGCTAATAGAGCTTTGTATAATGTTAACAGAGAGTTGTACCAAGACATTGAAGCAGCTAAAATTTTAGGTATGAGTGATGATGCTTTATATGATAATATGGAAAATAGAGGTGAAAGAAGAGCTTACGATGCATTATCTGATGGAGAATTTAGACCTTTAACAATTTCTAAAGATGTTGAAGAATTATTTGATGCAAAAGCAAGGGAAATAGGAACCACTAATGCATTTTTTAGAGCTTCTACTGTCATAGACAGAATACAAGATATATTATCTCAAGCATCACTAGATGGAGATTTATTTCCTGATATACAAAACCCGTTAAGCTCTACACTATTACCAGATCTAGTAGGTCAAGCTAATCAAATGCTTAATAATAACCCAGCAAATGTAGCTATGGCTGCAGCTCCTGGTTTTGTTGGACAACAAAACACTAACATAGATCCAGTGTCTGGACTTACTGCTTCACAAGAGGTATTATTAGATCCTTTAGAAAAAAGGTACGTTAAAAATAAAAACAAAAGAACAAACACAAGATTAACATAATGGCAATAGAACCTAAAAACACAAGAGAACACATTTTATCTTTGTATGGACACATATCAGGTGTCAAGAAAAATTTAAAACACGTGCACGAAG
>WLWE01002408.1_pt1 | contig 12072 bp, 4 predicted proteins | sample 6718301 | NCBI WGS metagenome assembly WLWE01 (sample SAMN12718691, study PRJNA515312) | sponge metagenome | isolation source: marine sponge | host: Mycale hentscheli | place: New Zealand: South Island, Marlborough, Capsize Point | collected 2003-05-01 | reverse complement strand
GTACGGGAGTCAGACTCCCCACCAATACAATTGATTCTTTTCGGCGGCTGTTCCCCCCCAAAGACCCACACTTCTATAGCCGCTTTTGAGGCCTCGCAGTTTCCCCAATTGCGAGGCCTTTTCATTTCCATATTCCAGCCAAAGCGGCTGAAAAACACTGATTTCCATTCACGAAACCCGTCATTTGTAATAAGCTACAAAATCACGAATGACAGTAGCCACGTACTTCGAGGGACATCTCCATGCTACTTCTAGCCCACATGCCACTTCTGGCTGCTTCCATACGAAGAATGCTCTGGAACATGCCGGCGAGCTATGCAATCGGCGGCACGCTTGTGCTGATAACAATTGCAGCCCTTTTTGCAGCTTCACGCTGGTAGACACCGTGCCTGGTTTGATTTCATTGATTCACTGACGATGGGTAGTGTGATAACTACACTGGATACACTTGCGTGAGACTCGCAGATGTTCCGTCCCCGTACTGAGTCTTCGGCAGGACGGTTACCGTATACGAGTTACCCAACAACAAACCCTGTGGTAACGAAAGTGTGGTGGCAGTCGTATCTTCTGTATATGAAAGAGTTCCCTGCACGACTGTTACTTCGTAGGTGACCTGAGCGCCTGATCCTCCATACACCTCTTCAGGACGGGACCACGCAATGTTCAATCCATTGAGAGACACTGGTGTCGCCGTCAGGTTTCGTGGTGCGGACGTCGGAACTGAAGGAATAGCAGTCACCAATGCCATTCCGAAAATACCCACATTGCTGTTGTTAGGCAACGTAACCGACGTAAGCGTTTTACCTTCTGGAATATCATAGTCGTAGCCATAAACAAAACATTCAATTCCGGTTACATTGCCCATTTGATTGAGTCGTGTGCCGCTTTGAATTGTTGACTCACCCAAAACACTTCCTGGCGTTGGCGGGAAGCTATTACCGTTGTTACACCAGTCAGTAAAAGTTTGAGTCCAGTTGGCTGTTGACCCATCTGAAAAGGTGATTCCAATAGTCTGATCTGCCTGTGTGCCATTGGCACCGGCACCAATCATCAACAGGCTAGCAAAGTTGCCGCTAGGCATTGAGATTGTCTGCCCTTGTGCATGAACAACGTTTTGTGGCCCCTGACTTCCGCCAACCTGACTATTACTGGTTGGCGTTGGGCCCAGTGCAAATGCGGCCCCAGCCCATGTCATAGTCACTTCCTCTGGCGGTGTCCCCCTGCTAATAACAGCCCCTCCTGGGGATGCCATGCCCGCCAGGGCATATGAATCATAGTAGTTTCCATTGCCGTCAAAGCCCTGATGATTGGCTACTTGCCACGGTGGTGTTGATATTCCAAACGTGTTGAATTCATTCGAAATTTCAACCGGCGCATATGCGGAAAGGCTCGCATCAACAATCCTCAGGTCTTTATTGTCCGGCAAAGTGATATTTTCAAGTGTCTTACCATCCGGCAGTGGATAGCTGTAGCCATAAATGTAGTTGACCGTATCGCTTCGACTACCTGTTGAAGTGTTGAGATACATTTGCATCGATACGACAGACTCTCCCTCAAAAACTGTTGGCGTTGAGACGTTGTCGTTATTGCACCAGTCCGTAAATGACTGAACCCAAGTCTCAGTTGTACCGTCAGTAAAATTAAGAACAATTTCTTGATTTTCCTGATTACCGTTCACGCCGGCAGCTGCGAGATTAATTATGTTCCCTTCGCCGTGAGCCTGAATTGTCTGTTGGTTCGCCTTAACTACGTCTGGTTGATTAGGGCTACCAATATTGAAAATCGCATCATTCCATAAAAGGTTATAGGCAGATCTCGTGCCGCCTAAATCAGCATCGCCCATGGCCTCCCATGAGTAGGTGTTGCCTGAATCGTCAATCCCGCCTGGCCCGCCACCGTCGATATAACTTATTGATGGAACTGGCGTGTTATCAGTTGAAAAACCAATTGCAAGATTCTCTTCAGGTATCGTATTTCCTGAGCTATCAATAAACAGGGATGCAGCATGACTCGTACCATAGAAATTGGTCGCAGTAATAGTGAAGTAGATTGGAAGGTCACTGGTTGCAAATCCATCAAATGTGCAATCCGTGCCTGCGACCGTCTTGGACTGCATCGTCTCGCCCTGAGAAGCCGTAATGGCATAATGAAGTACTTCAGAGCCTCCATTTGTTTCAGGTGGATCCCACGAGAGTGTCACCTGACCTTCTTCGGAACCTAACACCGTGTTAAGACCATCTGGACTGAAAGGCGCTGAGGGCAGGAATAGTGGTTGATTTGCAGACCGCACCCACATGCCGGACGAAAGGGGGCCCGTGAGTGGCGCAATCCCTTCGGCAATACGAGAACTGCTTGGAAACGTAATCTGGTCCCCGGCCGCGAACTGCCCGCCCGGACTCCAGACCTGCTGAATGAACCCCGGGGTTCCGGTGGGCTCCGGCAACTTGCCTAAGGCTTGTTCAATTTCAACAAAAATCTCCGCTGGAAGGTCAGCAATCGAGGATATCGCAGTGAGTAAAAGCTCCTCTGAAACACCACCCCTCGTTCCTCGACTTGACGCCCATAACGACCCATCGGCAGCGTAAGACAACCCCGTCACGCGCCCATCAAATCGTACCGAACCATCGTGCTTTAAGTGATGACCATTAAATTTCACTCTGAGTACACGATGATGATCAGTGATGGCTACGGAACTCGTGTTAGGATCTGAGTCTGGTAAAATAGCAACGGCCCGCGCCCCGGGACTGACTAATTTGAAATATGTCCCAAGAGTATTCAAGTTGATTCGATGAATTATTGAATGTGTCGATAATTTTGCTGGCAGGTCCCAGAAATGCCCGGCGGGTACTGACTCGAGAGCCCATAATTCACCTGGTGCAGCAGCAAGACCAACAATAGGATGAATGAATGGGCGGACATTCAAAGTGAATACCTCCCACGTTCCAGACGAGTCTGAGACTCCCTGAATTATTCCGTTAGCCAAACCACTACCAAAAACACCTACATAGAGATCACCGTCTGGCGTTGCGATCAGTGTCTCTGGAAGTGGGCCACCCGCAAGATCAAGTGGATCGGTGATTTCATAGGAGCCATTGACAGATGTGATCTGCTGAACGACGCCAGTCGTATGCGCATTTGGAAACAAATGGCCATACCAGGATTGGTGTGACGTATTATTTGCAGTCCAAACATCTCCGTTTTTATCTTCCGCAAGGCCGTAGCTCACCCCCTCAGTGAGGACCGTAGTCTGATGCTCCCAAACACCATCACTCAAGACGTATTGGCGTATCTGTGGAGGCAGATTTGATGGCAAAGTGATCGGCGTAACATCATTGATGATGTTATCTAAAACCGTTGGAACTGTTGAATCTTCATATGAAATCCATACAGACCCGTCTGAGGCTGCAAGCATTGCCGTCGGATTCATGGTGAAAGAAGCAATGGTGGCAAATGCCGTTGTGGCGGCATAGTCAATTACTTGTCTATGACCGGAACCAGATTCATTGCTCGCCGACACTTCAAAAGTAAAGTCATCGTACGGATTCACTTGGCTAGCAGAGAATGACGTCTGAGCTGTAACTGTAACTTTTTTTGTAGGTTTCGATTTTGGATCGAGCGGCGTTGTCTTCATCGTAACCGTATAGCTCGAGGGATCACCGCGCGACGGAGCATCCCACGTCACAGTGATTTCCTTGGCATTTGTGGGCGCTGCCACGAGATCCTGCACAGCACCGGGCACTTCCTCAGATACCCCCAGCAGTTCACTTCCATCATCCCAGCCAATCATCTCGAAGGCTTGCTGCGCTGAACTCTCTGTACCTGCTTTGGGTGTCCATCGAAGTGAATCGCCCTGCTGAATCAGACGATTCTGCAGAAGTCGCAGAAGTTCACGAGGATTACTACTGGTTGGTTTCGTTGAGACATCAACCCAGGTATTCGTTGCTGTATCCAACTTCTCAACAACTGAACCTGCCGGAACCCGTGAGATCACAAAGCTTTTGACATCATGCCCTGCCACTTGCGACTTGCCCATCATCACAGGCTGAGGACCATGCATCGATGGGTCCATATACAGACGTGTGGTTGCCTCAAGCAGTGGACGAGAAACATCACCGGCCAACGCAAGGCGTGGCTCAAGTTTCTCAAGGGATGTCACAGGAGAACCAGCTAACGACCGGCGGCGAACAGGTGATGAACGACGAAAGCGAATCTGGAAAAGACCTCTCATGAGAACCTGCCCCCTGGTAGCGGAAAGAACGTTTGCACTAAGGATTTGATCAGAGGAAGACCTAGTGCCCTTTCTTATCTACTACAAACTACCTCACGGCTGCGACCAACGCCAGTTTTTAGAACCGAGCGGGAAGAACAACAAACCTATCTCGTTATGAATAGGGGCAAAAAAAGTACAAAATTCTCAACTACCAGATTACGGGCTATCAACAAACTGTTTCTGCTTATTCTGAAGAATCATGCGAAACTCTGCCAAACGTTCGGCAACATGCGGAAATGAAACAAGGTTTTTCTTTTCTTCAGGATCGTTATTGAGATTGTAAAGCTCCTCACCATCTGGCCACTTGCTATATCGCCAGTTCTGATTACGAACGGCGTACCCCAACTTTGGTCCTCGAGTCACAACAGAGTAGGCAACCTTTTTTTTGCCACGACGTTCCGGATGATCAAGCAGCGGACGAAGGGACATGCCTTGTAGCCCCACTGGTGGCTCGAGACCTGCCACATCAACAAGTGTTGGATAGATGTCTACCAATTCAACCATCGCTTCTGACTGTGTTCCACCCTCAGTGAGGCCTGGCACACGAACAAGAAATGGAACCCGAGTACCAATATCAAAGAGCGTCACCTTCCCCCACAAGAAATGCTCACCAAGGTGATACCCATGGTCAGATGTAAAAATGACAATCGTATCTTCCCAGTGCCCACTTGCCTTCAGGGCATCAAACACAATCGAAAGCTGAGCATCAAGAAACGAAATGCACGCATGATACGCCTGCATGTATTCGCGTCGCAGAGTTGGGTCTTCTTTCCCCAACTCAAACCCGAATGCTTCATACCGTTTTGAGATTGCTGTCTTGGGCAGAGCATCCCAGAGTTTTGCCGGATACGAGAGCAGTGGGATTTCGTCGGACGGATACAAGTCAAAATATTTATCAGGTGCAAGAAAAGGCACGTGTGGCTTCTGGATACCGCAGGCAATAAAAAATGGTTTCTCGCCATGCGAATGATTACTGAGCCATGATGCAACCTGCCTCGCGTTCTTCCCATCTTTGTGTTGTTCATCAAGCAGACCACTCCGACCATGGCCGGGTGGCGTCTGAGCATTCAACGTGGCTGACACCTGCTTTTGCAGAGCCTTCCATTGCTTCCTGTTTTTACTGTCATCAATAGACCCGTACTCAGCTTCAAAAGCCTCTCGGGCTGCACGCACAACTGGCAGTTCATCATTGTCAAAACGAACATGTTCATTCCAGGCAACGTCACCCAATTCCTGTCGCGTTGAATGAAACACCTTGCCAGTGCTTGCTGTCCAATATCCATTCTCTTTGAAGAACTCTGGCATGGTCACTGCATCAGGACATGCCTCACGAAGACCTATCGTATTATTCAGCACACCCGTCGCCTGCGGATAGCGACCCGTCAAAAATGAAGCCCGCGAAGGCCCGCACACAGGATACTGACAATACGCATTGCGAAAGTTCATTGACTCAGCAGCCAGAGAAGCAAGCGTGGGAGTTTGTATGGCATCGTACCCAGACGGTGAGACATGTGTATTGAGGTCATCACACACAACAAAAAGAATGTTTGGCCTCTTCCGACTCGGCTGGGTCTTTTGTGCTGTTTTTTTCTTTGCTGGCTTTTTTGCTGGCTTTGCTGGTTTGTCATCACCGCTATCCACATAGGGACGATTCTTCGGGCGTGGAATATAGTTCCCCTTACCTCGTTCCCAACGGAATGCGTCGCCTTCAACGACAAGGCTCTTTCTTGCATTGAGATCTTTAATCGGCTCAGCAAATATGTCAGGCGCGACACTACGAAGCCTTGCTTTCTCTGCCTCAAACGCTGGATCGCCTGCCAGATTATTCCATTCGTTTGGATCGGCTTTTAAATTGTAGAGTTCTTCCCCATCGTCTCCGTACCGAATGTATCGCCAGTTTCGATTCATCACGGCATATTCACCAGGATTCATATGCGGCAGAAAGACATCACGATCATGTGCTGTCGCAGGATCAGCAAGCGTCGCCGCAAGTGATGCACCCTCTAGATGCTGCTCTGGTGTCGGCAGCCCGCACAGATCAACAAGCGTTGGATACATATCGATCAGACTGACCGTTCCATCTGATTCAGCCCCCTTGGCAACACCCGGCCCTGCCCACAGGAACGGCACATTGCTGGTACGTTCCCACAGGGTGTGTTTGCCCCAGTCTCCTTTTTCGCCAAGGTGATAGCCATGGTCACTCCACATGACAACGATGGTGTTCTCGGCATACGGGCTCGCTTCAAGTGCATCAAGCACACGCCCCAACATGGCATCGGCATAGCTGATGCAGGCGAGATAGCCATGGATGGCGTCTTTCATTGCACCAAGTTCTTCAAGCCTTTTTGGAATACGCGACCGTGCCGTCTTTATCTTCTTAATTTTTGGCGGTAGATCATCAAGGTCGTCTGCCTTGACCGGCGGCAGCTTGATTGCGTCGCAATCATACAGATCAAAAAACTCCTGCGGGCAGTAATTTGGATAGTGCGGTGCATACAACCCAACGCCTAGAAAGAAGGGCTGATCATGTTTTTCTTTAAGCTTTTCCACTGCCCAATTCACGCGCGCTGTATCAGCCATTGATTGCTTGCGACCTTCTGGAACAGCACCCCATTCAAGAAAAAGCCCGCCAGAAATCTCAGTGCCTCTGTTGTAAACACTGTTCGGAAAGGGCTGGGGAACGGGCGTGTCTTCCGCCCATGAATCAAGCGACCAGCCTGCCTGCCGCTGCCAATCATTTCGAAAGAAGAATTCTGTCCAGCCGCGAGCATCAATTGCACCAGCACCATGGTGATAGAGTTTACCTGCACCAAATGTTTGATAGCCCGCTTTTGCAAAACTCAACTGCAAGGGATCGATCTCAGGATGATCAACAAAGTAGCAGGGGTTCCGATAGCAGCCGGTTGTTGATGCAAACTGCCCAGAGAAAATCGCTGCACGACTTGGTGCACAGAACACCCCTGCAGTATGGGCATTTGTGAAGTTCACCCCTCGTGCGGCCAGTCGATTGAGATTCGGGGTCATCGCCTGAGGGACAGAATCAAGGCAGCCGATCCAGTCGTTCATATCATCGACAGCAAGAAAGAGCACGTTCGGTTTCTCGGCAGCCAAACCGACAGCACAAAACAGCGCACAGCCAACACTCACAATGAGTCGATAGAGCATCGTTTTACTTGTCTCCTCTGAAACTGTCTTTCAAAAATTGATCTGCCTTCTCAATCATTTGATCAAACCAGACTTGTTTTCCAATAAAGCCATGCGGCGCGTCCTTGAGAACAGTCAGTCCCGATGAAATACCGGCTTGGTTCATTTGTTTTCGAAATACATCAGCATGCGTACTGGCATCATCATGCTCTCCCGCAATGAACCAACACGGCGGGTCACCTGCATCAAGATGAGTCAGTGGAGAAGCACTTGCATACACTGCTGGACGCTCCTCTTGTGTCCCACCAAGAAACTGTTGCCAAATTGCACCTTTTGGCTCTGCAGCTGAAACCTCTCCAGTGCGGTCTGAAAGAAAGTCTGTCTGTGCACCCATTGGAACCGCCGCCTGAATCACACTGCTCAACTGGGAATTTCCACCATTCCCCTCAAGGTCTGCGACACCACCCGACGTCGCCAACAACGCGGTGAGATGCCCTCCTGCGGAAAGACCAATCGCACCAATGTGATCTGCATCAATACCGTATTCATCAGCATGCGCTCGCAGAAAACGCACCGCTGCCTTGCAGTCGTGAATCTGTGCAGGAAATGCCGCCTCGCCACTGAGACGATACGAAATTGTAGCTGCAACATATCCTCGACTGGCCAACGCCTGGGCCATGGTGGCATGACTCTCACGGGTACCGTTCGCCCAACCACCACCATGAATGCAGACGACCGCTGGCACTTTTCCCCAGGCATCTTTCGGACGATAGATGTCCATCTCAAGAGTTCGATCACCATACCGTGCGTACGTGACATCCCGAAAAGCATTGAGTCCTTCACTCATCAATCGAGGGATGACCGTTTTTCCGTTGGCCGTTGGTTTATTCACCACGCCTGGCGGTCGGGCATCAGCAAGCATCTCGTGCTGAAAAAGTATCGCCATGCCACGAAGCTTGCGCGCGACTTCACGATTGCGAACAACTGTCTTCTCTCCTGGGTCCGCAGCAAGGTCGTATAACAGAGGTGTCGGATTCAGTTGAAGCTTCCAGTTCTTCCACCGAACCGCAGCGAGCTCGCCCTGACTCCCATGGTAAAAAAATGCGTCATTGAATTCATGCCGTTTGATCAGCGCGGCCCATTCCTCCGGTGGCTCCCACCGCCTGCGTAAAGGTACTGCTGCGTTTAATGTTTTTTTCAGCCCAGCGGCCGGAACAAATTGCGTGTCACCCTTCAATAATGACGTGATATCACGACCATCTATCACGCGACCTTCTGGCACCGGTATGCCTGCTAGTGTTGCAAGCGTCGGATACCAATCCATTGCTCGCACAACGGCACTCGACCGTTTGCCAGTCTCGACACCAACGCCAGGCCCCCAGGCAATGGCAGGCACACGAATACCACCTTCGTAGGTCGATAACTTTCGGCCTTGTATTTTCTGCTCCGGCGTTCGGCCAGGGCCACGGCCATTATCTGACGCGTAGACAACGATCGTGTCATCGTCAATCTGAAGATCTTTCAGCGTGTCAAAGATGCGACCAACGTTGTGATCAAGTTCCTGAATGGCATCACCATACTCACCCCAGTCTGAAGTCCCTCGAAACGGCTCACTGACACCAAGTGGGTGGTGAAGCATCGTATGTGGAACGTAGAGAAAGAATGGGTGCTCCTTATTTCTCTCGATAAATGCGATCGCTTCATCGGTGTAGATCTGTGTCAGCTCAGCAGGATCTGCTGGTTGTTTCACAACCGCATCATTTCGCATGAGCGGCACACCCTTTTCACCAAAGTAGACCACTTCAACTGGGTCGAGGTTATGCAAAAGCCCGAAGTACTCATCAAAGCCCTGATTCTTTGGCAGGAACGGTTCTGCAAAACCGAGGTGCCATTTTCCAATGCAGGCAGTCGCATAGCCATTCGCCTGAAAGAGTTCTGCAAGAGTCAATTCATTGGGGTGAATACCCGTTAATGAATCAGCGCGGTGCACCCAGATGTGATTGCCTACACGCCGTGGATAGCAACCAGTCAACAAGCCGGCTCGTGACGGACTGCAAATTGGTGCAGCCGCGTAATAATTTTCAAACAGAATGCCCTCATTTGCCATCGCGTCGATGCGAGGCGTTTTTACTTCACTCGCACCGTAACAGCCAAGGTCGTAGTACCCCTGATCATCAACAAAAATAACAATCACATTCGGTGAACCCGCAGCAGCAACGCCATTGATTGGTCCGCCAATACCGTGCACACAGGAAAGCAGAGCAAGAAAGCTACTGCACACCCACACCATCCTGACTATCCGAACCATCTTCACTCCATGTTTCATTTGATTGACCTCAATCCGCACCACTGCTTCACGCAATATTTCGCACACTGCAACCAGTAGACACCGCACCTGCTTAAGCAATCAATTTGTCGACTACTTTTCCGACAAATTGACTTAATTGCTTAAACCGCCGGCGTGATAGTAGGTGAGCTTGTTGTCATCGAGCCCCAACAGCCTCAATACGGGTAACATGGAAATCCCGAGTGTGATGCAAACTCTCATTGACAATCTACGTTCTTGTCCACAGGAACCACGTCGCTTTCGTTCAAGTCTTAGCACCTCAAATATCCCAACACGCAGAAAGAGCGACGTTGCATCCAAAAACACTTCGATTACCCACAAACCGAGGCGCCGGCCGCCTCTACCCCAAGGACCCGTATAGTGGCCCAAAAGCCATTAAGAGTGGTGACGGTACAGTGCAGGCATTGATCGATGGCCACTAGGAAATTCGTTTCCTTTTGGCTTGCTCAACCAGTCGTAAAGACTTAGAATCTCACCCAGGTGGGTGGGGAAATTCTTACATACATTCAAGTCGCTATTTCTTAGGTCGATGTCTCTTAGGGCACGTGCACACTTATTTATGCAGGTTGTAATTCGAGACCATTATGAACTGTTTTCCACCTGACTGATTCTTGATGATTTTTTAATCTTCTCCCCTGGAGCCATGTCATGCGTATCACTTATTCTCTAAAACACATTCTGCTCTTCAAAAACCTACAACGAAAAGCTTTTACGCTTATTGAGCTCCTCGTTGTGATTGCCATTATTGGTGTTCTTGTTGGCCTGCTGTTACCAGCTGTTCAACAGGCACGTGAAGCTGCTCGTCGCAATGCCTGCGGCAATAACATGAAGCAGATCGGCGTTTCCGTTCACAACTACCTCGACAGCAATCAGGAAGAATTTCCGGCGGCCGTCTGGTATCTAGGTCGTAGCGGTGCGGGCAAAAAAGATAGGGGCAGCCCCTTTGTTTCCATGCTTCCCTTTATGGAGCAGATGGCCCTTTATGATGGCATTGATTTTGATAGTACGACAAAGCACGTCCATCAGCAGCGACCAAACGGCCCAGGCACACCACTCGTGCGGCAGACGGTGATTCCGGGGCTTGTCTGTCCATCAGATTCATCGACCGGTATCGTGCCAACCGGTGCATCAAGTGCCAACCATGCCATTTCAAACTACCGACATAATGGCGGCCCAATTGGTCTGGGTGGCGGATCGAACCCAGCGTGTCCTTGCGGCACGAATTATAATACATACCGCCCTCGTGCCGGCGTAGGTAACTCAAATTGGCGGAACACGTTTAATGAAGGCCAAAACGGAAATAGTCCCGCATCGCCATCTGGTTGTTTCCATCGCAATGGCGTGATGGTTCAAGCGGACGGCAAAAGAGTGAAACTTGCACAGGTGAAATTAAAGGATGTCACAGATGGCTTGTCGTCAACCATTCTGTATGGCGAAAGTCGCTGGGAGTGCTCAGGTCAGGCTCGTATCAGCTGGGCGAACAGCCAGGCCTTCGACCGAACAAACACGCTTGTTCCAATTAATTATGACTCGTGCATATTTGGATCAAGTAACGCGGATGCACTTGCCAAGGCGCAGGCTCAAGGCAAAACTGGTTGTGAAGCAAGTAACAACTGGAAAACAGAGCGAGGTTTCAAGAGTCAACACCCCGGTGTCGTTACTGTCATGATGGCCGATGGTTCGGTTCACATTATTGCAGAAACGGCTGATCATTTTCTGTTCAATCGCCTTGGTTGCCGCGGAGACCAGCTCGTCGCCAGCGTAGGTAACCTTTAATCTAAAATCTCATCAAAAAGATGGTGGCCCTCAGCAATCGGGGGCCACCATTTTTATTTGAATTAAAATTATCCAGGAGTGACCTCATGCATCACACATACAATATTGTCGGCAAACTAATGCTACTTTTGGCCGTACTGTCTTTCACATTCACTGGATGTGGATACCGACGCCCAGCACAGGTGAAAACAACCGGAACAGTGACCCTCGATGGCGAGCCTGTTGCGAACGCTTCACTCATGTTTATTCCCGACTCAGGCCGACCAGCTTCTGGCAACACAAACACCAATGGAGAGTTTCAGGTTTCAAGCTTTGGAGGCAATGATGGCCTCCCTGCTGGAAACTATCGGGTCACTGCAACAAAACTTATTCTGAAAGATAAATTTCAGGAACTCTACGACCGCCAAGTGGAGCGGGCGGCAGCAGAAGCTGAACCGGGTGAAGAACCTGAAGAGGTTGATATTGAATTCGGCGAGAATGCGTACCGAAATGAATTGCCTGTAAAATACGAGGAACTCGACACGACAGATCTCAA
>WLWE01002394.1_pt1 | contig 12148 bp, 8 predicted proteins | sample 6718301 | NCBI WGS metagenome assembly WLWE01 (sample SAMN12718691, study PRJNA515312) | sponge metagenome | isolation source: marine sponge | host: Mycale hentscheli | place: New Zealand: South Island, Marlborough, Capsize Point | collected 2003-05-01 | reverse complement strand
TGACATATTTAATACATCTTAATCTTCATCTGACATTAAATCACTCATAGCATCTTCTTGACTAACTGTATCTTTTAATTCATCTGCTATATCAGTCATATCAACTTTATCACCATTAGAATTAGCTATATTTTCTACACCACCTAAAACTTGTCTTGCAACTGGCCCAACACCAGGAATAAAATTAGAAGCTAATTTTGCAACATTTAATTGATTACTTATCGCTCTACCTCTTTGTTTTTTTAATGCTTCTTGGTCATCATCTTGCGCTAACAATTCTTTACCAAAATGAGAGAAAGCTGGATTAAATGTTGAAAGTATAGGAGTATCAAGAATATCCATTCCAACCTTTCTCAAACCAGTAGTTGCGTTATATTGTCTTTGCCTTCTTTGAATTGGTAATTCTTCCTGTCTATTAAATAAAGCCATATTATGTTCTTTTTGAAATTCTATAAGATGTTACTAAGTTAGTTATTCTGTCTTTATGATTAAAATTATTTTTAATTTCTAAAGTCATTTCAATATGTTTACCTCTCATTCTATCTGATTGATTAGCTGAACGTAAAGGAAATCTTAATATATCTTCTAAATATTTTTTTCTTGTATCGTTTGCAATATCTATAATTCTAAATTGAGATTCTGTTCTCATTAAAAAATTATTAAAGTAATTAGCAAAATCTTCATTACAATTAACTCTTATACTATCAAAAGTTTTTGATAACATTGCGTTTTCAGCAGATATTACTGTTAAATAAGATTTATTACTAAAACCAGGAAACTCTCCAGTTCTACCTAAGTCATGTGCATATATTACATTATCTAAAGCATAAGTATCATCAGCATAATTAGACATTACTAAATACTTAGAATTAAAATAAAATGTAGGATTAAAACTATGATAACTATGAAACTCATTACCATATTCATTAAAAGATATACTTTGTTTTATAGGTGTAGCATTATTACTATCTACTAATTCAAATTGCCAAGGTTCAGTTTTAGAATATCTAAATAATCTATAAAAATTATTTGGTGCAGCAGTAAATAATAAAGTTGTAGAAATATCATCTACATTATAAACTTCATAAGTATTATTAAAACCAGAAATATACATTATAGTATTTTCATTAACACCTATACCAACATTACCATTAGGTAAGAATACCGATTGATTAGGCACTGTAACATTTAATAAAGCTGTTTGATTTTGGTAAATTATATATGGAGAATAACTTTTACCTTGTAAATTTCTTGATATTAAAACAAAGTCATTATTTATACTTTCATTAATTATTCTATCTCTATTAAAAGTTACAATAGCTTCATTATTACCATAGTCAAATACACCATGTATTCCTAAATTATTTACAGGATTATCACTGTTTTCAAATAAAGGTAATTCTATTTCTAAAAATTGATGTATTCCTTTTACATCAGATAATGCAACTTTACCCTCTTGTGCAAATCTCATTATTTTTCTTTTGCTTACATCAGTCCAATAAGCTGCTGTATCAGACTTAAATAAACTCCATTGATGTTGAGTACCAAACTTTGTAGATATATAATCTATACCATCTAATTTATCTCCTATACCAGTACTTAATGTTCCACCTTGTTGTGATTCAATTAAAGCTCTGTCAGAAGCTCTTAATCTACCAAAAGCAGAAGATTGCCAAGAATATATTTGATTAAATACATAAAGAGAGCCAGTTATTTCTCCATATTCACCATTTAAATCTCTAAAGTAATTTACTTGAAATATTCTCCATTGGTCTACAGGATCACCATAAATTTTGTTTAATGTATATCTCCAACGAACTGGAAACCTATCATTATCTTTAAAACCCTCTGGCTTAGTTTTATAAAATATTGTAAGTTCTTCAAAATTTAAAATAGCATTAATATTAAATTCTTCTAATACTCCAACAAAATTTCCTTCATCATCAAATGGGCCTATATATAAACCGTCATTCCATTGACTATTTCCTGCACCAATTAATGATTGCCAATTTCTAGCACCAACATTAGGATATATTAAACTACTTCCAGTACCGCCTGCACCACTTGCTTCTCTTAGTGTATGGTTATATTCATATTCAAGAGGAAACACTCTACCATCAGCATAATCATCATCTGTAGAACCTACACCATCCCATTGACTATGTGGGTACATACGCATCATACCAAAATAATCTAAATAACAATCTCCACCAAAAACTTCAATACCATCAAAAACTAAACCGACAGGCATACCTTGATTATTAAATGTTTCATTATTAATAGGCTGAAAATGACCAGTACCATAAAATATTGATTGCTCCATTGCAGTAGAAGTAAGACCACCATAAGGATTAGGGTTTGGTCTTACATAATTATATATAAAACTTCCCATAAATTCTGATATACCATTTATTGTAGTAATATCATTAAATAGTCTTGGAGATTCTATATTTTTATATAAAGGTGATGGTGCAACTCCTACTGGATTTGTAGGGTCTATAAAATTTCCATGTTTTACAAAAATTGAATCAGACTTACCTATAGACCTTCTTTCTTGATTTAATGGTGGTGTTAAAACTTGTACTTTACAATCATTTTTTAAATCTAAAGTTCCATCCCAATCTTCTACCTCTCCTCTAACTGGAAGTATATTAATTTTATCTATATCTTCCATATAAGACATATATCTAGGAAAAGGTGCGCTACCACCTATATCATGCCATAAATTTTTAGAATAATATTGTTTAGAATAACGCATATAATCTGAATGTTGTCTATATGGAGTTCCTAAACTACTAGGCGCAGAATATTCATCCCAAGCACCACCAACTAAAGTTATTCTATCTCCAGATTGATTACTTGGAAATATTTCACTTCCAAAATCAATACTTGGTGCATACAATACAGATGCGTTTCCTTTTAATACAAATCTATTATTATCACGATTAAAACCTAATGGGTCATTAAGTTGTATATCTCCTAATGCAGATGTTGGAGTAGGTGGGTTGCCAGGTGGGTTGCCTTGTACAAAATCATAAAAATCTTGATGCGTTGAAGGTAAAGGATTTATTATATCTCCATCTTCACTGTCATTAACTTGAACACAAGGAAGTATTAATCCTTGATTTAGTATTGTTCTATCTCTTTCTACTCTAACAATTTTAAAGCCACTTATTAAATTAGATATTGAACTTACATCTATACCACTAAACTCTAACCCCATAATTCTTATATGAGATATTTTTCTATCTGCAGGTCCTAATGATGGATTTACAACATCCATTGGTGGTAAATTATCACCAGTATCACCAACAAAAACTTTTTCAGATTGTAATGCGGGATCATTATAATTATTTGTTGGCCATGCAGACTGCGATAGACCTCCAGAAAAATTAACTATATTTCCATCAGCTTGTAATCTTGACCAACTATAGTTGCTTTCTGATTGATTAGGAAAATTAATATCACATAAATGATATGCAAAATTTTTAAATCCTAACTTATCATAAAATTGTATTGCTAAGCGATATGTTTCACCACGAAAATATCCTGCATACATATGGTCTACTTGTGTTCCTTTATAATTAAGGTAATCATTATCAATCACATAATCTTCAGTACCACCAGCAGAATTATGATTTTTTAATTGAGTAATACCTGTTCTTGGATAACCATGAGTTAATGGTGGATTATTTCTTCTAACAATAGTTGAATAAGCCCATTCATCAGAACGCATATCTTTAAATATAGGTTTAACTTCTAATGCAGCAAGAACATTTTCAATATCTATTGTAGGTAATATATTTTCTTTTATATTACCATAATATAAAGTTGAATCTTTTATATTTAAAGTTTTAGCACCACGAATACCAGAAAATAATGATTGAATTTCTTCAACAAGTAAAGGCTCTCCAATATTACCAGTATTATCAAATAACATTGTTTCTCCGTCAATAGGAATATCAGAAAATACTTTTGCTTCAAAAACAATGTTAGAAGTTTGTGAATAAGCATATGCAACTTCTATACGGTCATACCTTGTATCTATACCTTTAACTTGTATTTGATTACCTTTAGTTGAAACTAAACCAACACTACCCATTTCATATTCATTCCAATTATTTGCATTTACAGCATCATCATTAACAAAAACTCTTCTTGTTAAAGGATAAAAAGGAGTTCTATAACCTTCATTAGTTTTTAACCTATAAGTATATTGATATATTCCAGTAAGTAAATTTCCACCAACATTTTTTACATATTTTAATAACCCCATTGAAAAATCAGTTTGAGTATTAAAAGAAAATACAGATGTATTACTTATTGTATATGCATTAACATCACTTTGATTGCCAAGAGTAGGGTCATAAATTATTGTTGCTGTTCTTGGTCTATTACTATCACTAGCAACACCATCTACCCAATATACTCTTATACATTTATCATTTTCATAAACATAACGAGCTTCTATTTGATTTTTAGTTAAGAAATTAAATAAATCACCATTTGGATCATTTAAATCGTTAAACAATGTTTTATAAGAACCCACACCACTTTCATCAATAGAAAATATACCTATTTCACTATTAAAATTTACAGGGTCAGTAGAAAATAAAATACTAATATAATCATTACCAGTAGCACCAATAATAACATATCTATTTGTGTTACCACCATTATCAGGTGTAATTACAACTGAATTTTTACTTCCGTTTTCTGTTTCCCAAGCATAAGTACCATCTTTGTTAAACATAAGCCTACCATTCATTGAATCTCTTAATGAATTTGAACTACTTATTAAAGGATCGTTATCTTGTTTTAATCCACCATTAAATGTATTTACTGTGTTTTTACCTTGCATTAGAAATATTCTTTAGTAGGAAGCGGAACTAATTGCATCCATAAATTAGACAAGTATTTCATTTCTTCTGAATTAGGAAGTTCATCATCACCACGAGCCTGACTACATAAATCAAACCATCTGTTTTGCAAATCTAACCAAGTCCCTCTATTCATTTTTCCTTTCCAATAATCAATAGATTTATACATATACATTAAATAATGAGTAACGGCATCTTCATGTATTTCAGATATTAAAGGCCAACCATCTTCATCTAAATCTATACCCATATATGATATTCCTATTTTCTCATCATCATAAGCATTAAAATTAATGCAACCATTATCAATACTAAAAACTTGTTCTGTTGGGCTAACATCATAATCATAACTATAACCTCTTGCTTGACCACTAACTCCTTGAGCATTAATACCTACGTTTAATTTAGCAACCGTACTATTTGCTAAATTTTTAGAAGTTAAATTAGGATTTGTATTAGAACTAGATAATGATGGTGTATTGATTTGAGTTGGTACTCTTTTTTGAACTATTGTTTGTGTTAAACTTCCATTAATACTATCAGTAAATAATGAAATATTTAAAACAACATCTGGACTACTTGCAGTAATAACAAAAGCATTATTGCTTATAGCAGATGTATAACCTAAATTTTGTATAGCATTTATTTGTGAATCTATTGCTATAGCTATATCATTTAAAGAATTTCCTACTTGTACAAGATATGTAAATGTATTACTACTTACATTACCGCAATTATTTGTGGTTATAGTAACTGTTACTATATCACCAGCAACATATGAACCAAATAAATCTATTCTAACAACTAGTGGTACACCAGGAACATTCGTTTGTTTATTACCACTAACAAATTCTCTTTTTTCTGTGTTATTAGAAACATTACCAACAGAACCTTTGTTAAACATTCTAAAAGAACGTTTTGTTGTTGGAACAATTTTGTTGCCATATTTAATAGCGTTTAAATAAACAAAATTAGGAGGCAAAACAGCTTTACGATTTCTTATATTTAATTCACATTCAAATCTTCTATATGATGAAGTAGAACCAATTTTATTTTCAGCTTCACAAGCCCACCTTGCTAAATCATCTTCTATATCGTCAACATTTTTAATTCCTAAATTTCCTATAAAATTACCTATAATTCTATGTAAAGATACTTTATTGACTGAATCACTCATGTTTTATTTTATATGATGTATATAATTTGATGAAGCATAAACGCCATATTTATCTAAACTATAATCTAAATAATCAAAGCCTTTTTTAACTTTATTCATATACATATGTTTATATTTTAAATCTATATTAAATTTAAATTGTCTATATATTTTAGGACTATCCCAAAAAACAAAATACCAATATCCAAGATTTAATTTAAGTTTAAGTTTTTTTCTTACTAAATTGCCTTTTTCATCTTTGTAAAAATAAATCTTATTAGGATTGTATCTAATGCATTGTGTTTTTACTACGTTTAATTTGCCAAATTTGTTTAATAAAACAACTGTTTTACCCTCTATTAAATCTTTAAAAATTATTGATAAGTATAATCTAACTACTTTTGAAAATGTTCTATAATTAATACTTTTAGATTTAGTTATTCCTTTTGGCATAGACTTTAATATTTTATCTATTTCGTCTTTACTTTCTAAAAATATACCATACAAAGTATATGAACCGTAATTATCTAATTTTTGCATTATCTAATCTAGCATTATTTAACTCATCATTAATAGCTTGAGTAGTCCAATTCAATTCATTTCTAAGAACCTTAGTTAATACATACTCATATAAACGTCTTGGCATTGGATATTCATCAGAGCCAGGGTTATAACATTTTTGCTCACAACCAGCAGTAGGATAACTTACAACATCTTCTGGATTTTCAAATATACCTCTAATGTTTACATACTCTAATTCCGAATCATTATCTGATAACATAAAATAAAGATAATCACCAATAGGATATACTCTAGATTTTAAATTACCAAACTTTGTTTTAGATTTTGATATAGCTTGGTCAGGATGGTTTATAATAAATCCACCTTGTTTACTAATGTAACCAACATAAGATAAAGCTCTTAAATCTGGAAAATCAATTAGCTTAGGTATTTTAACTTTTTTAATTGTACATCCCCAATCAACACTTGGACAATCGCTATCAGATTTATCAACTTCTGTTAATGGCACAACACCTAAATCTTGTATTAATTGAGGGTGTATGTCTTTTCCAAAATCAGTAGTTTCAAACATTCCACTTGCCCTATACCCATTAATCCAAAATCTAATTTGTCTTATATTAATTCTTTCGTCATCAGAGTTACCTTGCCCGCCACGAGCAATATTTCTAATGTTGTAAGCATAATGATCTAAAGTCAGCATATTGTAAAGATAAAAAAAAAGGTGGTGATTTTAAGCCCACCACCTTTTTAATTTGTAGTTATTTAACTAATTAGCTATTAATTAAAGTTTCTAATGGTGCTCCCTCACCAGGAGTTCCGTACCAATAGATTTCTTTAGCAGTAGCTCCAACTGAATCAATAAATGGAATTGCTACATCTGCGTGTAAATCAATTCTTACTGTATCATAAGAAGCTATGTTAATTTCAGAAGCTTCTACTCCTTTATCAACTAAATCAGATGGTTGACCTTCTGAAATAACTGTTAATGTAGGTAAAGAATCAATAGTTCCTGCAGCACTATCAGTATAAGTATAAGCAATTAATCCTTGCTTATCATCATCTTGTTGTGTTATAGTTACAACATTAGCAAGAGCAACAGCAGAAGCAAATGGACTATTTAAACTTCCAGCTTCTTTTGCAATTGAATTAGCAAAATATGCAGCTATATCATCATTTGTATCTCCTGCTTGTACAGTATAAACAAATGATTTTCTATAAAGCTGACGGCTTGTAATGTTAGAAGTAATAGTTAATCTAACTAAATCACTAACAGCATAAGTATTTGCAACAGTTACAGTTAAAAATCCTGCAGTTCCAACTTGTGGAGCTACAAATAATGCAGACTTTAATTCAGTTTTCTCAACTTTGTAAGAAGGTGTTAAGTCAATAATTCCACCTGTGTTTGCTGGGGTGTACCCCTCAGCGATTAAAGCAAAGTAATCTCTACCAATTTTCATAATTTATAAATTTGAAGGTTAATACATTTTTACATATGAGTAAAACGATTTCTACGTTTTATCCCATTATTACGATGAAATTTAGGTTCATCTTTTACCTCTTTTTTTACAATATTCTCAATTTTAACTTTAACAATTTTATCTATTTTAGGAGTTTCAATTTTTATTGTTTTAGGTTTTGTTATAGATTTTTGAACCTTTAACATTTCTTTGACAATATCAGATTTAATCATTTTCTTTTTATAATTTATTTTAGAAAACAAATCAATCGTTTTTAACTCTTTAATTGTAAAAAGTTCTAATTGTTTCTTAGTGTAAGTTACTTTTTCCATGTCTATTAATTTTGTTTAGCAATTTCATTTTGTTGAAATTGATAATTTAATTGTTGCTCTGTGGTAGCCATCATTTTACGTACAGCAATATTTACAATCTCTTCATGTGTAAATTGAGGCATTTCTGAATCTACATTATTACTAGGATTATTTTCATCTAAAAAAACATCTACAGGTCTTTTTAAAAATTTTAATACGTAATTTATAGCTGGATTAGTTGATATAATAATGGCAACATCATTACTACCATTATTTTGTTCAATATAACCAGGGTTACTATCATCATTTTTATTAAACGGGTCATTATCATTTTCAAATTCATCGTCTAATTGTTGTGGTGATATTTTTTTCCAAGATGTTTCAGTACCACATATTTCACTAAATTCACCAGCTAAACTTAATGTAAACATAAAATCAGGAATAATACTTAAATTAATTTCTGATGCATTTACACCTGTAGTTTGTCTAACTAATGGTATTAACGCTTTTCTTATACGTTCATTTTGCTCAAATAATCTATACCTACTCTCCACAAATTCTGCCTGTGCTAAATTTAAAAACTTATCTTTTAATCTTAAAAAACTTTCGCCTAGATTATCTGACCAATTAATTTCTTTTTTACCTAATGCATCAGAAAAAGCTGTAAACCATTCTTTATCATAAGTAGATTCGTCGTTTTTAATTTTTTTACCGTCCTCGTCTAATAAAATATTACCGTCATCATCTCTTTTAAATTTGTAGTTGTCGTCAATACGTTTCTGTACTACTTTCATTTCAGACGGACTCAATACTTTTTTAAATTTTTCTACTAAATCTTTACCTTTATCAGGATCGTTAAACAAAGAAGCTGTTATTTTATGTAATAACTCATGATTAGCTGCTGTTATAGCTTCTACCTCTGTTGCTCTTTGCTTATTGATATATATTTTACCGTCTTGCTCGTGGAACAAAGCATCTGCGTCGTAACCGCCTGGTATACCTAACTCATCTAATCTAGTTTTCCACTTTTCAGTAGTATCAAATGTTTCTATGTTTTCTTCACCAACAATTCCAGTAACGCTTTCAACGTCTTTTTCTACAGCGGCAGCCGCATCTGTAGAGGCTAAAGCTTTAAGATTGACTTCTTTTAACTTGCTGTCAATTTCTTGTAATTTATCATTATCAGGACCGTGAAAAGCTGGGTCAGTTTTCTTTTTTCTTAATTCTATATCTTTTTTTTCTTGAAGTAAAAGACTAGATTCTAATACAAAATCTGTTTCAAGCATCCAAGCAGGTATTGAAGCTGCGTTGTTATAAATAGCTTGAGCGTTTTGCATTATTTGATCAGCTTCTTCTTGAGTTGCTAAGCCAGATTCTACTAATTTATTTAATTCTATTTCTGCATCATTGCTATTGTTTGCAATATAAATGTAATTATCTACTTGAGCCGCAGAGTTAGGTTTAAAACTAGGTACTTGCATTTGTGAAAGCAAGCCACCAGTAACAAAAGAAAGTATAGATGTTGATTTTATATCATTGTCAGTATAAGTATCTTTAAGAAAATTTATACCTGTTTTCATATTTAACGTCTTATTTATCCATAAATATTCTCCAGCTTGTTGAGTGTTTTCTTGGACAAATTCTTTAGAACCTTCTTTAACAAAAACTATACCATTGTTAGCTAATTTTGTTGATAAATTAGACAATCTAAGTTGTAAGTTTTTTGTAAACGATTTATTTAAAAAAGCATTTGTACCAGCTTTTTGTGATTCTTTTCTAGCAGCTAAAATAGATGAATTAACTATTCTATTTATTCCTAATTTACCTATAGTTCCATCTAACCATCCAGTTCTAGTGTTTAATGGACCAGTAGCAGCATACCAAACCGCCATGTTTTGTGAGGCTGAAGAAGCTAAAGCCTCTGCCTCTGCATTTGTAAAACCAGCTTGTTTTGCTGAATCTAAAGTTTGTTTGTAACCTATAGCTCCACCGTATGTTGATTGAAATAACATAGCATCTACTACAGGTTTTTTAACAGGTATTCTTATAGGTGCTTTTCCTCCAACAGCAACACTTAAATCACGTATGTTTTTATATTTTTTTATTGAAGTAAAACCATTAGCAGCGGCAAGAGTTCTTAATTTAATAGCGTTTGTTACATACCCTACACCTTTTTGTCCTATAACCTGAGATATAACATTTCCAACTACATTTCCTCCTGTAGTTAAATAACCTCTATAAGAGTTATGTTCTTTAATTATATCAGATTTTTCTATTTCATCATTCAACATCTTTAGTTCAAAAGCATCTATAATACCACCCATGTTATAGCCTTTAGTCACGTTGTATATTTGACCAGTATCAGAATCTTTAGCATAAACTATACCGTCTTTTTCTATAGTTTTACCTGTTATACTTAAAAAATAAGAATTATCTTTAGCTCTTTCTTTTTCCATTCTTAAGTCTTGAAAAATAGCAAGTGAATCGTCAAAGCCTGCTATTTTAAGACCAAAATCATATAAATCTTCAAAACCTTGGTAAAGACCTTTTGCTGATTCTACAAGCATTTGACCTATGTTTGCAGCCGCAGACATAGCGTCTGATCTTTCGTCTAGTTTTTTTGCGTATTTAACTCTAGCTAATTGATACTCTTTATCTTTATCTGCTGCAAGTTTAAACTTAGACTGCTTATATTCTTTCATTAAAGTTTGATCAAATAAAGTATAATAACTATCCCCAGGTTTAAATTCTTTAAGAGCTTTTTTTAAATTTTCTTGTGCTGAACCAAATATTTCTACTTTGTTTTTTCCTTTTAAATCTTGCTTAATTAAATCTAATTTTTTATTTTGATTTAATCTAGAATCCATTGTTCTAGTATAAAAATTTAAATAACCTTCTAAGTCTCTTTCTTTAGCTAAATCACCGCCTTGTTGGTCGTATTCACCAGAATCAATAGCGTTTAAAAAATCTTCTGCATACCCATTTGATGTTAAAAAACCTTCAAAGTCAATAGTGTTTATTCCAAATTCTTCTAAAACTTTTGTTCCACCGTAGTGTTGATCTATAAAGCCAGTTTGTTTTTTTGGATTAAAATATAAATGCGGTAAAGGAATATCTAAGTCATTTTCTTCTATAAAACCATCAACATAGTTTGTGAAAGTATCTTCGTTTAAAACTCTTTTTTCTTCTTCTTTAAAAAGTTCATTAAATAAATCAACTTTGTTTTCTTTTTTAGAATTTTTATCTAAATCCAAAGGATCTACTTCTGTTTGAAACCTAGTATCAATTATTGGTTTTATTTTTTCAGATGATGTATTTTGATTATAGTAATCTTCGTTGTAATCTAAAGTTTTGTCTAGTGAAAATTCTTTTTGTTTTTTTCCTTCTTCAATCAATAAACTATTTGGCGCAGTTTTACCACTAATTCTATCTAAATATTCTTTAGTAATGTCTTTTTGGTTAACATATCTTTTAGTTCTTTGATTTATAATATCAACAGTATTACTAATTGTTTTTTCGTTACCTAGAACATAATACGGTTGATATATTTCTTGTGACTCCAAAGAACCATCCTCCGATTCTAATTCCGTATCTTTTATCTCGGATGCATTTTCCGGTTTCGTTGCTACAGTTGCATCCACTGGATCCGCAACAACGTCTGTCTTTACTTCTTCAAAAACTTGTTCAGTTTGAGGATTGTCAATATCCCACTGGGCTAAAAGTTTTTGTTTAGCATCGTAAGATAATGACTCGTCTAATGATTCTATAAATTCTTCTCTAGTCATTTAATTTTATTTTACTGGGTTTTCTTCTGCAAATTTT
>WLWE01002392.1_pt1 | contig 12170 bp, 7 predicted proteins | sample 6718301 | NCBI WGS metagenome assembly WLWE01 (sample SAMN12718691, study PRJNA515312) | sponge metagenome | isolation source: marine sponge | host: Mycale hentscheli | place: New Zealand: South Island, Marlborough, Capsize Point | collected 2003-05-01 | reverse complement strand
GCTATTCCTGTCGTGGGTGAAGTTGCTATGCTTGGTTCTCTACTCGCTTCATTCTTTTCGGGAGCTTCCGAGAAAAAAGCAGAAGCAAAAGTCCCCGAACCAACCGAACCCCCGGAAGCTCCTCAAATTGTGGGAGCAGGTTATGATGTAAGATGATAATAAAAAACAATATTTTTTAATTATTAATTTAATTAAAAATGTCGAATTTCAATTTAGTAAGTGATCAGAATAACGGCTATCGTTATACTTCGTATTTCGGTGAAGAAATCGTTGTTCCTGCTGGTTCTAAATGTTATTTAAATTTTGCTTCTCTTTTCCGAGATGGAGGGGTAAATTTAACACAGGATGAAACTGTAAATATAGTATCAGACCCTTATATAATTCCTGAAAAAGTTGTCGACAGTCTTAATCAAGTTGTAGCTAATGAAGTAAATGGACAATTCGTAATACCTGGGGGTAAATATACGTATGCAGAGTTGCAAACAAAATTTAATGAAGAATTCGAAAAAATAAGAGTTACAGCAGGTAACCCGACAGGTCCTTTATATTATTCTAACTCTACTTTCGGGGGTGTGCAAGCAGACGACAGCACTCTAGAAATTGGTGCACGTCTCGATAGTATAATCTGGAACAATGGAACAGCTACAAAAGATCCCGTACCTAAAACCGTTGTACCTGGGACGGAATTTAATAACACATCTGGGGCAAATGGAAGTTATAAAAAAACAGCTAATCTTAATACGGAACGTGATGGAACAGTTTTAGAATGTAATAGTGTCGCCGATAACTTTTGTTTATCAAATACATCGCTTTTTCACAGGACTTTTCTCGCTACCCCGGATAATAGCTCTTTATGTTCTAAAATAAAAACTCAATTTAATAATAATGGTCAGCAATCATCAATTTTTTTCGGGCTTTATGGTGATGAATTCGGAAAACTTCCTAACCCTGTGGCATCGAATGATACTGTGGGAAATAATTACCCTAAACTTGTTTCGGTTGAAAGAAATCCTCAATATTTTGATAATGATGTTATAGCACCCGGTGATACTGATATGACACGATGGCGAGGAGGGGCAAACTCATTAAGATCAGCCGGTGGCGTTACTACGGAAGCTTGGGAAGGTTTTGGGATGACAATGAGTTCAGCGACAAGCACAGCAGATGCAAGTTTTTACCCTATTTTAGATGATACGCCATTTGCTTATGGTGTACTCAATTATGAAGGGTTAGTTTTACTCAGTATTACTGGGTTAGCTGCTAATACACAATTTACGTTAACACAATCCTTTTCTTCGGGGGGTGGAACAGGTATAGAAGTTAGAGCAACTTCTAACGCAGCAGGCGAAATAGGAAAAACGGAAATCGACGCGGGGAAAATTATCGTACCTGGTGATGGTTTTGGAGCTTATGATTTAAGTGATACTATTGATTTAGAAGAAACAACATCACCAGGTGCATTAGGAACGGTTACCATAATTGTAACAGCAATTTCAAAACTTTCACTGATTACAGGGGGTTATCTAAGAGAACCCGAGGTTAAAAGCCCTAAAGATCCTACCCCAGTTGTAACATTTTCACTTGGCTCTGGTTTTAGACCTTCACAGAATGCTACTATAAATCAACTCGATGGGTCTATAACCCCTACTGGTTACACAATAGCAAGTAATGATATTCAGGCTACAGTTATGGTACCTACTGCATTTTTAATGGTAGAAGTCGAAGGAGCAAATGAGAAATCATTTTTCCCGCATACGGGTGCACAAAAATCGGTAAATATTTACATGGCGGCAAATAATGCAGGAGACGTTATAGGTAAAAATGATGTCGCAAATGATGACTGGGAAAGTCAAGATGTCGGAATAACAGAAATGAAAAGAATATCAACAAGATCAATAAGTTCTCTTGATATTTACGGGTCATTAACCCTACAAACTTATGTATCTTCCGTGGAGCCAGCCGATTATGATGGAGACCCTGGGATTTATTTTAGACTTTATGATGATAATAAAGAAGATCGTTTTACACCTATTTACGACAGTTATGATGATGGTTACTTTTTTCCTCATGAATTTTTCACAGGGATTGCTTTTGGAACTCCTGCTGTAACAAATTTAACAGATCCAGAAGTTCAAAGTTCACAATATCCCCTAAAAATCATGCAATCTACACGTCACTTAGGTGATGAAATTATATCATGCAAATACCCTCAATTTAACCCAGATGTCGCAGGACCACAGTCACAAATAATTGATAGTATGCTCGGGTCACTAACTTGGGAATTTTCTGACACTCTTGCTAAACTTCTAAAAATAGACGGTGATACAGTTACAGTTTACCCTTATGGAAGTCAGTATAATCCACTAACTTATTACGACAGCGAAATTGTTTTAACTTGGCGAAACTCTTCTTATTACATTGAAATTGAAGAACTACCTATTAACAACTGGAAAAATACAAGATATGATAATGAGACAGGATCAGGGAGACAACGTAAAGGAAATAAGAAAAATATATTGGCATCAATTCCACTACCATTTTCAGGGACATTAGTTGATGTTGTTAGTACAAGTACACTTTTGGTAGGAGGTACATACGATCCCCCTAAAATGGTTGTTTCAGATTTACTCAATCAATCTCTTTCTACGAATAGAATGAGTGTAAGAATTTACAGAATGGAAGATGATAAAGAAGCAACAGAGATTACGCAAAGTGTTGTTAATTTTACAATTTTTAAAAATTAAGTAAATAAAAATGGATGCTACAAAAAATAAATTAACTTTCGAAGATAAACAAAGATTGGGAAAAATATTAGATAATTCTTCATTCGAGAAGACCTTAACACAAAAAGAGAAAAAACAAAATATCGAAAAAATTTTTATAAAAAAATAAAATAATTTTTATAAAATAATAAAATGTCCGCTTATATGAAACCCGCAACTTTAGCAAGCCTTTATGACTTTGATAAACCTGATGTAGAGCAAGGTTTTGAGATCCGAAGTGATACTATTGATCCCCTTACAACTTCTTCGCGTAGAGTTAAATTTCGTCTCGAGCCTATAGGCTATCTCGACAGTAATTCACTACTTCTTTTTAAAATGACGGGACCCGCAGCAGCAGATAATTACCGCGCTTCATGTGTTACGGGAGGCTTAGGAGCAATTAAAATGGCTCGTCTTTCAGTTGGTGATACTATTATTTCAGAAACTCAGCAATGTGGACGAGTACTTTTTATGGATAAATTCTCAAAACTAGACCGTGATAGCATGTCACGTCGTCATGCTCATTATCTAGGGAATAGTTTCACTACTGTTGCCCCTGAAAGTACTTTGGCTTCTGAGGATGCTGCAACGGGTCAGGTTGTAATGAGTGATGAATGTGGAAGTTATTTTGGACTTCCAGCTAATTATAATAACAGAGTAGTTCGCTCGCAGGCTATTCAACAGGATAAAGATCTAAATTATCAGGTTGGTATCCTTCTCGGGGATCTTTTCCCGTGTCTTAAACGTGCAGGAACTATCCGCACTCTTCCCCTTTACCTTTTCGATCAATACAGAATTTACATAGATATTGAATTTGAAGACGGAGATAAATTTGTTAATAAATTGGACGGGGCTCAGCCTGGTGGGGGGATTAGTCCTCTTTTACAGGCTGGTGCGGGTGATATTTCTTACACTGATATTAAACTTCAGGTTGATTATGTTATCATGCCTTCTGGTGTTTTAGATGCTGACCGAGCTCAGACTAATAAAGATGGGGGACTTACCCTTAACTATTATGATTATCTTGTTGTTGAAAAAGTTTTAGCTGCACAGGGTGCAGGAGAACAGGAAGTTGAGTTTAGAATTGGTGCTCAGGAACGTGATGTTCATGCGGTTACTATGTTGAAACAACTTACGACAGTCCCTGACGCTAATTTTTCGGGAAGAAATCGGGCTCTCATGCTTAATAACGTGAGTGACGCAGTTAATGTTGAAAGTTACCAAGTTAATGTAAATGGGGTAGATCGTTATCCGTTTTTCATCGAAAGTCCAGCAACTCAGTACGATCTTCTTTCGTATGGTGTAGGCGGAGAACCCGAGATGGAACGCCCCTTTCTTTTCCAGGATGATAATGATTTTGCTTCGGGAATTACTACCGCTCAGTCAGGACTTGCAGGAACTTACAAACCTCTTTCGTGTGATCTTAGAAATGGTCTTCCAGTTGTTGTCGGGGGTGGTACTCTTATCGGAAAATACCCGATTGTGTGGAAATACAAACGTACAGGAACTGCGGGAGCAAATGATGGTGCTGGTTTAACCACACGAAATAAAATGAACGGTGCGGCTAATGTAGATTTTATCGTGAAAGCATCTAAACAAGCCCGTATCATGTCAACCCCGGTCGGGATGGATGTTACAGTTGGAGTTTAATAATCTATTTTTTTTTAATATATCAAATATATTAAAAAGATGTCTATAAGTTTGAATAATACTTTTTATGTAGATTGCAATAGAAAATTATCGAATTCTTCCTCACAATTAACGAGCGAATGGGAATACCAGCTGAATAATGGGATAAAGCTCCCACCTGGTACAGTAATTCAAGTTACTAACTCATTCTTAAATTATCAGGGTATTACAGGGGGAAGTATAGAATTTTTAAACGATCAGGAAGAAGAACTATGTTATGGTTTTTATGTTACTCAGGGATCTCAATTTATTCTTTTAGATCGAAGAGTAACAGACACTAATGCGGGTATTCTGGGGTCATCCAAAGATAATAACACATCTGGTGCTATGTTATATGATTGTTTACAGCACAGAAATGTAGAGAATACAAAATCACCCCTTCTTATTGTTACTGCTTCTGAACTTCCCGAATATCCTTCTTACCCTATACCTAATGATATTTCAGTAGTAAGAGCAAATCTTCAGGCAATCATCAGCAGATTTAATTATGAGTTTCAGCAAGGAACAACACCTCCCGTTATTAATACACATCACCAAAAACAATTTCAATTTTATCAGGATAATGCATTTACCATTGAACAACAAGGTTTTAATTATAAAAACGGCAATCTTGATAATGTTTTAGCTGAATTGACAATTATCGATGGGGGAGGTGGCTTTCAAAATGGCTGGTTGCCCTGGATTGCTGTAGGTGGTATACCGAACCCACCTACTGATATTCCGGCTAAAGGTATGTATTATGCCGTTGACGGAGTTCTTCAAAAAATTTACATTTCAGATGTCGGAAAAGGTTACACTTCTAATCCAACTATAGAATTTTATGATAGTGGTGGAAGTTCATACATACCATCAACCCTGCCCGATATCACAATAAATAGAGGAATTTTAGTAACAACACGAACAAATGGAAGTGGTAGATTTATGATTTGTACAATGTATAACGCAGGGATGGGTAACCTAAATGCAGGAAGAATTATGCAAAGTGGCTTCGGTTATAAATATGATGATGAAGTTTATTTAGACGATGGAATAGCAGAAGGTTATGATGCTAATATTTACCCCTTAAATCATTCTGCTCCTATTCAAGAAACTATTATAAAGTTAAAACATTCTTCATCTCATAGTGATATACCCTCACCTGGGATAATTAAAGCTTTTTATGAAAATAGTGATGAATTTGAAAATATTTATTATAATACAGTACTTAGTGCACCAATACCTGAAGCACCCAATGCGGCTCTTACATACGAACCCCTTTTATTTTTTACAATGAATGAAAATGAAAATTTGGATAGTTTAGAATATTCCAGAGGTGATTTTTACGGAATGACACTTACAGGGGCTAACACTAACCCCGACATAAATCCAATTAATGCGAGTTATGAAATTGAAATGAAGAAATATACTGCAGAAAAGCAGACTTCTGGCGATGCTTCTACACGCGGTGTGGGGTACAATTATTTACCAGAAATTACATACACGCCTTCGGCTTACATAGAAAATAACTTAAATGAAGATGGATATTGGAACCCAAAATTTAGAGCTATTATGAATAGTACAAATGAAGTTGAAAAAGTCGTGTACATTCCAGGGGGTTACAATGATCTTTCCTCTGGAAATATTTTCACAGAAGCAGCAGTAAGAAATACTAATAGAACACAAAATAAAAGCGGTGTTCCACCTGGTTATTTAGGAGTAGTAGGCGGAAACCCAACAGCACGAGCTTTCTGTAGATTTACGGGAACAGAACATACAACTATTCCTTCGACTGATGTAGCAGATTTTTATGCAGGTCCTCAGCCTTTAATTAGAATGTTTAATCAATCTGGAGGTTTAAAAACTGGAAATCTAAGTCTAGTTTTTTTAGACATAACAAATTCAATAGACGTACAAGTAGACGGAACAGAATACGATTTAATACCATTAAATACTAATTTTTCAGGAACAGGGGGGAAAGTTCAGATATCTTCTGTTGGGCAAGGAAATACCACGTTTAAACCTTTAGCATTAAATGTAACACAAATCGGGAGCGGTTATAAATATGGGGATATTTACACGATAGATACTGTAAACGCTGTTGTAATGGTTATAGATTTAACTTTACCAGCAAATCACCCCAGTACATCAGCCGAAACAGACCCACAATTTTTCACAGTAAATGAATTAGGTGGAGGTATTATGGAAAGTAATAATAATATCCAGACGAAAAATAGTTATTTAAAAGGTAACACTGATAGACTTCCTGGAGATGTTGTAACAGCAGACAGTGGAACTGGACAGGGTTCAGCCGAAGTAAAATATCAATATGATGCAACAAAAACCCTCGGGTTTCCAAAACTAAGAGCAACAGGCGGAACGGAAGACCCTATAGGATTATGCGAATTCGATGAAAATGGAATTTTAAAACCAGTTGTAAAAACAAAAAAGATAATTATTCCTAAGGGTATTTACGGGTTACAAGACATAGAAGATTTAATAACAGATGCTTTTACGGATGACACAGAAGAAACTGGTTTTATTAATAACTCATCTTTTACACAAAAAATACCATTCCACGATTATGAACCAGCACAATTTACAGGCGACCTAAACTATAGGACCGGGCGTTATGTTTTTATAGGAATGGAAGACTATAACAATTTAATAAATTTATGGGCTATTAATGATCAAGTATCTTTAGCTTTAAGTTTTAAATGGGAAGTTTTCAGATTAAATAATTATTACGCATTCCCAAAAAGCTATTTTCCAAAACCTAAAAAACCTTATCAAGTTTGTGCTTCTTTAAAATATAGAGATACAGGGAATATTTGGAGGGATACTTCAACAATTAAGTTTGATACACAGAGTACTTACTCACAAACTAACACAAATTTAATAATAGGTACTTCTGATTTTAATTTTCAATATGATACTAAAAAAGCAACTTTTGCGATAAATTTTCTACATCAACCTATACGAAATCCTGTTTATGATAAATTTTCGAATAAATTTGCACAACCCGGGCAGGTAGGTGCTTTCATTCGTAAACTTGCAAACGCAAGCAACATTTATGGTATCGGAAAACAGTACGTGCATTTAGGTGGTAGGAATTCGGATACACCAGAATACATTTTGAAACAATTAGAAAAACCTATAACACGTTCTGGTGGTGTGATGATCCATAACTTTTCACTTAACCGTGCTTTAACAGGAAGTAAAGCATCACTTTACACAAATCCACAATATGCGAAGTTTTCAGATTTTTTCAATAGTACTCTCGAAGCATCTAAAGTCTGGGAAAATTCTGTGTGGAGAAGAACGGGATTTAATTACTTACAATTGAATGAACGATTTGAAGATGTATCTTATTATAAAAATACTTCTGTTAAATTGTATGGTATTACAACTAAGTCAAATTTAGATACTTCCCAAATCCCTACGATCTCTTCTCAATACGATGCATTAGTTAATACGGGTTCAAGTTCTGATAATCAGCAAATTTTTAACACAACTAATCCGAGTAATACTTCTGTTCCTGTTTTTTTAACGTCTACATATTCCAGCCCAACAACGGGAACCCTAGCCAAACCTGAAAAAGGGCTACAAACTAATTCAATTTTAGATCTATACCAAGGTGGGCTTTACGATGCATGTCAGTGCTTTTTTGTGCAAGTTGATGGAAAAGAGCTTTTAGGTGAAGAACTTCCACAACTACAGATTAATGGATACTTTATCGTAACTTCTGATATTATCGATGGTTATCGTGATAGTATTAAGAGAAATGAAACAATACCCCTTTTGGCTATAGTCCCTAAAATATCTTACCAGTCACAAGATTTTATTAACTCTTATTCTGAAATCCAACACGTGTTAAGCAATCCAAAAGTTGTTAATAAAATTAAGATCAAAGTTTACAACCCTGATTTAACAAATCCAATTTTAGGGGAAGATAGTTCTATAATGTTGAAAATAACTTTACCACCGCAATTACCCCCACAAATTTCCTCACCAGGTGAAAAAAAAAAGCCCAGACGAGAAAGGAGAACAGTCAGGAGGAAAGCGGAGGGGAAAGAGTAGATGATTTTGATGACGATGACGAAACCGAAAATGAAGATGATGAAGATGATGACAATGAAGATGAAACCGAAACCGAAACTGAAGATGATGACGATGATGACGATGATGACGATGATTTTCTAGAAGTACCCCCGATAACATTAGAAGATGAAGATGGATTACAAGAAAGAACATTCGGGGAAATACCTCTCGAAACAGGTGAAGAAGATCAAAGTTTTTACAGGGTAATCAGAGATGTAGACAGAGCTTATGATCCTTCAACAGAAGGCATGGACGGAACTTTAAGACCGGATGATGAAAAAGCTGAAAGAAATAATATTTTTGGAAGGGACACAATATGGATGGCAGAAGATTTAGAAGGTGCTAAAAACTTTGCATATGAAAATCTATTCGGTCCTCGAGGTTTTCCAAAACGAGAAACAACTTATAATGATAGAGGTTACAAAATTTATAAAATAGATGTGAGGGGGTTACCTTATAAAAGATTATGGAATATCGGTAATGATCCTGAAATGGTGAAATCAACTCATAGGTTATCACTTAGTGATAATACAGTAATGAAGAACGATTATCTAAGATCTCTTCAAAAACATCTTTCATACTCTCGAAACATGGCACCTAATAATAAAGAAGTGGCTGTCGAAGGTCCGATAGAAAGTAGAAGAATAACTTTAGTCCAGGGTGATACACCTTTACCACACTCAGAACATACAAGCGTTAGGGGCAGACACGTTCAACGTGGAATGGATGAACATTTTGGTGAAATGAATGAGGATATTGACCCTATCCTTCAATAATTATTTTAATACTTTTTTTATTCGTGAAATAAGAAAAGTAACAAGAAAAAGCATAGAATACCTCAAAATGGGTATAGATATATACAGTATATACTAAAAGACCTAAAATAAGGCTTATTTGATAGTAATAGATATAAACAGTATATAGCCTACTACATATAAAAATTTTTATATCAAGTCTTTTAATGTCTATTATATACTGTTTATATCTATACCCACTATTTAAGGTCTAATTATACTGTTTATATCTATTCTAATGATAATATAGATATATCTTGTTTATATCTACTACTTCTGAAAGATACTTAGAAAAGATTTTGTGTTGTTTGAATAATTAACTGATCGTTTTGTTTTACTATTATAACAGGGTAACACTACATTTAAATTATAATCAATAATACTGTTACCAAAAAAGAACTGAGAGTAATCTCTCGATATTACTTTAGTTAAATTGTTAATTAATTTATTATAGCTTTCATCACTTATTTTGTGTGCAGATCTTATCCTCATTATCTCGTTTTTTAAAAGCGAGTTTGATGACCTCAATGAATTGAATTCACTTTCTAGAATTTCATATTGTTCACGCATTTCGTTTGCGAACTGAATAAACGTTTGATCTCCTACGTTTTCAATTCCTTCTGGTAACACTAATCTTGACCTATATCTTGCTAAATTTATTTGTGGAGTTTCAGGGGGTGTATCCTGTTCGCTTTCAGATGTATCTAAAATTCCTGGAAAATTAAATCCTTCTAAAATTTGTACTTCAATATTCGACATTTTTAATATATTGAAATATTAAAAAAATAAATTAAATTATTAGTTTACATTGTTTTCACGAGGGTACGAGTGTTAAGAGCTTCGAGATTACGCACGAAACCACGCTGGATAAGGTTAATCTGACTAAAGTTGGTAGGAAGTTTTGCATTACCAGTGTTAACACCCGACTGAAGTCTGAGTTGATAATCCTGATTAACATAACTTTGGGCTGCCCCGATAATACCAAAAGTTTGATCGGCACCGATACCAAGTTCACACTGATCTAAAATCTTACCCGCTCCATCCGTATTTGGCGCAGCGGTTACAGCATATTGAGAAGTCAGCGATCTGCTTTCAGCTCCCAGAGTGTTCGAGATGTGTGGCATTTCTTTTCCATTGAAAAGTGATCGTTCGAAAAGTTTTCTAATTTCACTATCACCGATACCGTGGCATTTAGTTGCAAGCTGGGAAGGATCGAAATTAGCAACCGAAGCAAGGCTATCAACAGCTGAATTATAATTAGGTACGGTCTGTACTTCGTATTTCTGAGGATAACGAATACCATCTTTTTCCTGGGTAACTGCTCTTACACCTACTGGAAGTTTAAAATCGGAAGCAGCGGCAAGGTAGTTATTTTCCTGGGTATCAGTCTGGTAAACATTGCAGAAACCTTCGACCATCTGGGCTTGCGGAGTAAATACAGAACTATCTACACTCGAAACGAGATCATTCATGAGAGAGAGACGACTTTGAAGCATCATCTCGGGCATATCTGGTAGACCACTTGCACCCGGGATACCGTAGTAACCTTCGAGTTTTAAATCATTAAGAGTGTAACTTGCTCCGGTCGGGTTTGCAGAAGGCTGACCAGTTCCAGGAAGACGGAAGTAAGAAGAAAGGAAATTACTATCAGGTTGAAGATAAAGTGAGATCATGAGACCACCCATGTGATCATCGTCTAAATTAAGGGCTTCATTGTTGAGAAGTGGGATTGAGATATCTACGGAAAAAGCTTTACCCCCATTAGAAGATATAGTCATTCTACGAGACATCGAAGAAGCATTACCCCCTGAAGCAAGGCTTCTACACTGTGGGCGATTTCTGTAATCTTGGGTATTTCTAAGATAACTTTCACGAAGTGACAAAAATTCCTGATAATTGAGAACCTGGGAAATTTCCTGGCGTGTTTTTTTGGACTGAACAACAACTTTTGAAACAGCACCCTGAACACCACACCACTGGGGGATATTAGTCGATGTAGCTTTAGTAATGTTTGCACCCTGACTATCTCCATCATTTACAGAAGATCCGATCTCAGCATCATCACTATCTTTAATAACGAGACGACCCGTCAATTTTAGGGCTCGTGTATCGAGCATTCTTGGCTGGGCAGGTACACTAAACATAGCTACAGGTTGACCTGCTTTATGTGAGAAACCGCCTGATGGTTGATTAATTGCTGGTAATGAAAAGAAAGCTCTTGCACCTGACATTTTTATTAAAAAAAATATTTTTTAATAAATTATTTATTTTAAATTTCAATTGAAACACCATCAGAAGAAACATGGATAACATTTTCCTGAAATACGAAAGTATGAACACGAAAATTATTATTACGAGCACCCGTGAAACCCAGGCGAATTTGTGGTTCAGCTGATCTAAGATCATAAGAGTACTGACCCCGTCCAAGTTCACGAGAAACTAGAAAAGGATTTGTGTAACCATCTAAATCAGAACCCGCTGACGATCCAAGTGAAAGCGACATTTTATTAATAGCCGAGAAAGCTTTCGAAGTTTCATTAAGAGCCAAGCATCTATCACGGCGGGCTCTCGGGTCGTACGGGCGAAGAGGATGAAGACGATTAGCAATGTAATAAACAACAGAATTAAGATTAGAAGCCGAAGGAGGATCACCCGAAAGGTAATGGGGTTGTTGCTGATCAGTTTCTTTATTAACATCAACCAAAAGTGAAAACATTGATTTTGCACGTGAAGCAACACTGGGAACGTCCACAACGTGTCTGTTAGATGAACTGGGAATAGTGTCGATAAAATGAGAGTAAGTAATAAAAGGATATTTCATACCCTGAAGCATTTTGCGTTCCATTTC
>WLWE01002388.1_pt1 | contig 12188 bp, 19 predicted proteins | sample 6718301 | NCBI WGS metagenome assembly WLWE01 (sample SAMN12718691, study PRJNA515312) | sponge metagenome | isolation source: marine sponge | host: Mycale hentscheli | place: New Zealand: South Island, Marlborough, Capsize Point | collected 2003-05-01 | reverse complement strand
CCAGCTCCGCCATCAATAATATCGTTACCAGCTCCAATTATAGTATCATCAGCACTAGGCTCTGCACCGCCAGAAATTAATAATTGACCAAAATCTGTACCGTCACCTGCGGGATTAAATACCTTTGTTCCATCAGGAAGCTCTTCCATAAAAGCATTTGCAGCCATAGCACCAAAAGGATCATTTTGTGCTGCGTCTGCTGCATCTATTTGATCTCTTGTTAATCCACCATAATTTTCTACAATACCGCTACCATCGGTGGCGTAAGTTATACCACCAATAGTAACAGTTCCATCTGCATTGTTAGTTATTAAATCGTTAAGATAATTAAACATATTTTACGCCGTATAAGTTATAACACAGTTCGTAATACCTGCGTTTGATATTACCCTCATGCCTCTTTTTAGCCTTAAACCTGGATCTGAATAAAAACTATCGCTTGAACCAGAATTTACTTTAAAAGTAAATTGAGTAGTGTATGTTCCAGCATCATTTTTTGATTGAATGTCTACAGTTCCATCAGCTGAATCAGCTTCTAAATAAAGACCTCTAAAATAGACGACTTGATTTGTGCCTTTTGCTTTAGTGTATGCATTGTCAGTAGTTCCTGCAACTACTTCCGTAGTTGCGTTGGAACCCTGTTGATGACTTTTATAGTGTCCAGCCATTATAACCTCCTATTAAAGTACGTTATTATTTTGGACGTAATCTACTGTTAATACACCTACACCTGCACCGGCATTAGAACTTAACAATCTAATTCTTTTCTTGTCTGTTCCACTATCTAGCCAATTTTCAGTTCTTACTTTATTTGCACCAGGTGCTGCATTATGAACACCAAGTGTACCACCAGCAACAGAAGTTGCAGTAGTTAGTGATGTTGCATCAACAACTTGACCATTATCCCATCCAAGACCTGCTGTTGAAGCAGCTCCATTCCAAGCTACAGTTACAAATAATTTAATTTGTATAATTTGGCTATTAGCAGGAATAATAATAGTTGTTGCAGGAGTCGCAGTATTCTGTGTTACGCTCACTGATTGTGAAATTACAGAAGAACCTACGTCCTTCATGTTTGTTTGTACGTTAGTACCTGTTGTATTTGATATAGGACCGGCTTTAATTGGTCCTGAAAATGTTGTTTGACCCATAATATTCTCCTTAGTCTGGTTAAGTCGACCTCAATGGTCGTCTAAAGATATCTTAGGGTACATAATTAATTAAACAAATGCAAACAAAAAAAAGGGAGCCGAAGCTCCCTTTTCTGAATTCATAATACTTAAAATTAATTAAGCACCGTTTGAACCAAAGATAGCACGAGGATCGGACCACCCGTAGCTGTAACGCTCACGAGCTTTGAATCTCATATTACCTGTGTTGAATTCACCTTCCATAGCTGTTCTTAGAGGCGAACGGTTAAAGTGTTTTAAACCGTTTGGTGCGTCTGTAAGCATGAACCATGCGTCTGGATCTGTTAAGAAATTGTTAACAGTGTATCCTTGTGGCACTGCACCTGAAGATTTAAGTGCATTGATGTCATTGTCAGCAGTTCCTACACGACCAGCAGATTCCATAAGTCTTTCTGCTACGAATTGTAGTTCCGCTGGAACAATAAGTTTTTGTCCACGAAGGGCAACGATAAGACCTCTTTCATCAGTAAACTGACTAATTGAAATTAGTGCGTTTTCTATTGATGTTTCGTTCAAATCTGTTGCAGTTACAGGTGTGTTAGCGAATGTTCCGCCTACAGCAAGTGGATGGTCGGTTGCAAGTAAAGTCTTGCCATCGCCACCAGTAAAGCCAGCAGTGTATGCGTTATTTAAAACGGATGCACCTTTAACTTGTTTACTGTGTGCCATTGATCGTGCAAGTGCACGAGTATAGCGGTTGGACAATCTGTCATAAAGGTTGTCTTCGACAGCTTCTTCAGTTAAGGCAAATGCCATTGCTACAGTTTCGTGTGTGTAACGAGCTGTATAAACTTCTGAAGCGTTATCGTACTCAACCCCTGCACCTTCTGATTTAGTTGGTGCTGCTCCAAATCCGGAAAGCATTACTTCTTCTTCGAAAGCTCGGTCTGATGACTCTGTTTCGAAAATTTCAGCAGCTTGATCTCCGTATTTGGAATATTCTAAGCCAAAGAGAGCGTTTAAGCCAGGCTCTAGTTCTTTAGCAAGTTGTGCTCTTGATATAGCCATTTTTTACTCCCTATACGCCAGTAGTACCAGCACTAAATGTATGGTTATTTATCATAACTACTACACCTGTATTGGTTACTGTTGTTAAATCATTAGTTGGATTTGTTGTCACTCCTAAAGCTTTTAGAGGAAGAGAAGCAGTTGTTGCTGCTGTTCCTACATCTAGCTCAGCGTGAGAAATTCCAGCTGTTGTGCTTCCTACCGGGCTGTTATCCACGATATCATAGTTAGCGAAAACGCCAGCTATAGTGAATGCTGCGTCTGCTTGCACTTCACATACGATACTTGGATCATCTACGACATAAGCTTCTACTACACTAGTGACGTTTGCGTCACCAATCCAGTTGTTTGACCATCTTGGTGTTCCTGTTGAAGAATCTGTGAATTGGCATCCGTTAAACACGCCCAGCACAAGTCCCCCATCACTAGCAGCCATTCTTTTGATATATCCAGACGCTTGTCCTTTTACAATATCACCTTGAAAGATCGAGGTAGTATCAGAATTTGATATTTCATATCTTGATTGACCGCCAGTATACGCACCGCCGCCTAATAGACGAGCAGGACGTAAACCAAATGGAGCATCTAAGTTTGTTAAAGCCATTTATTACTCCTAATTAATGTTATGATTCAGTCTTAATCTGAACCAAAGGTTACTTTTGAACTTCGCTCTGCCTGAAATTTAGGCATTGCGGGATTATTGTCACGCATCCAATCGTTGTCAACCGCCTGCATTTGCTGTTTAGCACGCTCTGCGTAATATTGTTTGCGTTGTTCAATGAATTCTTCTGGTATTCTCGCCAGAAGTAAACCGCCTATCCCTATGACTCCAGCATATTTGCCTTCCTCGACACTTGGAAAAACGAAATCCTCATACTCGTCCGCACGAACAAGCTCATAGCCTTCGGTTATTCTTGAGTGGATATTATTTTTATCCTCATAACCTAAAACTTCAGCTCGAATCCATCTATGGACATAACCAGACGGAGCATTTGGGGCGTGCAATTTACTAGGTGGTCGCCATTGCACAGGGCGTTCGGCAGAGGCTCGTGTTTGCGTTTCACGAGAGCTTCTGTTAATTTGTGTATCAGATTTAGCAGCAACTTCAGCGGTAGCTTTCTGTTCTGCTTCTATGTATTCCATTTCATTATCTTTTTTAGACATGATGTACCTCTATAAATCTCTTGCCGCAATTTTTGCAACTTCTTTAGCATACGCATCTAGTGGTACACCAAGTTTTTTAGCTACAGAAATTTGGGCTGGGGTTAGTTTAACACTCTTTTTGTTCTTTTGGCTAGTTCTTCCTTGAGAAACTGACGCAACTTTTTGTGCAGGAGCAGATTTACCATTAAATTTATGAGGAAAATCTTGTCTCATTCTTGCATCTATTTCGCTGTAATATTCGTCAGATTGAGGATCTAAACCTTCTTCTTCAACTAATTGTTGATGAAGAGTAAAAGCAGAAGCAGTCATAGCCCTATCTTGACCAAACCACTCATTTTTTGAAGCCCAATCAACAGCTTTGTCATCTGGCTGTGGTTGTTGAGCTTGTTGTTGCGGTTGAGCTTGCTGTTGAATTTGCTGTTCTTGCATTTGCTCTGCACGTTGCTTTTGTTTTTCTTGATTGTCTTTGAAAATTCTAAGTCTTTCTTTTTCAATAGCAATCTTAGCCATAACTTGCTGAGCATCAGCCATCTTATCGACTTCGCCAGATTCATAAGCGTCTTTAAAAGCGGCTTTAGCTTGTGCTTCTTGAGAATCAATACGACTAGAAGCTTCTGAGCTATAACCTGTATTTAAATTAGAGAGTTGACCTCTTAATGCATCTACTTCATTTTTTTGCTGTTGAGCAAATTGCATAGCAGCGGCTTCTCTTTCTTCGGATTCTTTTCGTTGAGCAACAAGTTTATTAATTCTTTTTTGAGTTTTCTCTCTTCTTTTATCAAGATCTTCCTCACTTAATGCTTGTGGTTCGTTGTTTCCATCAGACGTATCTAGTGATATTTCTGCTGGTTGACTTTCATCAAGCGTTACTTCTTCTTCTACTTCGATGATTTGGGCTTCTTCTGTTTCGTCATTTGTCATAAGACACTCCTATATAGTATAGACATCAGTCGGTTCTAAAATAGTTCCGAGGATTTCATCGTCATTTAATATTCTAATCTCGCCATCTTCTAGCTTAATCCTTGTTCCTGCATACTTACCAATAATGACCCAATCACCTTGCTTGCAATATGGCCCGCTTGGAAATTTAGTTTTATCTTTGTAAGCATCAGGTCCAACTTGGACGATGTAAGCTACAACCGTAGCTATAGATTCTCGCTCTCGTGTCTCATCTGTTATAAGAATTCCACCTTTAGTTTTTTCAAAACCTTGGAAAGGCATTACCACAATGCGATATCCTGTTGGTTGGGGCATTCTTTGTTTAGTTGATTTTTTAAGAAGTTTTGGGTCTAAGACTCTATCTTCTTCTTTGACATAGGCATCAGATACTTGTAGTTCAGATTTTTTGTCTTCTGCTTTATCTTCTACCTTCTTTTTGGCGTACCTTTCAGGCACTATCAGGTTTTTAACCATCTGCACGTTCTCCTCGTGACACCAGAGCAATTATCTCTTGCTCCACATAGGACAGGCTCTGTAGTTGTCCGATGCAGGCCCGATATGATTCCCAATCTTTGCAGTTCCCTGAAGTTATTTTTACTTGAACATCTTCTCTCTGTTCACGAACAATATGAAGTATTTGCTGAATTAATTCAACCCCATCTTTCATTTTTTTTCTCCATCGCTATATAAGTTGTTAAAAGTTACATTTGGATCAGTGTAGCTTTCATGTTCTTCACTACTATGAATCCATTGACTTGGAGCAAAATCAGGTGCTCCTTCTCCTGTTGACCATAATGCAGGGTTCGTTACTCTAACTCTATTGTTAGGTAGTGCAACGACATTTCCTTTCCATTTACCTTCTGTTAAATATAATACATGACTTTGTTTATGTTGATCTGGACTATCAGCTATCTCATGTTCTGTATAATCAACAGTAAAGATATACTTAGCTAAATAAAACTCTCCATCTATTTTTGCATACCAAGGTGATGACGACGTTCTATCTATACTGATAGCAGTATGATGATGGGACATACAATCCCAAGGTTGACATAAATGATTTTCCATTCTTTCTGGCCATTCTTCTACAGGTATATCTGCAACTAAAGCTTGTATTGGCATACGAGCCCACATAGCACCGCCATGAACATTAGGTTCGTCGTCCTCTATTTCACAACCTGTAAATATAACTTGAAATGATAGTGACCTATCAGGAATGCAATTAACTGCTACAGCTAAGCCGTGCAGGAATTCACCGTGGTAATTTTGATGACCAGCTGTAAATTCTTTTCTTACCCATACCTTAAAGTAAGGGATATTCGATATTAAATAAGACATCTCTCCTCCTTATCTTATTTTATTTTACTTTACCGCCTTTTTTATAACCTTTGACTTTACCACCCATTTTATGGCCTTTTACTTTACCGCCCATTTTATAGCCTTTAGCTTTTTTGCTAACAGCACCGCCCATAAAGTAACCTTGTGTTTTTTTAAACATAATTATTTCCTTTTTTTAGTTTTTCTTTTCTTAGCTGTTTTTGCAGCTCTTTTAAACTGTTTATCAGTAGGAGCTCCTTTAGCCCCCTTTTTTCTCATTCTTTCGCCAGAACCAGCTGCAATTCTTTTTTTCTTAGCATGAATATTTGCATATAAACCTTTTTTAGCCATTTAACATTTCCACCTTCTTCTTGCTTGTCTAATCCTGGAATTAGGATCATTTCTAGTTTTAGCACTACTTCTTTTTAACTGACCCGCTGATCTTGCACAATAACTTTTTCTTCTTTTTGCAGCAGCACTACCTTTTTTAACTTTACCAGTAACAGCGGTTTTTAATTTAGAGCCGGGATTTTTTCTTTTGTAAGCAGCAACACCTTTTTTTGTCATACCTGCACCAGACTTAGTAGAGCGGTAATTACCGCCTTTGCCTGTAGTTCGTCGTATAGGTTTTTCTTTTCTTTGTGCCATTAGTTTCTGTCAGATAAATTTCTTAATCGTTCAACATCAATATTTTCCATTGTCTTATCTTTTTGTAGTTTTTGTAATTCAAGAGCAATACGTCCCGCTGCTATCTCTTCTTGAGCATCTATACGTTCACGAGCAATAGCAGATTTATCTAGGGCGTTCATTTCGCTAAATTGATTTTTCTGTTCTGCCATAGTATTTTTAAAAGCATCTTGTTGCGTTTTAATAACAGTATTTGTCTCAAACTCTTTAGCGTCTTGCTGTAGTTTAGCACCTTGTAAAGCTAACTCTTGTTGACGAATTTCTACTAATGGATCTTCGTTAGGAGGAGGTGCAAGTACTTCAGACATTTGTGCAGACATCTCAGCAATACGCTGAGCTACTTCGTTTTCTATTTCCATTTGAATTTGTTGCATAGCTTCTGGTGGTATTTGACCTTGATATTGTTCTTGTAGCTGTTGTAGCTGAGGTCCAAATTCTTGCTCAACAATTTCACGAGCTTGTAGACTAACATGTTCATATATGTGAGCTGTAAGAATGCTAATAATATTTATATTAGACATAACAGCAGGTGTACGCATAAATGTTAAATGTGCTTCAATATGAGCTTGATGATCTTGACCTGGAAAAGCTTGTAGTCCTCTACCTTGTAATGCATTAGCATTTTCTATACCGGGGTCGACAGGTTGTGGCTGTGGAGGTGGTGGTAATATTTTTTCAATACTACGAACACCTAAAGCTTCGTACATTCTTTTGTACGCTTCATACATACCAGCAGGACCATGAACTTGTGGGTTAGACTGAATAAGTTGTAAGCTTGTTTGTGCAATAGCAATTCTTTGTGCTGTAGAAAAAATGTTAGGATCTGATACAGGCATAACATCTATTCTGTCATCAAAATCAGCTTGTTTAATATTTGGATCACCACCACTTACTTCATAAGGGTATACAGGTGGTAAGTAATCTTTAAATAAACCTGCTAAAAGATTAAACTCTATCTTTTGTGCGTAGTGTAATCTTTTATGTATAGCAGACATAATTTTTGTACCACGCTCTAACATTGCAACAGTAGAACCAACTGGTCCGTTTTGTTCGGCTAAAGGCATATCAGCAACAGATGCAAATCTCTTACCGCTTTCTACTATTATGCCAAGTAGCTGTAATAAAGTTCCTGAAGGTTCTTTAAAAGGTAATGGTATAATAGATGCACGCAAGTCACCGCCTGGAGCGTCTATATCTCTAAATTCGCCAGGTTGTAATGGTTCTGCTTCATCACGAACTCGTATACCTCTAGCTTTAAAACCAGCAGGTAAGTTTGCTAAAGTACCAGCGTCAATAAGCTGACGTAAGATAGATGTAGCTGAACGTGATAAGTTACCAATAATGTGTGGTAAACCAAAGCCGTAGAAACCTAGACCCGGTAAAAATTTGTAATGCACAAAATAATTATTAGGATCTTTTTTAGGATCTTCTTCTTTATAATTTCTTCTGATGCTTAAAATATTAGAAGAGCCAACATCTATTGTAACAATATAAGGTACCTTGATTCCTGTTGGTTCACCATCTTGGCCCATGTCTTCAAAGCCTGGTAAATCTAAATAGGTGTGAATTTCATAAATTTCTAAATCATCTTCTTCGTAAGTATTTGTAGCAGACTCGCCAGAAACTTTCTCTATAGTTTCTTCTAGGTCTGAATACACATGTGTTGGTTTAACAGGTACATCTCTGTAAACTCCAGATACTTGGAACTTACGAGCATCGTTGCCTGTCATTTTTAATCTGTGCGTTAAACGAATAGCATTTGATAAATCAACAGAGTTATAAGGCACAATGATATCTTCAGAATGAACAAAACGTGCCACAGGCCGTTCCTTCATTTCGTCATAGTAAACTTTCTTAAACGCAGAACCAGATAAAGGTAAGTAGAACAACAGCTGATCTAACTCAGGGTCGTACTCTTCCATGTTGTAACAAATCTGATAGTTCATAAAGTCTTGAACTCTTTGTGATTGTTTTTCTGTTTCGGGGTTTGGTTCTCCAACTATCTGAACTCGAACGGGTCCGCCAGCTGGTAATAATTCTTTATAAGCTTGTGCTTGGAATTGTGTAACACTCTCAGCAAGAACAGGATGCGTAACGCCCGCTGCTCCCTCGAAAGGTTCTGTTCTGTCATCTTCTTCTACACCAAGAAGTTCTAAACCACGTTGGTATATTTTTTCCCAATCTTCACGGGCTGAAATATCAGAATCAACTGCTGCAATAAGATTAGAAGACAATGCTCCTAATTCTTGATCTTCCATGTACTCTGAAAGATTAGCATCAAAAGGAATTTCTTCCCCTGGCATTTCTGTTTCTTCAACAAACTCTCCAACTTCAACAGAACCATCTTCCATTTCTGTTATCTCACCTGAAGCTATTGCTTCGGCAAGTTGTGGATCTACTTCAGCAGTATCGATAGGATTTCCTTCAATAAGGATCTCCTCGTCTTCTGGACCACCTTGTCCAAACGGATTCTCAGCCATGTGACTTCCTTATATTAAAAAGTTCCTGCAAACTTACCACCTCTAGTGGCAGCACCCATTGATTTCATAGTTCCGGCTCCAGGACCTTCTGGAACAGTAACTGTGACTTCACCTTTAGTTTTTTCAACTTTAGGTGTTTTAACTTTATCTATTACTGGTTTAAACATTAGTAGTACTCCTTTCTTCTAGGGATATCTTCATCCCAATCCTCATCGCTTGGATGACGTATAAAGCCACCTTCACGAAATCTCAGTATAGCCTGTGACATGGAATCTACCAAGTCATCATTATCTCCAAAAGGAAAAGAGGCACATTCTTCTACCATCTCTTCTGCCCATTGGAAGTCTGGTCGCCATACAAGTCCAGACTCAAACATCGGAGCACAGGCATGAACTCTTGAAACTTTGTCTTGGCCTGAGCGTCTTCCGCCTGGTGAGAAATTTATAACAGGTATCCCCATATTTCTCAACTCCTGAGTTAAAGGTAACCCTGAAGCTTTAGCTTCTATTAAAACTACATCTGGATTATGCTCTGAAAATGACTCCATTGCAATTCTTTTTAAATCAGGGAACTCCCATCTACCTTTCTTGCAGTCTAGAAGTATAAGGCTTGGTCCAGAATCTTCATTTTTATAAAATACACCCCATGTACTAATAGCACTATAGTCTGCTGTTTCTGATTTTAAAAATGCAGTATCATAAGATTGCAATACATATTCGCATGTAGGAGGCTCATCCTCTTCCCACATTTTCCACCACTCTCTTTTTATGATAGCACCCTCAGCGGATGTAGGTTTTTGTAACCATTGTGCATTCCATTTAGCAACAGGCAAAGAAGATTTAACTTTAAGCAGTTCGTCTTCAGACCAGAAGTTTGGCCATAGAACCTTTCCGTCATCAAAGATAGCTGGGAACTCAACGACCTCCCATTGATCTGAGTTTGCTTCTGTTTGTTTTTTAAGAACCTCTGCTGTCAAATCTTTTGTAGACCAACGTGTCATAACAACAACGATACGACCTCCTGGTTGCAATCTTTGTCGAGGTCCAGACGTATACCACTCATAACAATTCTCCATAGCAGTAGGAGAAAGAGCGTCTTGCTCCGAATGAGGGTCATCAATAATGAGGAGGTCAGCACCACGACCAGTAATCGCTGCACCAACCCCCGCCGCAAAGTATTCTCCACCATCTGTTGTAGCCCAACGTCCAGCGGCTTTGGAGTCGGGAGACACTTTCGTATCTTCAAAGATGGTTTTATAATCAGGACTATCTACTAATGCTTTACACTTACGACCAAAACCCGTTGCAAGTTCTGTAGTATGTGTTGCTTGAATTATTTTTAATTTAGAATTGAGTCCCAGCATGTAAGCAGGAAAATAAATAGATGCAAACTCAGATTTTGTATGTCGAGGTGGCATATTTATTATTAATCTTTTTATTTTTCCAGAGGCTATGTCTTGTAATTTTTTTGCATAGACCTTGTGATGGTTACCTAAAATAAAATCAGGCCAAACATTCTGAACAAACTTTAAAAAATTTTTTCTTGAAGCATCAGTTTCTTCTAAAAAGTTTAATCTTTTTTGTAAGTCAAGAGCATAACGTATTTGCTCTTCATCTAAAGATTCAAAATTAGTTTCGTTGTCCATCATAAATCCTATTAACCCATAACATCAATTCGTCGTCTGACATAGTATGTTTCATCTTATTAACACACCAACATACAAGTCGAACATTATTTTTTGTATAACCTTTTTTATTATTAATTCTATCGATAGAAACATTTGTAGGAATTTTTTTACCACTACCGTCTCTGTAGTGTGTCATCTTCATACCGCTAACAGAACATTTACCTTTTGCATCGTCCCATTTCTTTTTTATATCATCGAAGGACAATTCCCACTTAAAGGTAGATTTTCTTATACGACTTGATTTTAATTGACTAAAGGCTCTACGAAGATACAAAATTGGATCTTTATTTGTCCTATCATTTCTTTGAATTGCTTTGCATGCCATACATTGATGTCGGCGATACTGAGAACCACGGGAGTACGATTTCTCAAAAGACGTAATTTCTTTCGTTACACCACAGGTGTTGCATTCACGAAATTCCATTACACCTACATATAGCGGTTTGGGATTCGTTGCAACCTAAATGTTGTTATATGATACTAGAGACGCACCAAACTACAGTTGAAAGTGAGATTATATTTATTAAATTAAGCATGTTTACCCTTTATATAAGGGTGTTATATACCTGTTATTCTATTAATCAAATGAATTGTATTAATAAGATATATTTATGATGCTAATACCACTAAGGCTATCAAAAGAAGTGCTAAACCAATGCCAATATACTTCTTCATTGATGGTACCGGAGGCTCTCCAAATGCTTCATTGTTTGGAGTCCCTGGATCATCGGCGATGTAGTGGCCCTGTTTATTCCGAGCTCTCTTACGCAAAGGTGCTTTCTTAGTAGTTGTTTTCTTAGTTGCTGCTTTAGCCATTTTTACTCTCCCTAATTTTTCTCATAGCTCTTCCACCGAACCAAAAACTGACTACGGTAGAAAATAAAATTGCTGTCTCTTGATCCCAACTATTTAATATAGCTTGAGATACATCATCACCTTCTTGTACTGCAACATAGACAGCTAGCCCTTTTATTGTAGCAAACAGTATAAAGAAGAAATAGGTAATGACAGGACGAACAGAGGCTTGTAGTGCTGAAATAAAAGATGATTTATTATTCTTAGCGATTTCTGAGGCATGCATGTAGATGGAGCGGGACTCCTCTACGTCTGCCTTCGCATCGAGCTCTTCGACTTTCAGCTTACTCAGAACCTCAGCATGCTTTGCCTTAGCCTCTAAGAGACGAAGCTCATGCTTGTTGGACTGACCTTTTTCCATAAATCCAAGTATGTTCGGAAGGAACGACGTTCCAAAGCCGAGCAGACTACCAAATAACGACAGCATAATTACTCTGCTTTGTTCTTAGTTTGGATATGTATGTCTACTTCTTGTGATTCTGGAATGTTTGCTGTTAAATTTATGTTGCTTGAAGAACAACCAACAGCTACCAATACCACTAAAGTCATAACTAAATATTTCATATTTACCTCTTGTTATATTTTTTATACTACTTTCTTTTTAGAAAGTCAAAACTGAGGATTAAATACGTTAATGTCTGGATAATTTTGAGCCATAGGATTCTGAAGCTGTCTAGGATTCTTTAAAGAATTTAGATAGACGCTAAAGTTAGAAATCTTATTCATATCAATAGGATCTGTGATGCTAGATTTTGTTTCCATGTTTGGTGGAACCTGTGTTCCTTGTGGAAGCGGTGGTGGGTTTTGGTGGCCAAAAGGATTCATTGGCTGGTTTGGTCTACCTTGTGGCATCATCATACC
>WLWE01002382.1_pt1 | contig 12208 bp, 15 predicted proteins | sample 6718301 | NCBI WGS metagenome assembly WLWE01 (sample SAMN12718691, study PRJNA515312) | sponge metagenome | isolation source: marine sponge | host: Mycale hentscheli | place: New Zealand: South Island, Marlborough, Capsize Point | collected 2003-05-01 | reverse complement strand
TACTCATTAAAGCAAACACCATTTTTAATAATATCTGCTTTTTTAATGTGTCCGTATCCATATTTCATAACATTTTTTGTAAATTCTGCACATTGGTTGGCATAATAATATTTATTATAACCTCTTAAAATTACATTAATGTTATGCTTGTTTTTTTTAAACTCAATTTCATTCTCTAAATGATATTGATTTGTTTTTACTTCTATTTCTTTTATTGTTTTTTCTTGTGTTTGCATTGTTTCCTTTGGTTGCGGGGGTTTTTACACCCCCTGTTTTATTAGATATTATTTATTTGTTTATGGTTATTAACTATCTGCTCTATATTCATTGAACCTGTACCAATAACAATATTTAAATCCTTTAATAATTTTTTACCACGAGTGCTGCTTTTTAATCTAGCACAAACTGTAAAGCCATGAAAAAATCTGTCAAATTTAGTCCATGTTTTAGGATTTACTGATTTAGGTAAATGACATCCACCTAAAGCACATAATTGATCATATAATGTTATTGTTTTAATAGTGCCGTCTGCTCTTTTTATTTTACTTCCTACTTTCATTGTTTTTACCTTTGTTGTTTTAGTTGTCATTACCAATAAGGTATAATATAATTAAGGCACAATTAAGGCAAGTATTAATTTATTTTACTGTGATATATTTACAACAGTTAGATTGGAATGGTTCTAATGTTTGTTGTGTAGGTTATAAAGTCAGTATCCATTTACATCAACAACGTTTGTTTTAAATGCGTATGTGTACGGCTTATAGCATTTACCACTTTGGGATAATGATAAATATTTGTTAGCACTAGTAACGGTTGATAATTAATCGTTATCAGAAGTTTTGTGCCTGTAAATTGTAGGAATTTGACTTTGTAAGAGGGGGGTATACCCCAGCATAGGGTCGCATTTTTTTTTATATATATACTCCGGATTTTCAAACAGACACACACACAGCTTTTAAAGTAACCCACACCCAAATATAGAAGCCTTTATACTTTAATTTTTTTTTTATTTACTATATCTAGTAGTTAATGTGGGATTACATACAAGATGATTTAACTTCAGTCGTATTCGTTAGCAAAAAAGACCAGAGTGTTACCATTAAGATATATGGTTTTGATGACGAAGAAACGGCAGAGACGTTTGCACACTACACAATGACCTTATTAAACTTTGATTACAACACTACTGGCTATAGTATGCCTAGCAAAATGATACACTAGATATGGATATTAAGATTCCCTACACACCTAGAAAACACCAAGCCTTTTTGCACAACAAAATTTCTAAACATAGATGGTCTGTATTGGTTTGTCATCGAAGGTTCGGCAAAACAGTATGTATGATTAACCACTTGATACGATCTGCTCTACTATCTAAACAAAAGAATCCTAGATACGCATATATATCGCCAACCTTTAAACAAAGTAAATCTATTGCTTGGGATTATATGAAACAGTTTACCGCCAAGATACCTTACACCAAGTTTAATGAAACAGAACTAAGGGTAGATTTACCCAATGGTGCAAGAATAACCTTGCTTGGTGCAGAAAACTCTGACGGGTTACGGGGTATCTACCTAGATGGATGTGTAATAGATGAGTATGCCAATGTCCATAGCAAGTTGTTTCCAGAAATAATTAGACCAGCACTATCTGACAGAAAAGGTTACTGTGTCTTTATAGGCACACCACAAGGAATGAACAATAACTTTTACGAACTATACCAACACGCACAAGGTGCGGATGATTGGTTTAATTACAAAGCTAAAGCAAGTGAAACTAAAATTGTAGACCAAGATGAGTTGGTCAAGGCAAAAGAAGTTATGGGAGATAAGAAGTACCAGCAAGAGTTTGAATGTGATTGGATAGCTAACATAGAAGGTGCAATCTATAATGATGTGCTTGTTAAGATGGAAGATAACAAACAATTAACTAGAGTACCTTATGATCCTAGTCTACCGGTCTCTACAGCTTGGGATTTAGGAGTGGCGGATCATAGTAGTATTATATTCTATCAGCAACTAGGAAGAGCTATTAATATTATAGACTACCATGAAGAACGTGGACAGGGACTACCGCACTACATACAGATGTTAAACCAAAAAGAATATGTTTACAAAGAACATTTTGCACCACACGACATCGAAGTTACGGATTTTGGTAATGGTAAAACCAGAAGAGAAGTCGCCTATCAATTAGGAATAAGATTTAAAGTTGTTCCAAAACTACCATTAGAAGATGGTATACACGCAACGACAATGACGCTACCTAAATGTTGGATTGATACAGACCATTGCAAAAAGTTAATAGATGCGTTAAGACATTATCATCGGAAGTATATTGACAAAAATCGTATGTTCCGAAGTAAGCCGGTTCACGATTGGTCATCTCATGCTTGTGATGCAATGAGATACTTAAGTGTTGGCTTAGAAGAAATTAAAACTGGACAAACTGCTCCACAAGAGGTAGCAGATAACAGTTACCAAATTATATAGGAATTAAATATGGGTTCAGTCTTTAAACCAAAAATGCCACCATTACCACCGGTTCAACCACCGCCACCAATGCCAGAACCAGAAATATCTGCTGAAGAAAAAGAAAGACTAGCACAAGAGAGAGCAGCAGTAGAAAGAAAAAGACGTGGTAGAAAATCTACAATATTAACTGGATCATTAATGCCAGAAGCTGAAGAAGCAGCAAAGGCAGAAAAAACTTTATTAGGTGACGCATAGATGAAACCAACAAAAGCAGAATTAAAAAAAGCAAAAAATTTATTAAACAGGTACGCACCTAAAGGTGAAGAACTAGCATACATTAATTCTAAAGAAGCTAAACTTTTAAAAAGAATAGGTGGAGCAGGTAAAGATATTAATGGAACAGGTATTAAAAGTTATTACGGATCAGATGATTATGGTGCTGGAGAAGATGGTAAAGGAAGTAGCGGACCTAGTGGTGGCGGCAGTAGCGGCGGAGATGATAATAATTATATGGATTATTATACACCATCAAGACCAAGTATGCTTTCAAGAGCAGCTACAGCGGTAGGAAATTTTATTAAAGGTGGCGGAGTAACAGGTATGGTCTTAAGTGCTATTGGAAATGCAAGTCAAAATAGAACAAGAAAAGCACAAGCAAATGTAGAAATAGGTTTAGGATCAGATCGTATGTCAAATTATAGCGTTAATAATGGTGGAGATAACAATAACTCTGCAACTAATGTTGGTGGCAAAATAGTTAAACTTGCTCCTACATCAGCAGAAATTTCACAAAGCAAAGCAACCGATGTAACTTATGATTCAAGAAAAACAAAAGCAAGAGGAAGATCAATGACAATACTAACAAACTCAAGAGGAGTTGGTAATAATATGGCATCAGTTTTAGGTAAAAAATCTTTATTGGGAGCAGCATAATGAAAACAGAACTAACATCAAAATTAATATCAAGATTCGATAGACTATCAGGTAGAAGAGAAAACTGGGAAACACATTGGCAAGAAGTTGCTGATTATATGTTACCAAGAAAAGCAGACATCACTAAAAAAAGATCAAGAGGTGATAAAAGAATGGAAAGAATTTTTGATTCTTCTCCATTACAAGCATTAGAATTATTATCATCATCTCTACATGGTATGCTTACGAATCCATCTACACCTTGGTTTACTTTAAGATTTAAACAAATGAATCAACTAGATGATGATGAAGCAAAACTTTGGTTAGAAGAAGCTACTGATGTTATGTACAAAGCATTTAATAGATCAAACTTCCAACAAGAAATTTTTGAATTGTACCATGACTTAATTACATTTGGTACAGCAGCAATGTTTATAGAAGAAGATGATGAAGATTTAATTAAATTTTCTACAAGACACATTGATGAAGTTTATATAGCTGAAAATGCTAAAGGAAAAATAGATACTATCTTTAGAAAATTTAATATGACAGCTAGAGCATTGGTACAAAAATTTGGCGACAATGTTTCTCAAGATGTTGCGGCAATGGCAAAGAAAAATCCTTTTGAAGAAATAAGTATTATTCATGCGGTATACCCAAGAAATGATTTTAACCCTAATAAAAAAGATAAAAAGAATATGCCTTTTGAATCTGTATACTTTGAATACAAAGGCGGAAATGAATTATCAATATCTGGATTTAAAGAGTTTCCTTTTGTAGTTCCTAGATATTTAAAAGCATCACAAGAAGTTTATGGTAGATCACCTGCAATGACAGCACTACCTGATGTTAAGATGTTAAATGAAATGTGTAAGACAACCATTAAAGCTGCACAGAAACAAGTAGACCCACCTTTATTAGTTCCTGATGATGGTTTCTTATTACCTGTTAGAACTGTTCCGGGTGGATTAAATTTTTATAGATCAGGTACAAGAGATAAAATTGAACCTTTAAACATTGGTGCAAATAATCCATTAGGTTTAAACATGGAAGAGCAAAGAAGAAATGCTATTAGAAATGTGTTTTACGTGAATCAACTTATGATGCAAGATGGTCCACAAATGACAGCAACAGAAGTTATTCAACGTAACGAAGAGAAGATGAGATTATTAGGACCAGTATTAGGAAGGTTACAATCAGAATTATTACAACCCCTTATTGATAGAGTATTTAATATTCTATTAAGAAACAACCAGTTTGCTCCACCACCAGAATCTTTATCCGGTGTTAATATAGATATTGAATATGTTTCTCCTTTAGCAAAGGCACAGAAATCCACAGAACTTCAATCTATAATAAGAGCTGTTGAAATACTTGGAAGTTTAGCTAATGTAGCTCCTGTATTTGACTACGTAAATTTTGATAATTTAGTTAAGCACGTTGCCGACATTGTTGGTATGCCACAAAAATTATTAAAGTCTCAAGGTGAAGTACAAGAAATGAGAAACCAACAAGCACAACAACAACAGGAGCAAATGCAGATGCAACAAGCTCAACAAGTTGCTAAGATGGCAGGAGACGCAGCACCAATGGCTAAAGCTCTACCGGAAGAAGCACAGGCTATTGTAAATGCTGAAGAATAAAAATGGGTCAAGCAAAAGATAAAGAAAAAAACTTTGAAAAATATGTTGAAGGTTTAAAAAAAAACTATCACTACATATTTAATACAGACGAAGGTAAATCAGTTATGTCTGATTTAGAAAAGAGATGCCACCATCATACGACTACCAATGTAAAAGGTGATAGTCATGAAAGTGCATATATGGAAGGTCAACGTAGCATCCTTCTATTTATAAAAGCAATGCTACAAAATGAAAAGGATAAATAAATATGTCATCAGAACAGATAACGGAGCAAACAGCTTCGCCTGTAGAACAGACAACAACTACAGAAACACCGGCAACAATAGCTAATGTTGCAAAAACAGATACGATTATATCACCAACAACAGAACAACCTAAAGTCGCTACATCTTGGAAGGAAGCAATTTCTGAAGAGTTTAGACAAGACCCCAACATAGAAAAGTTTACAGAGATAGATGCACTTGCAAAATCATATATCAATGCAACTAAAATGATTGGACAAGACAAGGTTGCTTTACCAAATAAAAATTCAACTGAAGATCAATGGAATGAATTTTATGATAAAACAGGTAGACCAGAATCTGCTGATAAATATTCACTTGATGTTAAATCTGATATTGTTCCATTAGATAATGGAGCTGTAAAACAATTTGCAGAAAATGCACACAAGCTAGGTTTAAGTAATAAACAAGCTCAAGGTGTTTTAGAGTTTTATAAAAACAGTATGGAAGGAACTGCTCAACAAAGTAAAGTTGATACAGAAACTGCTCAAGTACAAGCTGAACAAGAGTTAAGACAAGAATGGGGTAGAGAATTTGAGAACAATGTTAAAAAAGCTGGAGCATTAGCTAAAGCTAACATTAACTCAGATATACTTGACCTTGAACTTAAAAGCGGAATAAGAGTAGGAGATCATCCAGAACTTATTAAAGGTTTTGCTAAGATAGCATCTATGATGTCTGAAGATAAAATAGTTTCACCAGAAAGTGATAGTGCTAGTAAAAGTGCAGATATTGAATCTGAAATTTCTACTATTACTAATAATACTGATGGACCTTACTGGAACAAACAACATCCAGATCACGATAAAGTAGTACAACAAGTTTATACATTAAGAGAGATGTTAAATAGTTAAATAATTTTAACCCCTTGTATTTTTTTTAAAATTAATATAAGGGGTTATTAGTAGGACAATTCGCAAGAACCCTACTGACCAGAAGGAATAGACTTCTAGTCTAAAAGACTTTAAATCCAAGAATTGCCTACTTACTTTAAGTGGATAACCTTTCTGTTTAACTTAATACTAACAATAAAAATGGAGAGACAATTATGTCATCACAAATAACTACAGCATTTGTACAGCAGTATTCTGCTAACATACAAATGTTATCTCAACAAATGGGATCGTTATTAAGAGACAAAGTTCGTGTTGAATCTGTGGTTGGAAAAAATGCTTTTTTTGACCAAGTAGGTTCAGTAACTGCTCAACTTAAAGTAAGCAGACACTCAGACACTCCGCAAATAGACACTCCTCACTCAAGAAGAAGAGTATCTCTTGCAGACTATGAGTTTGCTGATCTAATAGATCAACAAGACAAAGTACGTCTTTTAATTGACCCAACTTCATCTTACGCTCAAGCCGCTGCTATGGCAATGGGAAGAGCAATGGATGATGTTATCATCGCTGCTGCAACTGGAACTGCCTTTACTGGTGAAACAGGTGCAACAAGTGAAGCTGCTCAAACAGCAATCGCTGCTGGTGGTACTGGTTTAACAATCGCAAAATTAAGAACTGCAAAACAGACTTTTGATTTAGCAAGCGTTGATCCTTCTATCCCTAGACACATTGTTGTAGGACCAGAACAAATCAATAACCTTTTAGGAACAACTGAAGTAACTTCATCAGATTTCAATACTGTAAAAGCATTGGCTAATGGCGAAGTAAATTCATTCCTTGGGTTTAACTTTACTGTATCAAATAGACTTAGCAAAACAGGTAACGATAGAACTTGTATTGCTTTTGCACAAGATGGTATCACTCTAGGAATTGGTAAAGATGTAAATGCAAGAATAGACGAGAGAGCAGACAAATCGTATGCTACTCAAGTTTACTACTGTATGAGCATCGGAGCTACTAGAATGGAACAAGCAAAAGTTCTTGGTATAGTATGTCAAGAAGCATAATAGGAGAAATATAATGGCTACAGTTTATTCAATACAAAAGACTAAATGGGATCAGAATGTTCCTTCTCAAAAAATAGATACTACTGAACTAGCGGGTAGAGTAAGAGTTGCTCATGCAGAATATGAAGCATCTTCTCTAGCATCTGGTGATGTGATTCAAATGTTTAATTTACCAAATGGTTCAAGAATCATTTCTGGTAGATTAGCACATGACGCATTAGGTGGTTCAACTACGTTATCAGTTGGTTACGCTGCACACACAAATGCTGCGGGTACTGCTGTAAGTGCTGCCGCTGCTGCTTATAAAGCCGCTGCTGCTTCTACTTCTGCAACTGCAGTTAATGCTGCAAATACTATTGCATTAGGTGAAAACTCACTTGTAGACGCTGATAAAGATGGACTTCCTGTTTCAGTAACTATGGGTGGTGCTGCCGGTACTGGTACTATTCAATTAACTATGATGTACGTTATAGATTAATTAATAAAATTTTAGGCGGTGGAAGCGAGAGTGGAAACCGCCTAGAGTGCTAACAGTAAAAACATAACAGGAGAAACATGAGCTTATATAGAAATATAAACAAAAGAAAAAAAGCAGGAACTTCAAGACCAAAATCTAAAAGTACAATTACAAAGAAAGCCTACGCAAATATGAAAGCTGGTTTTCCAAAAAAGAAAAAATCATAATCAATGGCATCGGTAGTAGACATATGTAATGGAGCATTAAATCAACTAGGTGCTACCACTATACTTTCATTAACAGAAGATTCTAAAAATGCTAGACTCTGTAATGCAAGATATACTCAAGTAAGAGATGGAATCTTTAGATCACATCCTTGGAATTGTTTGCAAAAAAGAACATCATTAGCAAAAGACGCAACAGCTCCAGCTTGGGGTTTTAGTGCTCAATTCACATTACCAGCGGATTGTTTAAGATTACTTTATATCATTGACTATGATTCAAACTATAAAGTAGAAGGAAGAAAAATCTTAAGCAATACCTCTACAATGAAAATTTTATACATTTCAAGAGTTGAAGACCCTAATCAATACGATGAATTGTTAAGAGAAACTTTATCAGCTGCTTTAGCTGCTGATATTGCTTATGGTATTACATCATCTAATCCAGTATCAGAAAAGATGAATACATTGTTTCAAGATAAATTAAGAGATGCTAGGTTTGTAGATGCAACTGAAGGTCAAAACAATGCACCCGATCTTGGAATGACAGATGCTATAGATGCTAGTACTTTTATTAACGCAAGGTTTTAATAAATGGCAAGAGTTGCAGTACAGCTTACTAACTTTACAGGTGGCGAACTTTCACCACGACTAGATGGTCGTAATGATTTAACTAAATATTCTTCTGGTTGTACAAGATTAGAAAATTTTATTATCTACCCGCATGGTGCGGCAGCAAGAAGGTCTGGTACAAACTTTGCAGCTGAAGTTGCTAATAGTGCAAACAAAACAAGGTTAATGCCTTTTGAATTTTCTACAACTCAAACTTATATGCTTGAGTTTTCTAATCTTAAAATAAGAGTTTACAAAGATAGCAGTACAGTATTTGAAGCTAACAAAACAATAACAGCAATTACAAAAGCTAACCCAGCTGTTGTCACAGCAACTGGTCATGGTTATAGCAATGGCGATGAAGTTAAAATTAGAAATGTTGTAGGTATGACAGAAGTAAATGAAAAAAGATTTTTAGTTGCAAACAAAACAACAAATACATTTGAACTTACAAATAAAGATGGAACTAATATTAACAGTACAAATTTTACAACTTATACATCTGGCGGCATTGTAAACAAAGTTTTTGAAATTACAACAACTTATACAACAGATGAATTGTTTGATATTAAATTTGTGCAATCAGCTGATGTAATGTATTTATGTCATCCTGCACATCCACCAGCTAAATTATCAAGAACAGGTGATATTAGTTGGACATTAGAAGATGTTGTTTTTACTAAAGGACCATTTCAAGATGCAAATATTACAACAACAACTTTAACACCTTCTACACATACAACAGGAACAGGAAGAACTTTAACTGCATCTGCGGTAACAGGAATTAATAATGGATTAGGATTTTTATCTACAGATATAGGTAGACAATTTTATATGAACTCTGGTTATGGAGTTATTACAGGTGTAAATAGTACAACAGAAGCAGTTGTTACTATTGATACTGCAATGGCTAATAGTAATGCTATTACTGCTTGGCAATTAGGATCATTTTCTAACACAACAGGATTTCCAGCTTGTGTTACTTTTTTTGAACAAAGATTAGTATTTGCAGGAACAACTAATCAACCACAAACAGTATTCTTTTCTAAGTCTGGTGATTATGAAAATATGGATGCAAACATTGGTGGCAATGTAGCAGATAGTGATGCTATTATTTATACGATTGCATCTAATCAAGTTAATGCAATTAGATTTATGACAGCAACTAGAACTTTAATTATTGGTACAGCAGGTGGTGAATTTTCTGTATCAGGTGGCGGTTCAGATAGTGCTATTACACCTACAAATATATTAATTAAAAAACAATCTAATCATGGCTCATCTAATTTAGATGCTATCTCAGTTGGTAACGTAACTTTATTTTTACAACGTGCTAAAAGAAAAGTAAGAGAACTTGCTTATAACTTTGATGTAGATGGTTATTTAGCACCAGACATGACTATTCTTTCAGAACATATTACTGAAGGCGGACTATCACAATTAGCTTATCAACAAGAACCTAACCAAATTATATGGGGAGTGCGTGGAGATGGTGAACTTGTAGGTTTAACATATCAAAGAGAACAAGAAGTAACAGCTTGGCACAGACATATATTTGGCGGTATTTCTGGTATACCTACAATTACAGTTACAGATTATGCAAACATTATAACAGGTACAAGAATTGTAATTACAAAATCAGATGGTACAGAAATTACTTTTACCTCTACAACGGGTACAGCTTCTGCTCAACAATTTAAAACAGAAACCAATAACGATACAACAGCGACTAATTTAAAAAATGCTATTAATACTGCTAACACAAATAGCTTAACAGGAGTTACAGCTACAGTTAGTTCTAATGTTATTACATTAGTAGAGACAGCTCCTACAGGATTAAGTTATTTAAGTATGAAAAGTTTTGACACAACAAGATTAGCAACTGTTAGTCAAACTAAAGCTGAATGTGAAAGTGTTGCAGTAATTCCTACAGACAACGATGAATACCAAACATGGATTATTGTTAAAAGAACTATCAATAATATTACAAGACGATATGTAGAATTTTTAAATACATTTAAATTTACAGCAAGTGATAACACAACATTTAATTTTTTAGATAGTGCAGCTTCTTATAGTGGTACAGCTGTTAGTACTATATCTGGATTAGATTACTTAGAAGGTCAAACAGTACACATTTTATCTAATGGTTCAACACACCCTACTAAAATTGTTACAGATGGTTCTATTACTTTAGACAAACCATCTACAGATGTAAAAGTAGGATTAGGTTATCCATCTATATTACAAACAATGAGACTTGATGCTGGTTCACAAAACGGAACATCACAAGCTAAAACAAAAAGAATATACGAAATTACATTAAGATTATTTGAATCTATTGGAGTAGAAGTTGGTGGTAATCTAGCAGATATGGAAAGAGTACCATTTAGAAAATCATCTGATCCAATGGATAAAGGATTACCTACATTTAATGGCGATAAAACTGTAGAGTTTAGAGGTAACTATGATACCGATGGTTTTATTTTTGTTAGACAAACGCAACCTTTACCTTTAACTGTTTTATCTTTATACCCGGACTTACAAACAAATGATTAATAAATTAAACATAGTTCCCTATACTTTTAAACATGGCAGATTTATTTTTTCCTGCCAAGCTAATTATAAAATTTTAGAAAGTGATGCTGAATTTGTAACATTACAAGGTGATGCAAAAAATTTAGAACAAGACAATCTAGCATTTACAGGATTAATAAATAACAGACCTGTATTTTCAGCGGGTATGAAAATGGTGTGGGGTCAAGTTGCTGAAGGTTGGGTTATTGCTACAAATGAAATGTGGAAACATCCTTTAGCCACAGCAAAAGCTATTAAAAAAGATTTTGCTAGAGTTGCAAAAGAACATAATATACAAAGAGTACAAACAGGCATTAGAAAAGACTTTAAACAAGGCATTAGATTTGCAGAGTGGTTAGGTTTAGAAAGAGAAGGTTTAATGAGAAAATGGGGATTTGACGGATCAGACCAATATATGTATGCGAGGATATTTTAATGGGACAAGCAGCAGCAGCAGCAGCAATAATTGGAGTTGGAGTTGTACAAGCTAAACAACAAGGTGCTATTGGTAAATACAATCAAAGAGTAGCAAATAGAAACGCAACTATTGCAGAACAAGAAGCAGGACAAATTGATAAACAAGCAGAATTTGATATTGCAAGATTTGACCAAAGATTTAGACAATCAGTAGGAACAGTAGAAGTTGCTTTAGCAAAATCTGGTGTTGATATAACTAGTGGTTCTGGAGCAAGAGTTACAGAAGCTAATGCGTTAGAAGCAGAAATGAATAAAAAAATTACAAGATATAATGCAGATGTTGGTGCGGCTAATAAAATGGAAGAAGCAAGATTTTCAAGAATCCAAGGAGAAATGGCAAGACAACAAGCACGATTAGCAAATATACAAACAATCACTAAAGCTGGAACAAGTTTATTAAGTATGGGTAGTTTTAACAAACCATCACCACAAGGTCAATTTGGTTCAACCGCTAACAATTCAACTTTCAGTAATTATTCATAATGCCTAAAATTCCTACATTCACATCTGAAGCAAGACCTACAGCACAAGTTGGAAGTGTTAAATCTAATTTACAAATTCCTTTATCACAAACTGTTGCTAATGCTATTTCTCCTGTAACAGATTTTGTTGTAAAGAAAGCTGTACAAGCAAACGATACACAAA
>WLWE01002381.1_pt1 | contig 12217 bp, 14 predicted proteins | sample 6718301 | NCBI WGS metagenome assembly WLWE01 (sample SAMN12718691, study PRJNA515312) | sponge metagenome | isolation source: marine sponge | host: Mycale hentscheli | place: New Zealand: South Island, Marlborough, Capsize Point | collected 2003-05-01 | reverse complement strand
TAAAACTCAACGATGCTATCGGAGCTTTAGGACCAATACCTACTGCTGTTACCATCACGGGTGCTGAACTTAATTTTCTTGCTTCTCTTGCATCTGGCATACTTTGTTTGATTAATTCTGAATCTAAAAGTTGCTGTTGTTTAACGCCATGTCACGGAAATAGAAACCCATACCGGCAGGAGTTGACGAATCAGTGATGTTGGATGTGCCAATCCGTACGCCAGTCGTTTCATCAGCCGGTACAGCCATTCCGTCGTAGCCGGTGCTTAGTCCGTAGCCACCAGAGTAAAGGTATGTACCGTTTGGTGATAACCGGTGACTTGCCGGATAGTTCGTATATGAAGCCTGTGAGGAGGAACCGCGACGAAACAACTCGTCGCTGCTGTTTATCCCGAACCATTGTTCAACATACGAACTGTTGAGCTTTGCAGTCCAAACGCCTGCGGTGCCGGTGGCGTCGGTGTACCCACTTATATAAATGTCGTCGCTACCAGCGCTATCAACAGTCAAATTAGAAATCAAGGTGTTATACGATGTGCCGCTTGATGTCCCGACCCGGAATGAACGAGTGTCGGTAAGCGTTTTGGCTGCCACGTTTATCTTCGCAAAACCGCCTGCATAATAAGCGCCCGAAGGGTTTGTGTAGCTGTCAAAGCCTAAGAAAAGATCACCATTAGAATCTAAGCCCACAGCACGCATATAAGTGGTTGTCTGTGAGGCAAAATTTGGGTCGAATTGAGCAATGAATCCGCCAAAAGGCGCGGGCCAGATAGAGTCGCGTTCTGCTTCGGCCAGTTCACCTAAGGACCACACGCCAGACGCAGCGCTCGTTGTGGGCGTGTTTTCTGGCCCAATCACACTGCCATTGGAACCGTAACTCATGACGCAGTTTCCACTTCAGGAATTTGACTAGCAGCCCTGTAACTTGCTTCATCATCAAAAGCGACTTCTTCGCCGTCTACAATTAAGTGGCCTGTCACTTTCGGCACTCGTTCCCATTTGGCTTCTTCAGCATTCCAAATGTAAGGAGTGTCCCAGCTTGCGTCATCGGGTAACGCATCCATGTCTGGTGTTATTTCAAAAGCCATCACACACCTCCGCTTTTGTATTCGGTTGGGTTTGGAACTAGCACCGTGTCGTATTGAGTGCCAGCAGTAGGAGTGTTCAGATAGCTGTATGAAGCGCTTAGGCCCATGTTGGCTGTTCCGCTAGTTGAGAATCCGACCGTACAATTAGTAGACACTGTGTTGTATTGAAACAGAACAAACGAACTAATGTCGTGCGAAGTCACTGACATTCCGTCAACAGTCCCAGAACCGTCTTTAGCTGAGCCGTCGATAGGAACTGTGACGAGATACATGACCACTGGCGTGCCTGACCCAGAAGTAGTTTGTGTGTAACCGAACGAAGTGATCGTGTTGTTTGCTGTCAACCTCAACCCGTTGCGGCCCCTCTTTGGGTTGACAGCATACGACTCGTTGCAATAGGAGTTGATCCACGAAATTGCCCCAGTAGGAATGCCGTCGGTGCTGCACGGGAACTTGCCGATCCAAAGCGAATTAAGTGACGCGTTAGAAGCCCCAATGTTTGTGCAATTACCATGCAAATAGAAACACTCGTTTGCATAGTCCATGACCATTCCGGCGGCATACATGTTTTCGTTTTTGCCGTTGCTTTGACATTTCAGAATCCACGCATCAGCAGAGCCTTCGGATTGTCCGATTTGGTATTCACCAAACATCACAAAATTTTTGGTGCTGGAATCAACAATGCTTTGCCCAGCACCGTTTGCCAGCGTGAAGGTTTTCTCTGAATCGTTCTTGACTTCAAAGTCCGCTGGAGTCAGATCAGTTTGACCGACATTTGAACCAGACTTGTTATACCAAGTGTTGTCCAACGAGGTAGCCGCAAAGCTGCTGCTGTTGTACGTGAATCGCACAATTTGCACAGTCTGAGAGTTATATGGAAGGGAGTAGCCGCCACCGGGGAAACCGGGAGAGTTGTCCATGTAGCGTCGGATACACATGAAACCGACGTTGCTGCCGCCAGCATCCAACTTGTTTTTTACAATAGTTTGGTAGGGCTGCAACGTGTCAGCAGCGTAAGAGAAACCTGATCCGTTAACTCGTGCTTGACTGGCCATGTTGCCATTCGCTGCGTTGATTTCTGCAATAGCCATCAACGTTTTGTTACCGTTTTGGGCGACATAGCAACTCGTTGTCAAAACGAGGTCGCCGTTTATTTCAGCAATAGTGGGATACTGAACGCCATTATTAAGGGACGGATTGTTTCCGTAAACCTGCGACCATTGAACAACCATACTGGAGTTCAATTTGACAACTCGACCGTGATATTTCGGTGGGTTAGAGGTGCCGCCTACATAGCCGTGGAACACCAAATAGAAATTGCCTGAACTGTCTTCATACCAGACATCACCTATCTGATTCATGCCAACGCCGTCAGAATACTGCCACCAGAACCCTTTGTTGTAACTCACCGTCCCACTCAACGGAGCATTCCCGTTAATACGAACGCCTTGAATGACGGCGACGGCAGATCCAGTGATCCCAGTTGAATCAGTTACACGAGCAATCAAGGTGTATTCGTTGTTGCCAGCCGACACTTGCGCTGCTGTCTGAAAGAAACCGCCTTCTGAGTAATAGTTAGCTGGCGATCCAGACGAGTCAGGGTCACCTATGAAACTCCAATGCCCAACGGTAGGAGCAGGCCAAGTACCAGCGCCCTCATAAGCAGCGACCTCATCCATAGTCCAAACCCGAGACGCGCCAGCAGCAGACACCGCTGGTTGTGCGCCAATAGGTGACCAAGGTTTGCCCGACTCGTAACCAGTTGGCATCAGGTAATTTCCAAAACACTCAGTGACAGTTCCAAAAGTGAACTCGCGGTGGAGCTTGCTTGGATGTAGTCACCCGGCTCCAACACAAGTTTGCCTGCTATGACGCCCACAGCAGCGTTTGATGGCACCGAGAGAGCTTTCACAAGATCATATTTGGCGCTTGCGGAAGAGTCATACCAACAAACAGTGCCAGCTTGCGCACCCGTGTTATCGACGTTCGTGAGTTGAGCTAGCAACACAATCGAAGTCGTACCACCCGGTGCGGTGTAATAGGTGACAAGCGAGTTGGTTAACGCTGCGCCTTTGTTCTTAAACGTATTTGCCATTTTGTTTCCTTAACTAAGAGCCAGAATAAGCGGAATTGGATCGGATGGTGGGACCAACGACACAATGTCGCTGACTAATGCTTTCTTCGTATTGTTTGAATCAGATGTGTCAGCGATCAAAACGTAGTCAGTACTTACTGCGGTGACTGCGCTTGCCCCGTTAACGTCGGCGTTAAGCGTCACTGCCCCCGAACTACCGCCACCGGATAAAGCAGTGCCAGCCGTCACACCTGTTATGTCGCCAGCTAAAGCAGTGATGTCACTAATCAGTGCCTTCTTTGTTGCATTACTTCCTGACGTGTCTGAGATTAAGACGTAGTCAGTTGCGACGGCGGTAACCGCTGTTGAGTTATGCACATCAACAGAAATGCTGGCTGTTCCGCTGGTCGCTCCGCCTGCCATGCTGCTGTTCGTTGCGGTTGTGATGCCTGTGATGTCTCCAACAGGTGAGGCTTCCCATGCCGATCCGTTGTAAAAGAGAAAATCATTGCTTGCAGTTAAGAAACAATGCTGCCCCTCTTGGGGCGACGTGATTGCCGAGTCTCTTGCTGCCGCATTAGTGAACACCGCAATGACCTGCGCCATCACGTAGCCGTCCATATCTCCAGCGGTTAACGTGTCGCCCGCCGCAAAGTCTTTCCAACCTAAAGGTGCTGCCATTTCTGTCTCCTAAAAAGCTAAAACGTTTTCGCCCAGTTGCCCGAACGTAGCGCTATCTAATGTTAAGTAGTTTCCTATACTTACGGGTCGCAAGCCAAGGGTCATACGATGAGTTTGTCCTACCGAGAACGTGTGATTAATTGACTCGACAAATGAGGCGGCTGAAAGCTGGCTACCTAACCCCGGTGGTGTGAACTGGACTGTCACAATGTCCGTCAATTCTAAATTAAGTAAAGCCTCAGCTTCAGCGACAGAAGCCGTTTCGAGAGCGACTTCAATGGATGTGATTCTAGTTTCTGCATTTGCAGTCTGTACTAGGAGATAGTTTAGTAAGTCTTCTACCACCGTGTCAGTCGTTAAAGGGATTGTGCCTAGGTCGAGGACACGGATACCGAAACTCGATTGTGAACCAGTGTTGTTTGCGGTCTGTGTGGTCGAACCTTCTCGTTTACCTTGCAAGCGGTTAAATAACGAGGTAGTCATCACTTGACGATCTATCCGTTGATAACCGATATCTGACCCATCATCTGACATGGTGGCTTTGTTCACTCCGCCCAGTGGTGCAAACCGATCATCGAATTTTAGTGTTCCAGCCCGTGTGACGTAGAAGTAACCCTGTTCGGCAAGAACGACCGTATCGAGATATGCCTTAGCATTTCCGCTACACGTACCAGCCGCAACAGTCGATAACCCCGTGGCAATAACTGTTGTGTCCGTATAGTTCACTTCACTAAGCGCAAGAATTGCATTAATCCTTGCGCCCGTTGATTGTTCAGAAACTGAGGTCCCGGCATCGATAGTTCGAAGCGCTAACTGGCTGAGTCGATCAGCGCAAATAACGGTGAGTTCTGCCGTTCCGCCAATCGTGTAAGTGAGATCGAGGTCGATAACAATGCCATCAAATATGGTTATTGCCCCTGACCCGCCGGTGACTGTGCTTTTAATAGTTACCTGTCTACCTACGACTACTCCGGGGTAAAGAACGCTTGAAGTGTTATCGGGGTCATACAAACCACTCTCGTTTCTTAGCGTTAAGACGCAACGCCCAGCAGGAAATGGCCGTGTGTAATCTTTGCGGCCTCTGGTGATTCGCACTGAAACCGAATCGCTAGTGGTATCTCGTGCTATTGGGACACCATCCAGCACGTAAACAGTCGAATCTAATTCACCTTTTACTGGATCATCGAGGGTAAACGCATTCGTAAACGATGGCCCGAAGAAGTAGATTTCAGTGGTAGGAGTAATCGTTGCCATTAGTAGAAACCAATGTCAGCAGGAATTTCGCCCTGTTCTCTGTTGTATTTCCGAAGTATCTCCACAACCGCTTCCGGATCAGCGTTAGTGACATTTATGTTCATCACGGTTGATCCCATAGCTCCAAGATCTGCCATAGCAAACGGTCCCTGTCTCATAACATCCGCAACTATCTGAGCGCTTTTGTTTCGTCTAGGTCCCGCAGATACCGCCGCATCAACATCTAGTCCGCCCATAGTCAGTTGGTCTTTTGCAACTAACGGAGCTACTGACCGTTCAATCTGTCCCGTACCCGGCGGTCTTACTGGCACCACGACAAGCGGATTGCTCGCTGTACCGGGTGAACCTCCACCCGTTCGCGCCCCGCCGATGATTGCCGAGCCTCGTGTTGGAATCACACCGAGAGCCGCTTGCCTTAAGTCAAAGCCGCCTTTACTGGTGTTCCGTATCGTGGCATCAAGATCCGCAATGAACGCAGCTAATGATTGCGCTAGACCATCCGGTAATTCTCCTAAACCTTCGACGAAGGTACGGATACCGGTACCGAACTCGTTTTGAACCGCTGATGCTAGGTCAATCATCGCTTCGGTTTGAGCGTGAACTTCAGCACGTTCTTGTCTTGCCAGATCTTTAGCGGTTGCAACTAGCTGATCTGCGGACGCAAGACCACCAGTCGCTGAGGTCACATCTGCCCCGTAAAGCATTTCGGCGCTGAATGCTCCTATTCGACCAGCAACTCCTCGGATACCGGAAAGAGCGGTAGTGAATTCCTCAAAGTCTGTGTCTCCCATCGCTAGCAGTGACGTGGCGGTTTCGTTTCCTGCAAATGCGCCTAGACCGACGACCTGTTGAATTATGTCGCTTGGGAAGCCTTTTTCTTGCAATGACTTCAGGTTCGTTTCGAATGCCGTGTAGGCAGCAAGGAGCCGTTTCGCTTGTGCTGGCGCTGCGTACTCCTCTGAGAACGCAAAGCCGAACTGGCTAGCAGTCTGTAGGGCCGCTTGGTCTCGACGCTGTGTAGCTCGACTGAGAGCGTCTGACGCTTGCGCCTGCCTTTCTAGTGCTCCGGCTAACTGATCCTCAGCCCGTGTTTGATCTTCAACCAGTTTCTTTCTGGTTATAGACATCGCCGTTAGCTTCGTCCGAGCTTCAACCATCTTTTGGAAAGTGCTTCGTAGCTCTGGGATTTGAGTTAGCCCAGCTTCGAAAGCTTTATCAAACAGCCCGTCGAAGGCATCCATGATCTGTTGCGGTGATCCAATAATGGATTCGAAGAAAGATTCAGTAATTCCAGCGCCACCTACCGAAAGCGTGCCCTTAACAAAATTGTTAAACGCTTGATCGGCAGCTTTGCGAGCCTCACTGACTGCGCTGCTTGCCGCTGACCTGTCCGACGCTTTCGTGTCAATCAGCTTCGCCGAAATCCGGCGTGTGATCGCTAACTGTGTGTCGAGTGCGGTCGAATCACCTCCCGGCATAAGTGAGCCAACATCGATAATGGTTTGCATCGCTTCGTTTAACTGCTCGTAGAGACCTTCGGTGTTTAATTCGAGCCGGAAACTGATCGCTCTATAATCGGCTTGATCTCGTAGCTCTTCAAACGTGCGACTAACTTTTTTGGTTTTAGTAGCTACCTCTTCCGCCTCGTTTGCGAATATCTGGAACTCTGCCGTAGCAAACTCAAATTCAGTGGCTACTGCCTCGACATCTCTCTCCAGCATTCGAAGAGCTACACGAGGTCCTTCATCGTCAGCCATTTCTTTGAGTTTCAAATAGTAATCGTCGGCTGCTTTCGTGTTCATGTGCAGCGACTCTTCTAAGATTCTGTAAACCTTGTCTGATTCAAGGAACTCTCGTGCCGACTCCTTGCTTGCTTCCGTAGCCTTATTTAACGCAATGCGTGATTCGTCAACCGAGTCGAGGAGGTCCCGCATTCCTCCAGTAGTTATCTCTCCGGCGTCGTGAAGGTCGGCGAGATGTCTTGCTAACTGCTGGCCTTCGTCGCTCAGATCGAAGAACTCTTTTTGAGTCTGGCCGCTCATGCGTCCGGTCTCGTCAAGAGCGGTGATGAAGTCATCGAGACCCGACACGTCTTTTTCCATTATTTTGGCGAACTCGACTCCGCTATCTCTCAGCTTCTTAAACGCTGGTCCCATGCCTTGATCGATAGCTCGTTTCACAAAGAAGCTCTGCTTCGCTACTTCTTTTGCTTCGTCCGCTAGATCTTTCATTGGGTCGGCAGCCTCAGGAAGGCTAGACGCTAATTCTTCTAACCGATCCGTCACACCCGCAATCAGCGGGTTCGCTTCTTTCAAAGACTCGCCTGCGGCTTTAACTCGATCCTCGAATTCTTTAGCCTCCGCAGATCTCTTTGCCATGATGAAACCGAAGGTTGCAACAGCAGCAGTAAGCACCAGCAACGCCGGATGAGCACCAGTTAACGTTGTTTTAAGTAGCTTGATGTTCTTAATTAACGAGCCAACAACCATGAGTGCAGGACCAGCAGCAGCCGCAAACGCTCCGAGTCCGATAACAATTTTTTGCATCCCCGGAGACAAGTTGTTGAAGAAGTCAGTGACTTTCTTAACTGCGCCCTGTAACTGATTAAATAGGTCTACCGCTATAGGGAGTAACTGCATTCCAAGCTCGACCAGTGACGTCTTAACTTGCGTCATCGCTGAATCGAATTGGAACTTAGCGGTCTCAGCGGCTATTGCCATCGCCTTCTCGGTTGCTCCGGCAGAGTCCGCCATAGCGTCAAAGACTTCAGCAGCAGCACCAGCTTGCGATCCTGTGAGTTGGAACACGGCGCTCAGTCCCTCGACACTGGTAAAGAACTCAGTGAGAGGAACGTTTTGCGCTTCAAGGTCTTCCCTCAAAGTCATTAATGCACCGTGGAAGTCTTCGCCAATAGCAGCGTGGAGATCGTCGGTAGTCATCCCGATCTTTTCCATAGCCTTCTCGGCTTCGCTGGTCGGTTTGATGAGACTCGTCATAATCGCTTTGAACTGCGTTGACGACTGGGCAGCGTTACCACTGGCACGAGTAAGGAATGCAAGCGCTCCGCCGACTTCGTCGAAACCAATCTCCATCTGTGCGGCCATAGGAATCAGTTGCCCGAACTGTGGCGCAAGATCAGCCGCCGAAGCCTTACCTTGTTCCACTGTCTTTATCAGGATGTCGGTTGCTTCTTCAGCGCCGCCAATAGCATCGCCATAACCGTTCATTGCGTTAGTCACCGCGTCAGCAACAACCACTGTGTCGCCTAGACCGATTGCCGCCGCTTGTGCTGAGACTCGCAAAGCATCTGTCGCTTTACTACCTCGTAAACCAGCGGAAGCGATAAAGAACATGGCGTCAGCTAGCTCTTTAGGTGAGCGTGCTGTTTCGCCAGACAGTCGTTTAACGTCTTGCCGGAATCCGTCAACAGTCTTAGCTGACAGTCCTACCAACGACTGAATCTGTGTCATCGAGGCATCGAAGTCCATTGCCGATTTAACGGCAGCGGCTCCGATACCAACGAGCGGCGCAGTAACCGACTTAGTTAGCTGCTTTCCTGTCTTCTGAGCTTTATCCGCAAAACGATCTAAGCCACCCGACGCTTGCTTAATTGCGGTACTGAACTGGGCCGCATCCAGTCGCAATATCGCTTTAACGGTCCCGACAGTGCTCATCGTCTGGATCTAGCTTTATTTCGTGCGGCTTCAGCCTCATTGTGTTCGATGGTGTAAAGCGCAATCCACTCAGTCAGTTCAGCCGATGACATCTCTGTTTCTAGTCTGGCAACAGTCATCCCTAGCTCCCTTGCCAGCCGAAACAGTATTCGTCGTTCCGGACTGGCTAGCTGTCCTCGGCTGTCGGGGAAACCGAGGAGTCTTTTCCCGCTTCATCAACTGCGTCCTCTCGCATCCCCGAAATATCAAGGATGCTTTGGAACAGCTTTTCCATCACGCCTGCATTGGCGTTAATTAGCACTTCGTCATCTGACCCTTCGAAAATTGGATCTTCGGTATCAGGATCTACGGCACAGAGAGCCACGAGGGTTCTTTGCTGTTCGCCAAGATGAACCTGACTTACGTCAATGGTTCCGTCTGACTGAAGCGCCGCTATCATTCCAGCTTGGTATTCTTCACGTTCGCCGACTGTCAAAGACTTAACGCCAACCGTGATGCCCCACTCTGGAACTTCAATCCGTTCAAGGGTAATATCTCGTGCTTTAGCTATCTGGTCACGTAAGGACACTGAGCCTCCTATTTAGTAGGTGCCACGGGTAACAGCACCCGTAACTTGTAGATCCGCCGAAAATGTGACGACGTCCCCAACCGGTGTTCCGATTGAGTAGTTAGTCAGAATTGCCTCGCCGGTATATTTGATGTTTCCACCAGTCGATCCTGCTGGACCGAAAATAAAGGATCGTGAGGTTGGCTCTGCGCCGCCCTTCAAATAACCGTCGGCTGTTGCGTCCCACATCCCACTTATCGAGATTGTGGCTGTTTCAAGACCAACGATGTAGGAACGAGAAGACGCACCGAACGCTGTTGTTTCAGCGGTTTCAGTGACCTCAGGAAAGTCAACTGAATTGAGTGTGTCGGAAATATTGCGACTTGTGCCCCCGGTGTCATCGAGAGCAAAGTCCGCACTTTTACCGTGTACGAATGTGGGCATTGGTGGTCCTCCTTAGAACCTTGCAAACGACAACATGAATGTAATCGCTCCAGACGAGCCAGCGGTTGCAGCCGTGGCACGGATATAACGGTTGACGGTGCCAGACACCGCCTTTAACTCAGAGGTTTTGGTCGAAGCCGCAACCGTAGAGAACGTGATGAGATCCGCAAAGGTAGCGTTATCCGCCGAGTGCTGGACCTTAATAGTTGTTACGCCACCGCCAATAGAATTTGTTGGGATGTGCAGAATAGCGAAACCACCGCTAGCGCTTGACGCAGCATTATCGACTGAGCCGAGGTTGCCTAGGGCACCGAAAGCAATGGATGCTCCAGTGGTTAGCTGGACACCTGTTTGACAGGCATACGTCAGGTTTGTTGTGGCGTCAGTGGTGCATTGGAAATCAGCCGAAACGCTAACCACATCAGCAACTGGCGAAGAGATGCCGTAATTTGTGAGATCACTTTTCATCATTATCGCCCGGTTGCCGATAGTGCCTCCAGAAAGAGCGACGGTCGTCAGGGGACTTGTTGCATTAGCAAGTAACCCTTCGAGTTCTTCGTCGGATCCATCCGTGTCGGCTGACCACATTCCGCCAAGCGTTAAAGCGGCAGAAGCAAGACCGGGAATGTATGAACGAGAGGATGCGCCGTAAGCAGTTACCTCACCAGTGTCTTGCGTGAAAGCAGCATCCGCAGCGTTGAAATAATCTGTGAGATCGAACTCATCGATATATGTTTTCGATCCTTTACCGTGGACAAATGTAGGCATTAGCTCTCCTCCGCTTTAACAGCTTTCGAAGTTCCTGCTGCTTCGAGATATCCTTGCTCGACTAGCCAATCGACTTTCTTGCTAGGAGCAGTCAAGGTTTCTCCCGGCTCGTACCGGGTGCCGTCTATCTCGATTCCTGCTTCGCCGTCTTGGCCGCCGGTCACTTTGTAATTAGGCATTGCGCCTCCTGTTAGACATGGCGCGGCCCTACAGAGAACCGGCCACTTGGGCACCGGACACAGAGGTCACTAAACAGAGACTACTTGTTGGACTTCGCTCTTATCCAGTATCCCGAAAGAATAACCGACTTGACCTGCGGATCCGTAGATGCTATACTTGGGTGTATGGAACACACCACACAGAAAGCAAAATCAGATATGAGCCAAAGCCAATGGGTCGTTAATGACGACTCAAACATGATTACGGTCGAAATTACTGATGCGACCTTATTTCAGCTACGTGCCATCTTCGACGACGCTCAGGGTTACAGCGACTCGTACCTCGCCAGAATCATGGGAACACCAAACGGAGAACCTCTGGACGAGGTAGACCCAAAGCTTTTAGAGATGGAGCCGTGGGCAAATTGTCGATGGGGCGACAACGAAGAATGGACCGCCTATAGAGGTTGGGCTTCCGTCCGTCACATTAAATCACTGTCTAACAAGGTCCGGTTCAAGGCGACCGAAGCAGCGGTAGAACACATGATCGAAGAACTGGAGTACCAAGAGGGATACTGCAAAGAACTTCAATGGGCAGGCGATTCGCAAGATGCTCTCATGTGGTCACGGACCGAACGGTCAGTACGGGCTAACCGTCACAAGATGATCCAAGCACTATACGATTACCAAACCGCACGATAGGAGTAACGGTGCGACGGGCCGCCCTTCGGGGCGGTCCCTTGCGTCAACACCTAACTAAGGTTGGGGGACTTCGTCACCTTTACTGGCGTGCCAATCGGCGTGGCGGGCCATCCAAATGGTGTGGGCTTCGCTACGTTCGTCTAGTCGAATTGTTCTTTCGTCGATCGATTGCAACAGCAGGGTGTTAGACGAGTGAGCCTCATTGTTTTCTTTGCGCATTGCGGTAGCTATTAACGCAAAGGTGCCAGTAACTAAAGCGGCAGTAACAGCACCGACAGCGGCAATCACATCAGTCATCGTTTACCGCCGTCATATGGTTTAGCGTGGCCCTTCTCAACAAGTAGATCATTAAGGCAAACACCGTCATCTCCGATTATTCGTCCGAGGACTCGACCGAACTTGCCTTTGTCGTCGAGACTGGTTTGAACACAGATCTCGGTTTGAGCGGCGTACCACTCTTCGGCAAAATCACTTGCCGCTATTCCGGCCAGTTTCTCGATCTGATCCCTAGTCCGTTTCTCTGGCGTATTAATACCGACTAGCCGGACTCTGTCTTTGTAAAGAATTGAGAAACCTAGATCAAACGTAACGTCAACAGTGTCACCGTCAACCACTCGGTCTACCGTTGCGGCGTATTCATACATCAGGAACCTTCACTTTCGACTGTTTCATCGCTGATCGTCAGGCGATACCAACCCGAGTTAGTGGCATTAAAGACACTTCCTTCGACAGCGTAGTCGCCCGGTTCCATCAGTCGGTCTATTTCGCTGTCCCATGCGTTTGTTACATTCTGGATAACTGGGCGTGGTTCGCTGTAACCAACGATC
>WLWE01002380.1_pt1 | contig 12224 bp, 17 predicted proteins | sample 6718301 | NCBI WGS metagenome assembly WLWE01 (sample SAMN12718691, study PRJNA515312) | sponge metagenome | isolation source: marine sponge | host: Mycale hentscheli | place: New Zealand: South Island, Marlborough, Capsize Point | collected 2003-05-01 | reverse complement strand
TACTTTTAAGAAAATGATGGCTGAAATGTATGGTCTTAAAGAAGCCACTAGAATTGATATTCAATATGCTTTAAGAGCAATTCGTGATTATAATAGCTCAGTAGAAGTAACTGATATAGAAATTGATGATTTAGCAGTAGATGTTTTAGCAGCCTTAGGATATAAGCCTACATCGAAAAATATAGATGCAACGATTGATCATTTAGGCGCATCTGCAGATGGATATGAAGTACCAGCGGATCCGGATGTAGTTAGAGAATTATATCCAATTCTAAATAAACTGGATGAAGCAGTATCATATAGAGAATATAAAAAAGATCCCAATTCCACTCCAAAGCAAAAAGTTAACAAAGGCATTGCCGAAGTTAATAAAATGTTAAGTGAGATGGAAAAGATAGTAAATAACAATTTACGTCTCAAGCAAGAAACAGGAGTTGATTCATCTCATTTCTGGAAATCAACCGGAAAGAGATTTGCAAAGATAAATGAACGAATGACTCGTATATCTAATCGATTAAAAGAATTATCCAAATAAAGGAATAAAATGTCAAAGCAATTAATATTAGATTATATACCATTTCAAGTATCTCCGCAACAAATTAATGAAAGTTTAGAGAATAACGGTGGTCGGTTAATTGTTAAAGGTACATTACAAAGAGCGGATGCTAAAAACCAGAATGAAAGAGTTTATCCGAAATCTATTTTAGAACGTGAAGCTACTAAGTATGATACCTTTATTAAAGAGCGAAGAGCTTTAGGTGAATTAGATCACCCAGATTCAAACATTATCAATTTGAATAATGTGTCACATAATGTATTAGAAATGCATTGGGCTGGAAATGATTTAGTAGGTACTGTAGAAGTATTATCAACACCATCCGGTAATATACTTAAGGAATTATTTAAGTCTGGAATCAGATTAGGAATATCTTCCAGAGGTATGGGGTCAGTGAAAGAAGTGATGACAGAAGCTGGTAGCGGAATGGAATTGCAAGTACAGCCTGACTTTGAATTAATAGGATTTGATTTTGTTTCTAATCCATCGACGCATGGAGCTTTTCTATCACCAGTTAATGAATCTGCCGGGAGCAAAAGCACCGTAGATCCATATTTATCTATAAATAGATTGATAACAGATATAATAAAGGAATTCTAATATGGCATCATTAGCAGGAATGGCAGGAACAAGTTTATACGGTGGATATACTCAAGGAACAAACGGATTACCACCTACCACAGTATCTAATCTTGTTGGATATTCTAATCCAGGACCGGATGGAGATGATCCAAAAGATTCAGGTGTATGGGGAATAGGAAATAAAAACTTTGCTTTTGGTAATGTTAAAAGTAGAAGCATAAATAACCGAAAGTCTTTGCATAATGCAGGAGCGGCCGGTGTTAGCTTTTATGGTCCTATTAATTCATCTCCGGATATAGGTACTGGTAATTATATGGATCCATTTGCAAGTAGTGGTACTTCATTTGCTGATATATTAGCTAATCAACCATATGCACTTACACCTAATGCACCAGGTGAATATGGACCAGGTGTACAAACACCACCATATTAATAAGGTAACTGATGAAGCAAGATGATTTAAGAAAGATTATTCGAGAAGAATATTCTAAGATATTATCCGAGCAAGTTGATTATGATTATGCAATTGGTAAATTTAATGACTTATATAATGAGTTATTAGAGATACATAAAGAGGTTGGTACTCAATTGGAAGCTAACAACGAACAGCAATTCATCACATTCTCCCGGTATATGGGAGCACTAGAGAAAGGCTTAGATAATACAATTAAATTCTTGACAAGAAAGAAAAAGTCACAATCAGGAATCACAGAACCAGATATGGCAGGCATTGATCCTAATATAGGTGATACAGGAGAGTAAAATGAAAGATAATAAATCAGCAATGGCATTATATGAAAAGTTTTTGCAGGAAGAAGAACCAGCAAAAATGAATACGGATGAAAAGCGAGCTTTTATGGAAGCGGTTGCTAATTATCATTCTATCGGTGAAAACATATATAGAGCTAATAAATTAAAAGAAACTGCATCTAATATGGCAAATATCATAGAAGCGGCAGAACAATTAACTCTTCAAGAATCTGAACATTGGTTTGATAATGTTACTGTATCACGTCATATGAAGCAATTAAAAGAAGCATATAAAGTATTTGAAAAGACCTCCGGAGAGATGGATGGTCTACAGCAACGATTAGAATCGGCATATGAAGATATGGGGTCGGTATTAAACAAGTATTACAAAGTTAATGGATCACTGTAATGAAAAATTTTAAAGCTCAAAAAATTAATTTAGCAGAATCTTATAATAGATTATTTGGTAATACAAAGCGCCAATTATTGGAATATGCACGAGATACCAAAGATGGTAAAGAATTAGATAAATATTTTGACAAGCTAGTACCAAGCCAAGGAAAGGCCGGCACTCTGAATGGTGAGATAGTCCGTGCTGTAAATAGAATCGGTTACCGATGGTATAATGACGGTGATAAGTTTTATGAAGGATATGGAACAGAAACCGCTGGGCCGGCAATGGCATTCTTAACAAAGCATACAGAAATTGATCCTCAGATTCGAGATGCATTTATAAAATTAGAAAGAGCTGTAACAGGTACTACAACAGATAAGCAATACGAAAAATTTCTTGAAGGATTGTTTAAATATGCAGTGCGCCATGTAGAAATGATTCCAACTACTAAAAGTAATGTGGATTTATTCGATTATGATTCTGATTATGAAGAAGAAGAGGAGAATGAGTGGGATGATGATGAAGAAGATGGATGGAATGAGTTTGGTGATGAAGAAGATGATGAATTTGATAATGAAGAGCAATATTAGGATAAATAAAATAAATTCCTTATATTAAAAGCATTATTAACAATTAAATTATTAAATGAGCAGACAGTTACGATTCCACCAGTCTATAGTACATGGTAAGCCTAATGCTACTAGAGTAGCCAAAACAAAAAGAAATCCTTCCGGTGATATTGCAGGAGCACTTCGAGCTTGGAAAAGCAAACTTAAAGCAACTGATGTTATTCAAAAGCTAAAAGATAACAAAGAATATACTAAACCTACTACCAAAAGGCGTGTAGCAAGAAAGACGAGTATATATAATTCGCGGAAGAGATGGGAGCATATGTATGATTAATATTCATATGGATTAAATAAAAAGGGGGCTTAACGGTCACCTTTTTTACTGTTCGGCATATATATTACTGATTATCCAATACTATACCTCAATGTATAGTCCCTGACAAAATTTATTTATATCTATTAAGATTCAGAATAATCTTATTTCCGCAAATTATAATTAAGGACAACAAATGAATGATCTTTTAAAAGAGGCAATTGCTGACGCAAAGGCTGTAAGAGAAACTGCAATGGCTAACGCCAAAGCTGCTTTAGAAGAAGCTTTCACTCCACGTTTACAATCTATGCTCCATGCTAAATTAGCAGAAGAGATGGAAGATGATATGGAAATGGAAGAAGACATGGAACTTGACTTAGGCGATGAAATGGAAGCACCAATCGAACCATCAATGGATTTAGATCTTGAAGAAGATATGGAACTTGACTTAGGTGGCGATTCCGGTTTGGAAGATGCTGATATGGAATTAGATCTTGACGAAATTCTACGTGAACTTGACGCTGCTGATTCAGATGAAATTGGATCTGGTGACAACAAATTAGATGTTGATGCTGGTGATTCATCAGAAATTGGTGAAGGTAAGTATGACGATGAATTGGATGAAGAGATTGACCTAGATGAAGTTATCGCTTCATTACGTGAAGAAGAAGATGACATGGATGAAGCTGCAGATGAAGACGAAATGGAAGAAGGTAAGTATGAGAAAGAAATGGAAGAAGCTTACAATGTAATCCGTTATCTGAAATCTCAACTTCAAGAAGTTAATCTTCTAAACGCTAAATTGCTATTCTCAAATAAGTTATTTAAGAACCACGAGTTGAATGAATCACAAAAGATGAAAGTTATTGAAAACTTTGATCGAGCTCATAATATGAGAGAAGTGAAATTAGTTTATTCAACTTTAGCCGAAGGATTCGGTAAAACAAAATCAAAGGTGCGTATTAAAGAATCATATGCATCTAAACCAACCAGATCAACAAAACCATCGAAAGCTGTAATTACTGAAAGTAATGATCTAGCATCTAGATGGAAGAAATTGGCTGGTCTATCTAAATAAAGGGAAATATAATGAATGTAAATTCACTTTTGCCTACCAATACTCATGCTAATGCTCGTAAAGAGTCCAAAGCGCTTGTTTCCAAATGGGAACGAACCGGACTTCTTGAAGGACTTGGTAATGAAGTTGAAACACAAGGTATGGCGGTTCTTTTAGAGAACCAGGCTAAGCAGTTAGTAACTGAAGCCAACCAAACAGGTACAGATTCCAATTCAGAAGAATGGTCAGGGGTAGCTCTACCATTAGTGCGAAGAATCTTCGCTGAAATTGCTGCTAAGGATTTCGTATCTGTTCAACCAATGAACCTACCATCAGGTCTTGTATTCTATCTTGATTTCAAGTATGGAAACGATCTTCAAGGTGGATTGTTCCAGACAGGCGCTGCACGTACGAGTCAAGAAGATTCTGTATTTGGTGTAACTGATGCCGCTCGTGGCACAACTGCTCCATCCGAAGGGCTTTATGGTGCTGGAAGATTTGGATATTCTATTAACGCTGTAACATCATCTGATTTGAATGCAGAAATCCCAGCAACTAGTACAACACCTATTAGTACCGGTGCGTTTGCAACTGGTTCTGTTGCTCCAATTGATGTTAACTTTAATACTGAGTTTCTTGCATCAACTGGCTCGACTGCCGCATTGATTCAAACGTTAGATGTAAGAACCGCGGATCTCGATGGCGCTGATGTAAATGCAGTTAGATCTTTTAACTTGACGAATGATGCTAATATCACTGCAGTATATCCAGAGTTCACTAAATTAGTAACTCGTGCAACTGCTGATGATACAATCCGATTTGTAGTTAAGCTTTCTGGTGCTGGTGCAGATGTAGCAGATCTTCAAGTTGTATTCAATAAACAACCAGGTTCAACGTCACGTGGTGATTTTGAAGTAGGTAATGTTGGACAACAGCTTGATACAGATGGTAAGATTCAGATTCCAGAAATCGATCTTCAAATGCGTTCTGAAGCAATTGTTGCTAAGACACGTAAGTTGAAAGCTGTTTGGACTCCTGAGTTTGCTCAAGATTTAAATGCTTATCATTCAATTGATGCAGAAGCTGAATTAACTTCAATGCTTTCTGAGTACATTTCACAGGAAATCGATCTTGAGATCCTTGATATGTTGATCGAGAATGGTCAGACAGTTGAAAGATGGTCTGCACGTGTTGGTGTTGAATATGATGCCGCTAGTGAATCATTTGTCGCTGGCAATTCTGCTGCTCAAGCTTACAACCAAGGAACATGGTTCCAGACTTTAGGAACTAAAGTTCAGAAGGTAAGTAACAAGATCCATCAGTTGACCATGAGAGGAGGAGCAAACTTCCTAGTATGTTCTCCAACCGTAGCTACCATCCTAGAATCTATTCCAGGATATGCTGCTGATACAGATGGTGATAAGATGCAGTTTGCAATGGGCGTTCAGAAAGTTGGTGCTATTAATAGTAGATTCCAAGTTTACAAGAACCCATACATGACTGAGAATACTATCTTAATGGGATACAGAGGATCACAATTCCTTGAAACTGGTGCTGTATATGCTCCATATATTCCATTGATTATGACTCCATTGGTATACGATCCTACGGATTTCACTCCGAGAAAAGGTGTAATGACACGTTACGCTAAGAAGATTGTACGTCCTGAGTTCTATGGTAAGATCTTTGTTGAAGGTCTAGACTCTATCTAATTAGTACTTACTAATTGATATTTAATTAAGGGGAGGCTTCGGCCTCCCTTTTTTTATGTTACATATTTATATTAAATAAGGTTATGATATGGCAACTAAGAATACAGATAAAACACCCCCTAAGGGGTCGGTTAAATTTTCATTAACATTATCGGCCGAGCAAAAAGCAGCTAAATCTAATATATTACACGTACCTTTTTCATTTGTAATAGGAAAGGCAGGATCTGGTAAAACATTACTAGCCTGTCAGATAGCATTAGATAAGTTTTTTAAACGAGAAGTTGATAAGATAGTAATTACGAGACCAACCGTAGCTACCGAAGATATAGGCTTTCTGCCAGGTTCATTAGAAGAAAAAATGGATCCATGGATAATTCCAATACGTTCTAATATGCGCAAAGTATATAATAAGGCAGAGGGATTAGCTAGAATGGAACAAGCAGAAGATATTGAATTATTAAGTTTAGCACACTTTCGTGGCCGTACATTTGATAATGCAGTATGCATTGTAGATGAATTCCAAAATCTAACTAAGCAACAGTTACTAATGGTATTAGGACGATTAGGTAAAGGTTCTATAATGATTTTTTGCGGGGATAAAGACCAGATCGATCTGAAGTTTGCAAACGATTCAGCTATACATGATGTACCGAAATTAAGGGGCTCAAAGTATGTATACGAGGTAATGCTTAAAGATAACCACCGGCATGCTGCATTAGATGAAATCTTCGACTTATTGGAGTAGTCAATATTTATTCTAAAGAGAATCTACTAGATGTCATTAACTGGAAGAAAAAGTTCTTTATCACCCCCTGCTACCACCGATACATATTTCTCGCGTGGCCAATACCGTGACAATGTTGAAACTGCAACTAATACGCAATTAGTGGCAGCGGTTAGAGCACGTAGAGTCGTTAAAAGAGCAGTACCAGTATTACAGCCAGTACATGGACCTATAGGTGGATATGCGGGAACTATAACACCACCAGTAACTACATTATATGTTGTATCGGGATATGTAGACCCGGATTACGTTGAATAGGATAAAATAAATGCCACTAACACCACCATATTCATTATTAACAAGGACCGCAAAAGGATCTCAATTAACTATTGATGAACTGGACGGTAATCTGTTATGGTTATCAACTACAATGTCCGGTTCGATAAATAGTATTACTGGATCGTTAGGAATATCAGGTAGTAATATTGAAGTAGTAACATCGTTATTTAATCTGTTTTCAGAAACATTGATTACTGGATCTGTTACAATTAATCCAAATTCAATACCTAATCCAATATCAGGCTCATATACATTAGACGGTTCATTAATATTTAATGGTGACTTGACAATATCATCAGGCAGTGAATTGATAATACCATCCGGCATCGCTTTAACATTAAATGGAGCATTAATCAATAATGGTGATTTAGTCAATAGTGGGTCATATATTAATTTAGCACCAACATCCCCTTATATGACATTATCTGTATTAGGTAATGTTAGTGCATCTGCTTATTATGGCGATGGTAGTGGATTAACAGGTGTAACTGCAACATTACCAGCTGGTGTTATATCCAGTTCATTGCAATTTACCAGTACTGATGATGTAACCTTCAGAAACATAACAGCATCAGGAAATATAAGCGCAAGTGGTGATACAACAACAAGTGCCTTAACAGTGGCAGGTTTAGCTTATCCTACTACCGATGGAACTGATGGGCAAGCAATAATTACAGATGGGGCTGGTAATTTGTCATTTGCAACAGCTACAACAGAAAAACTTCATCTACAAGTAAGAAATGATGATTCAGTAGATATTACTGCTGGTACACCTGTTTATTCAACAGGTGAGATAGGTGGTAGTGAAAGAATAAAAGTTAGAATATCATCTGCGTCTGATGCTTCAACGATGCCTGCTATTGGTATTACAGAAACTACATTAACTACAGCAGGTGGAACTAAAGACGGATTTGCTATTATTAATGGTATTTACAATAATGATGTTACTCCTGTTGGTTCATCCCCATCTTTAGGTGACACAATATATGTACATTGTGATGGAGGATTAACAGTAAATAAACCATCAGGATCTAATTTAATCCAAAACATAGGTATTGTTTTAAAAACAAATGGTACTGTAATTCAGGGGATGAAAGTATCATCTATTGATAGAACTAATGATGTACCTAACTTATTACATAACCAAATATTTTATGGTTCGGGTAGTAATCAATCATATCAAATACACGTATCAGGTGCATTAGATTCAACCGTTATTAACAATATAACAGCATCCGGTAATATAAGCTCAAGTGGTACGGTACATGGTAGTATATATAAAGTCGATGGCGTTACTGCATTAGCATCTAACTTAGATGTTTTGGTAATTGGTAAACAACTTAGAGATACACGTTATGACTCTAGGAATCATAAATTTAATGGTCATATAACAGCATCAGGTAATATAAGCTCAAGTGCTGCAATTGCAGCTGGAAGAGGATTATTTGATAGTTTTATATCTGTAAACACTATATATGGTGGAGGTGCCGCAGGTACAAATAATGCCATAACATTGAACTCTGCTGATAACACAGGTATGACTTTAAGAGGACCTGTAACTGCATCTGGTAATATAAGTTCAAGTGGAACAGTAACTGCTTTAACAGGTTCATTTGGCACTATTACAGGTCTTTCTCCAATTACCGTAACTGATAGTATTACTTTTCAGCAACCTATTACAGCTAGTATTATTAGTGCTAGTACATTTAGTGGTGATGGTAGTGGATTAGCAAATGTACCAGAAAGTACAGATATTGATGTATATTTAAATTTTGAAGAAGCTAGATCATATGCTTACATAGTACCTTACAATTTACAATTTGCTGGATTTACAACTAGCTCAGCAATGACAGTACAAATTTCATCTAGCGGTGCTCCATATGTATTTACATCATCATTGAGTCAATTTAGTACATTATCAATAACATCTTCAGCAGCCGGATTAATAACTTTATCAGGATCTAGATTATGAGCGAACAATATATAACAGTCCCAGCAGCTAGTACAGGTGGCACTTGTACTTCACGTGCTTGGGTGCGTAACCCAGATTGGTTAAGTATGCCAACTGTATCTAACGGTGATGAAATCATTTACTTATTAGTTGCTGTTAAAGAAAACGTACCTAATTTCTTATCATTTGTAGTAAATACAAGTGGAGTTGATTATTCTGTAGATCTCTATAATGATGGAACTACAGTTACAACCCATACAGATAATACTCAAGCAGACTTTAATCTTGACTATACTAAAGGTACAGGAGAGATAACTGATGAGGATTACAAGCAAGTTATGGTTAAGATTAGTATTGCAAGTGGTACTATGGTTGGACTTAACTGCTATAAAGAACATCCTGACGGAAATGCAAGTCACTCTCTTGAACAACGTATTCTTTCGGTTATAATGGCTGGGTCTTTCACTACAGCAAGCGAAATGTTTAGGTCGGGCACGAAAGCTCGTCACACTATGCTTGAAGAGTTTGAGTTTGTAGGAACTTCAAGTATTACTAGTTACGCAAATGCTTTTTTTGGTACTAATCGTTTAGGAAAAGTGAAAGGCGATTTTTCATCAGGGACGAATTTTAATAACTGTTGGAATGGGGTTTCAGGAGATTTTGACAAGAGTGAAATGACAATGCCTACATCAGGTATTACAAATCTTAGTCAAACATTTTCTTCAATCCTAACTGGAAGATGGGCAGGTAGTTGGGTTCCAGATTTTCTAAAAGGTGTTGAGTACCCTGCAACTTCTTTTCAAGCATCAGCACTTGAAATATTTGGTACAGATACATATCGTGCAAGATTTGACAGTATGACCAATGCTAATGGATTCTACCAACTGTTTCATAGTAATGTTAAGTTAACTCAAGCATATTTTTTACAAGCACAGACACAACCAAAAGGTTTATACAGATCTTTTAGAAATTGCTATGTGCTTCAAGTTGTAGATGCTATAGACGCATCACTTGTAACTAATATGACTACAACGTTTCAAAATGCTTATAGTTTATCATGGTTAAGATTGGTAGGTATAACAGTTTCATTTGATATCTCAGGATGTAATTTTAATAGAACGGGTTTAGTTCAAGTATTTAACGACCTTGGTACTGCAACAGCAACAATAGACGTAAGCAGCAATCCAGGAACAGGAGATCTTACAGCAGCAGATTTATTGATCGCCACCAATAAAGGATGGACAGTAACAACATAAAAATAAAGCAATGTTAAAATCATTACCAACAACACCAGCTTTTTACAAGCAACAAACAGAGCCATCAGAGTTTTGGTCTGTAGGACTTCATAAAGTAGAGAATACTAATTATACTCTTCTCATAGAAAACCATACTGAGTATGACTACCCTGTAGATGGATGGGAGTACCACGCTACACCTCCTCAAGGATTTATAGATTGGTGGAATGAGCACTTTTTAGACGATGAAGACTCCTAATTAGTATATAACATGAAATGGTTACTTTTACTTTTACTCCCCATATCATCCTTTGCACAATGTATATTAGATGATAACGTTACAGTTGATATACCCCCTATAGCAGGAACATATCAACCAGGTCAAACTATAACATTTACTTATACCATAGTAGACTACCAAGGATTATCGGTAAATTGGATGCATGGAATCGCAGTCGCGTTAGGTGGCGGGTGGAATGCTGCCTCATTAGTTCCTATAGGGGTTCCAACTAATAACTCAGGAACAGGTGTATGGTTATGGGTTAATATGGTACAATCATCAGCTACAGGTATAATCATAAATAACCCAGGATGGTTTTATGATACCAATTCAGGTGGTGCATTAGATGGCAATCCGGGTAATAATTGGGGTGATGGATTGAACGGTCCTTGGACATTTCAGTTTCAAGTTACTGTAGGTGATTGCCCACCAAATATAAATGGAGATGATTTATCTATTATTATTGAAAATTATGCTGATGGAGAAACAGGTAGTTGGATAAATTTAGACTGCCAGGCAGATCCAAATGAAACTTTTAATGCTACAATAGAATGTTGCCCGCCCGTATTAACGGGTGCTATTACACATAACTAGATATTTATATAAAAGGATACAAATGAAACTACCTATAAACTTTAACCAGTTCTCGAAAGATCCAGTTAAAGGATTATTATTTATTGTAATAATGGCGGTAGGTTATTTATATTTTGATAACAAAGTTAATTATACCGGTCAGATTAAATCACAAGGTACCAAAATAGAAGTTTTAGAAACAAAAGTAGATCGCCTACAATTTCAATTGCATAAAAGTGATAGTGCTTTAGCAGGAGCTATATCTAAACTTCAAATTTTGGACAAACTATGTGTATTAGAAGCAAAATAGTATTACTAGCATTAATAATAAGTGGATGTAAAAAAATAGATAAAAATGAATTTGATGTGCCTCATGTAGATACGGCATTAGTAAGATCGGAATACAATACTAAGCGATTTAATCTTATTATTTACGACGTAGATTCATTTGAAACTCATTTATGGACATCAGTTGGTAATAAGATAGATTCACTAAAAGACGAAAATAAAGCCTTAAAGAAACGGTTAAATTGGAGACCTAAAGTAATTGATAAAAACGGTAATGTTAAAGAATTACCAACTATTGAAGAATTAAAAAAACGAAAAAGAAAATGAAAAAGATTGCAGTTATATTATTTTTAAGCTTAAGTTCACTAGCAAGTTATTCTCAAAATATACCTTGTCCAGATTTTATATGTGAATTAGACGTTAACTTAGCAGCCTATACAGTACCTGCTACCCCAGGATCAACTTACGCCTGGAATATCACAGGTGGCAATATAGTTGCCGGGCAAGGCACAAATACGATACAAGTCGATTGGTCTGCTACAATACCAGGCAATTATGCAGTTGAAGTAATTGAAACAGATATTAACGGTTGTGTAGGTAATGTTGTATTATGTGATGTTACAGTTAATGCTACACCTGTTACAGGGGCTATAACACATGATTAAGTATCTAATTATCTTATTATTAGCATGTAATATATCACAGGCTCAATACTACCATCGTATACCTTTATGCTATAATGGTATTAAGCCAGTACGATATACAGTACCATATAATTCACAATACCAATATAATTACCAAGTTACTAATGGTACAATAGTTAACTACAATAATGGTAATGTATTAGTAGATTGGAATGATAATCCTGGTTCCGGTCAGCTGACAATTACAGTAACAAATG
>WLWE01002377.1_pt1 | contig 12232 bp, 10 predicted proteins | sample 6718301 | NCBI WGS metagenome assembly WLWE01 (sample SAMN12718691, study PRJNA515312) | sponge metagenome | isolation source: marine sponge | host: Mycale hentscheli | place: New Zealand: South Island, Marlborough, Capsize Point | collected 2003-05-01 | reverse complement strand
CCCGCTTCCCGCACCACGGCGAACGCCTCGGGCAACAAGTCGTCCAAGAGGGGCCTTTGTTTCTCCAGTGAGCCGGCCGCTTCTAATCGCTGGCGAAACTCAGCCGTGCGGCGGCGTAGATCGTCGTCGCTCAGCGGCGCAATCTCCTCCTCGAGCAGATTGATGTCAGACACGATCGGCTGATAACGCTTCAGCTTGCGGGCGTTGGGGTCACCCAGCAGGAGCTTGAGCATGGAAATCGCCAAATCGTCTGCAGCCCAGATTACTGAGAGCGAGGGGTGTGCTCGTGAAAAAGCCAGAAGCCAATCGATACAGTGCCCCGATGACCGTCTCCATCGAAGCTCTCAACGCCGACGCCCTCGCCTTGTTGAGGCGCCACAACCTGCTGCGCACCCTGGTGGAACGGCAGGTGGTTGATGAGGCTGTGGGACAGGCAAGCCTCAGCGAAGAGGAGCAGACGCAGGCGCGAGAAAGCTTTTCCCAACGCAACCGCCTGCAAAGCCCGGAAGACATCGATGCCTACCGGGCCAAGCTCGGTCTCAGCCCTGAGGATCTCGACCGACAAATCCTCAGGCCGTATCGGATTCAGAAGCATTGCGAAACCGACTTTCAAGCCAAAGCCGAAGCCCACTTCCTCACCCGCAAAACCCAGCTCGATCAGGTGGTCTACAGCTTGCTCAGGGTGAAAGACGGGGCCTTGGCTAGAGAGCTGTACTTACGCATCGCCAACCGAGAGGCCAATTTCGCTGACCTCGCTGCCGCCCATGCCCAAGGGCCTGAGCGCTCCACCAAGGGAATTGTGGGTCCGGTGCCGCTCACGCAAGCGCATCCCCATTTGGCCGAACGCCTGCGTACCAGCTCACCAGGCGTCTTAAACGAAGCCTTTCGAATCGGCGAATGGTGGTTGGTGACCCGGCTGGAGAGCTACACCCCAGCCACCTTCAGCCCTGAAATGGCCAAGCAAATGTCAAAAGAGCTGTTTGACGTTTGGACGCGCGAAGAAACCGATAGCCGGATGAACAAGCTTCCCCAGAACTAGGGTTTGCCAGGAAAGTTCGTTAATAATGCATTTTCAAATTGATGAGGAGTCTGCGCGCCACAGCCGCTGCACACACCTATGACCACGACTCCCATCGCCGCACTCCAAGAGCATCCAGCTTTTCGCAGCCTTAGCCAAGAGGGCCTGGCAAAAGTCAATCAAGCCGCCAAGTTGCTGCGCTTTCGCATCGGCCAGACCATTGCTGATGGCGCCACCATGCCCGCCAATGTGGTGTTGCTCCTGAACGGACAGGCACGTCTGCTGGGCCGCGAAAAAGGTCAGCTGGTGACCCTCGCCAAAATGGGGCCTGGCGCCATCGTGGGCTTGGTGTCTCTGCTGCGCGGGGTGGCTTGTGAAGACGTCAGCACCTCGACGGAATCCACTGGCCTAGCCATCCCAGACCAATGCATCGCTGATCTCTATCGAGAAGAGGAAAGCTTTCGTTTGTGGTGCCAGCAGACCCTTTGGCCCGCAGAGTTAGCAGCCCTGATTGAAGCCATTCAGAAGCGATCCGCCCAAAGCGATGGATCCCTACTGAGCTGGCTGAAACCCTTGGCCGAGCAAGGCCAACTGCTCAAAAGTACGGATGAAGCTCGCCAAGGGGCTGCAGAGAAAGGCTTGAAGCTGTTTGCTCTCGATCCCGCCAACGCAAACGAGCTAGGGATCGCCAAGAGCACCCGTGATCCCTTGCCGGCTGGAGCAGCTCCGTTCGAGCCACGCGTGATTGCCGTTCCCAAGGCTCTCATGGAAGCCATCGCCGGAGAAGGCACACCCGCTGCGGTTACTCCCGAGGTGATTGAGGACAGCCAGGAGGAATTTCTCACCCTGGAGGATGCCCCCGATCGCCCCGCAGCCAGTGGGCTGCATCAAACCGGCAGTCCAGGTTCTGGTCGGTTCCGCCTGGTGCGCGGCCAAGGCCCGCTGCAGGAAACCATGGCCTGCTTCCAGATGATGGCAGCCATGATGGACTTGCCCTTCCGTCGGGACGCGATCGAGAAGGTGTTGCGCGATGTGGTGCGCCGCGATCAAACCCCCAACATGCAAATCTGCGGCCAACTCGCCGCAGGACTTGGCTTGCATGTGGTGGCAGCCCGCGTGCCCATCAGCGAGTGCACCCGCCTGAAAACACCGGCGCTGATGCAATGGGACGAAGGATTTGTGCTGGTGATCGGCAGCAGCAACAACGGCTTGCTTCTGGCCTCCCCCCGCGAAGGTCAGATCACGGTCTCACCCGAGCAGATCTCCGAACGCTGCCCTGAAGGCGTTGACATTCTTTTGGTGGATCGCTCCCACAACACCCCCGATCAAACCTTCGGCTTCACCTGGTTTGTGCCAGCGCTGCGTCGCTATCGCGGCGTGTTGGTGCAGATTTTTGTCGCCAGCTTTGTCGTGCAGCTGTTTGGCCTAGCCAATCCCCTGTTGATTCAGGTGATTATCGACAAGGTGATCAGTCAGCGCAGCCTCGACACACTCCAAGTGCTGGGCATTGCCCTGGTGGTGGTCACCCTGCTGGAAGGGGTGCTGGGCAGCTTGAAAACATTCCTCTTTGCTGAGACCACCAACCGCATTGACCAACGCCTTGGCGCTGAGGTGATTGACCATCTGCTCCGCCTTCCGTTGGGTTACTTCGACAGACGGCCTGTGGGCGAACTGGGAACACGGATCGCCGAGCTCGAAAAAATCCGCAATTTCCTTACGGGTCAGGCCCTCACAACCATTCTTGATGCGCTGTTCTCGGTGATCTATATCGCCGTGATGGCTCTCTACAGCTGGGTGCTCACGCTTGTGGCCCTTGTTGTGCTTCCGATCCAGGTGGGCCTCACCCTGCTGGGCGCTCCGTTGTTCCGGCGTCAGTTCCGCCAGGCGGCTGAGGAAAATGCCAAAACCCAGAGCCATCTGGTGGAGGTGCTCACGGGCATCCAAACCGTGAAGGCCCAAAACGTGGAGATGGTGAGCCGCTGGAAATGGCAGGAGCTCTATAGCCGCTACATCGCCCGAACCTACGAAAAAACGATCACAGGAACGGCTGTAACCCAAGCCAGCCAAGTGCTGCAGAAGCTCTCTCAGCTGCTGGTGCTTTGGGTGGGTGCAGCGATGGTGCTGCAGGGCGAACTCACCCTCGGCCAGCTGATTGCTTTCAGGATCATCAGTGGCTATGTAACCCAGCCGCTGCTGCGCCTCTCCACGATTTGGCAAAACATCCAAGAGCTGAAGGTGAGCTTTGAACGCTTAGCCGACATCATCAACACCCCCTTGGAGTCGAATGAATCCGATCAAGCCAAAATCCCCTTGCCGCCCATCGATGGCCAGGTGAGTTTTGATGATGTGAGCTTCAGTTTTGCTGCATCAGCCCCTCCTGTTCTTAAGCACATCAGCGTCACGATTGAGGCGAATAGTTTTGTGGGGATTGTGGGCCAGAGCGGCAGCGGAAAAAGCACCTTGGTGAAGTTATTACCCAGGCTTTATTCACCCAATAAAGGGCGATTGCTTATTGATGAATACGACATCGACAAGGTGGAGCTGTATTCACTAAGGCGCCAAATTGGAATCGTGCCCCAAGATCCGCTTCTATTTTCTGGGACGATTTCAGAGAACATTGCCCTCACCCAACCGGATGCCAGCAGCGATGACATCGTGCATGCCGCGCGCATGGCCAACGCCCACGATTTCATCATGCAACTATCAAGTGGCTACAGCACCAACGTGGGAGAGCGGGGCAGCAACCTCAGTGGCGGACAACGGCAACGCATTGCGATCGCCCGAACATTGTTGGGCAAACCCAAACTGCTGGTGATGGATGAGGCCACCAGCGCCCTTGATTACGACACCGAACGCCGGGTATGCAACAACTTGCTCGAATCGATGGACAACAGCACGGTGCTGTTCATCACCCATCGCCTGTCATCGATTCGACGCGCCGATCGAATCTTGATGATGCATGACGGAGCCTTGGTGGAAAGCGGCACCCACCAGGAATTGATGGATCTCAAAGGACGCTATTTCGCCCTTTATCGCCAACAGGAGGCAAGCTAATGCTCGGGTTTAAACAGGGGCAAAATGCCCTAGAAAAAGCCGTAAAAAGTGCAGACCACGACGAATCGGTGCTGCAACAACCACGGCACTGGATGCGGGCGATTACCTGGGGGCTGATCGGCACCACTGCCTTTGGCGTGGGCTGGCTGTGTCTGGCACAAACAGAAGAGATCGTGGTGGCTACCGGCAAGCTCGACCCCTTGGGCGCTGTGAAAGAAATTCAAATGCCGGTGGGCGGCATCGCCGATGAAATCCTGGTGGAAGATGGCGACCGCGTGAAGGCAGGCCAAGTGGTGATGCGCCTCGATACGGAATCCAGCAGCCAACAGCTGAAATCCCACATACAAAGCATCGCCTTGAAAGAGCAGCAGTTGAGATTGAAGCTAGAGGAGCTCAGGCGTTATCAACAGCTCAACGATGAAGAGGTGAGCATGCTCAGCAAAAAGCTGGCACTCGACAAAGAAATACTGAGTCGTTACAAGGATCTCGCCGAGCAAGGTGGAACCTCCGAGCTGCAATACCTACAACAACGCAACAAGGTGGAGGAAGTTCAAGGCGAGCTGACGCAAGCAAAAGTCGAAAAGTTGCGCCAAACCGCAATCCTGCAGCAGGCGATTCAACAGATGAAATCAGAACTCTCTGATCTGCAAGCCAAACGCACGGAAGCAGAGGTCACCCTTAAATACCAAGCGTTGCGTTCCCCTGTGAATGGGGTGGTGTTTGACCTAAAGCCCCGCTCCACTGGCTATGCGGCCCAGGGCACCGAAACGGTGATGAAAATTGTTCCTTTCGACAAACTGCAAGCCAATGTGGAAGTGCCCAGCCGTGATATCGGTTTTGTAAGGGTGGGCATGCCTGCCGACATCAGCATCGACTCTTTCCCTGCAACAGACTTTGGCGTTCTAGAGGGCACTGTGCAATCCGTTGGTTCCGATGCCTTGCCACCCGACCAACAGAAGCAACGGGATGAATACCGCTATCCCACCACAATCAGACTGTCGAGCCAACAACTCAAAATCAAAAGCGGCAAGAACCTGCCTCTGCAAGTGGGCATGAGCCTCACCGCCAACATCAAACTGCGCAAAGTCACGTATTTGCAGCTCCTGCTCGGCAACTTCCAAGACAAAGCCGACTCACTCCGAGAAATTTAAGAAAATCAATGACCACCACATCTTCCCTACCTAGGCGGTAAGATTCTTTTGTCAGGAGTTAGGGACAGTGGCGAAAGCCCACTTCCCTTGGTGTCACAGCAGAAGAGCTTATTTATTGACACTCTTTGCCGGCACTTCTAAATTGCATTGGCATATCCAATTCTCTTCGGACCTTGGCTTTTACTCGCAATCCTTCCGATACAGGCGTATCACCAGCAACTTACTCCGCTGATGGTGCAAGTGATCTGGTTCTCGTTGATCAGCAGCGCGATATCGCCATTGATGGCAGCGACAAAAAAGACAGCATCGTCGTTTCAGCTGCTGCTCTCGCTTCAAACGCTCTCTACAACTACGACGTCCGCGGTTTCGAAGGCGACGACGTTTTCAGTTTCGATGCAGCCCTGATTCAGGACTCCACCATTAATGGCAACGTCGGCAACGACGTTATGACCCTTGGCACCTCTGCCATTGGTCCAATTACGAACTTCAACGGCTCCTACTTCTTAGGAGGAAAAGGCGACGATTCCGTTGTTGGTTTCGACGTCAACGGTGGAGAAATCAACGGCAACATCGGCACTGGCAAGACCTTGGGAGCAGTGTCCAAGGCCGCTTTCGCCGTGCTGTCCGATTACGAGTTGCCGCCCGGCTATACCCTCTATGACGGGGGCGCCTCCGATACCCTGAACCGCAGTGAGTCCGTTATTCAGACGCTGTTGGCGCTGGCCGTATTCCTGGTTTTCGTGGTCATGGCAGTGCAATACGAGAGTTTGCGCAATCCGTTGATCATCCTGGCCGGCGTGCCCTTTGCCGCCATCGGCGTGGCCCTCGCCATTATGATGTTGCAACTGCCGCTGTCGATGCCGCTTTGGTTGGGGCTCATCATGCTGGCTGGCATCGTGGTCAACAACGCCATCGTCCTGGTGGAATACATCGAACTCGAACGGGGCCGGGGCCAACCGTTTGAGGCTGCCATCTTGAGTGCGGGCCGTTTACGGTTACGGCCCATACTGATGACCACGTTGACCACCGTGGTTGGCATGTTGCCCCTGGCGCTGGGGTGGGGGGAGGGGGCGGAAATGTTGCAACCGCTGGCCATCGCTATCGTCTGGGGACTGAGTTTTTCCACCCTGGTGAGCTTGCTGTTGATTCCCGTGCTGTACCGTATGATGGCGGTGGGCGATGTAACGATGATGGCGGCGCCGGCGGCTGTTTAATGCGGTCTGTAGGAGGCGGTATGAGTGCTCGTGATTGGGTCTTGCTGGTGGCGATGGTATTCACCGCAGCGGCCGCGCTAGGGGCAGATGATTTGGCACCCCATCCCAAGTATTCACCGGCGGATGTGGTGCGTATTCAACTGCAAGCCCTGCGTAACAACGGCGCTGACGATGCCGGCATCGCCCTGGCATTTCGTTTCGCCTCACCCGCCAATCGCGCCCAAACCGGTCCCATTGAGCGTTTTGCGCGCATGATCAAGCTGGGACCTTATGCGCTCATGCTGAATTACCGCCAGGCCATCTACGAGGGTGTGGAGATTAAAGGCCAGCAGGCGCAGCAAAGAGTGTTGTTGCTGGGCGCGCAACATTCCGTGCGTTACGACTTCTTTCTGCGGCTGCAGACTCAGCCACCGTACCAGAACTGTTGGATGACTGAAGGGGTAGGGGTGGTGGCCACACCAGGTGGCTCACTGGCGTTCCATCAACGCGACTGGGTGAGATTGCCATCCACTGATTTTTCCGCGAATACGAATCATTCATATTTGCATTATTTGTTCAGCACGAGATGATATAGCTAATGGATCTGTGACCTGTCATACGCCTTGCCGGTGCCGCTCATCGAGCACACGCTCGCGTGTTCATCGAGCCGTTGGCGAAAGTCGTAGCTTGCGTACTGCGACCCCTTGCCGGAATGATGCGACCGCTGTGCGCCCAACTCGCGGTGCATCAAGGCCGTCGTCAATGCCTGCATGACTAGATGACGGTTGCTCTTTGTGCTCATTGTCCAACCAACGCCTGCGACCCGTGCGCTTGCTAGGTCACGCTTCCACCGATGCAGCACGCTGGTGGCCATGCCCAGATCCTTCGCCGTGCCCACAATGCTCTGCCCAGACGACATGGCCAACTCTACGGCTTCGCGTTTGAACTCAGCGGTGTAGTGACGTCTTTCTCTTAGTTCCCATCAAACACCTCCACGGTCATTACGGCCCTTACTCTTAGGTGTTCACTTTTTTGGGGAAGACCAAGCGCGTTGCTCGCGGTATTCGTATTGACCTTTGAAACGATTGCCGGAACGTCGAATGTCGATTGTGGGCTGCGGGTGGCATACACCGTCACTTCAGTCAGGGAAACGGGAGACTGTTGTTGCCGGGCGGACGTGGTGGATACCGCCATGCGTGATAAACAACGCGCCAACGCACGTTACGCCCGTAGCGTTTCGCATCTTAGTTCTCACTTTAAGTTTGTCTTTTTGTAGATTGTTTTATCTATAAGGTTTTATTCGAATTATGCTGAATGCCAAACACCTGTTAGGTGTAATGCCATCTCACGAGGTCAGTGATAATGAGAATGGTTCTTATTTACAGGAGGAGGTTGAAATGAACAGAGGCATTTTTAAGCGGCGGGCACTCTACATGGCTGTGGCCAGTGCTCTAGCCGTCCCGGCCACCGCAAACGCGGTCGAGGTGTCCGTAAGTGGCCATGTCAACCGGGCCATCTTGTTCGCTGACGACGGTTTTGATTCCGATGTCATGCAGTCGGACAACGCTCAGTCGGTGTCGCGTTTTCGCATTACGGGTAGCAGCGAACTCGGTGTTGCTGGTATGCGTGTGGGCGTTAATCTGGAGACGGCATGGGCGTCTAACACCACCTCTAACGTAACCATCAAGGGCCGCAACGGCAATGCAACTGGCAACGATGTCAGCTTCGACATACAGCACAGCAATCTTTGGTTTAGCGGCGGTTGGGGTACCCTGACCTTAGGCCATGCCGCTACCGCCTACGACGGCATAGCGGACGCCTCTCAGGCTGGGCCAGTGTTCTTGGCCGGTACTACCAATGGCGCCACCATGGGATCATCCATTACCTTCAAGCGTACGGGTAATGCAACGTTTAACCTAGGCGATGGGCGGGGTACCACTGTTGGCAATGCGTACGAGAGTTTCGCGGGCGGATGCCAGGGCATATTACGCTATGATACGCCGGCCTTGGGCCCGCTAACCGCCTCGGTTTCTGTTTCGGACAACGAATCTTGGCAAGCCGGGGTTGTTTTAGATACTTCTTTTGCCGGAACGAATATCGTTCTTGGCGGCGGTTATGAGGATCTTGAAAACGACGTTGAGGACTCCGGTGCCATCGGTATTTCTGAACGCTGGGGCGTTAATCTGGGCGTAGCATTCCCTCAAGGAAGCAACTTTACCGTGGCTTACAGCGGCGGCGGCTTCCGCAACGGTAACGGCAATAACGGTGCCGATACGCTACAGAGCGAAGGACGGACACTGTACTTGCAACTCGGTCATCAGTGGGGCCATAACGCCCTGGCCGTCGAATATGGACAAGCCGACTCGGATGGCCAAGTGGCAGCGGGTACCGTTGATCACGAGGCGACGGTGTGGGGCATCGGTTTCACCCATGCTTTGTCCGGCCCTAGGGTTCAGCTCTTTGCCGGCTACCGCAATGTGGACCTGGAGGTGCAAAACGTGACAGGCATTGAAGACGTGGATTTATTTCAAATGGGGGCACGCGTACGCTTCTAGCTAAGTGTACTTGGAGGCAGTGTCAGCGATGAACACCTGCGCGCAGGTGTATCATCGCGCACCGCCGCCTCCCTACTTTTTGAGCAACGCCTTGGTTGACCGTTCGGTTGACTCTAAAGCGGCGTTATATGCCGCTAACTGCCGGGGGTGTGCTCGACACTAGCGCATGATTGTCCCAGCTACTGAGCTGTGGCTGCGCATTGCAGCTTTCGTGAATCCCGGGGCCCACTGATGCACATCTTCCCGTAGGCGCCGGCGAGAAGAAATTGCTCGGGGATAGCCGTTCTAGCGACACCGCATACGTCCGTCATTATTAGGCTTCGCACAAAAGAGGCGCGCTGAACATCCCATACAGTGGCTATATTGCCGCGCGGCGAAATAGCACAAACGTAACGCCCTGAGGCATCGAATGCCACGCTCCCGCGAGAGTGACGCATCGCAGACCAAACGTGCCGCGGTGCGGACGGGAAATACGATTGACCAGCGCGGGCGCAAGCGGCCACGGGCACTGGCTGGTGCTTCCTTGCACTCACGAAAAAATTACTATTTTTAGCGGCGCCCCTAGGGAGAAAATGGGCTAGAGCTGTCGCCACGGCGGGCCACGCGATACCATGGGGCGCACCGGGGCGTACTTGCCCACCTTCCCGATCTCGAATACGACTAGGAGTTAACCATGCTCGCAGCCATGTCGTGGCTGGATCTGAGCGCCGTCTTATGGTTCGCGTTCAGTTGGATCGCTTACGCGGTCATCGCTGATAAGACCCGGCTGCGCACTCGCAGCGTCGCCTACGTGATGGATGAATTTCGTGTCCATTGGATGATGGCGATGTTACAGCGCGAGTTGCGCATTATCGATACCAGTATCGTCGGCAATATTCTTCATGGCGTGGCTTTTTTTGCCTCCACCTCGATATTGTTGGTGGGTGGTCTTATCGCCGCATTGGCGGCTGGTGATCAGGCCATAGCGGTGCTGTCCGATCTGCCGTTCTCCGCCGCTACCTCTCGTAGCAGTTGGGAAATCAAAGTGCTGTTGCTGGTCGGCATATTCGTCCATGCATTTTTTAAACTGGCGTGGGCGTTTCGCCTCTTCGTCAACTGTTCCGTACTCATAGGCGCCGCGCCCCTGCCGCCAGCACCGGCGACGGTTGTCGAGCAATACGCCGGCTGTGCTGGTTATGCGCTCAGTCTAGCGTCGGAGCACTACAATGCCGGATTGCGGGCGTTCTTTTTTGCGCTAGCGGCCATTTGGTGGTTGTTGAATCCGATCGCTTTTTTGGTGGCGACTAGCGTGGTCTTGTTGGTCCTGTACCGGCGGGAGTTTCATTCACGCACCCTCAAGACCATTAAAACCGGTTTGGAGATTTCAGCATCGGCCGCAGGTCCGAAGTAATCGGGCGGTAAATCCATGGCAGACGGAAACCACGCAGCGAAGCGCCGGAGACGATGCGACGTTGTTATCACCGGCGGCGGTTTGTACGGCGCCAGCACGGCTTATCATCTACTGGCGCGTGAGCCGGCTCTGCGCGTTGGCATCGTGGAACCCGACAGCCGGTTACACCCATGCCGCCTCGGCCCGCTCAAACGGCGGTGTGCGCATCCAGGCACGTATTACGAGAGGCTCGAAGAATGCTTGCCTGGCCATGATCAACCGGTCGGCGGGTTGGCGGCCCGTGGCATTGTCGGCAGCGCGGTGATAGGGGGAGAGGCGGGATGAAGAGTTGGGTAGAGCGTGCCAACGGTGGGGATACACATTTCCCGCTGCGAAATCTTCCTCTAGGCGTGGCCGGCGAAGCACCCGGCTGCGCCACCATCATTGGCAGCCAGGTGATGCGGTTGGCATCGTTGGAGCAGGCGGGATTGCTGGCCCTACCTGGTGAGCGAATGACCGGTGAGCGGCACGCCGAGCCGGCGGCCCTTAGGACAAATTAAGCCGCCCGGCGCCGGTGTGCCGCAGTTCGGCCCCTGCCAACGGCTCGATATCGAATTGGAGCAGCTTGTATTGCTCGAACGAACTTCAATCAGCTCTATTACCCGGCGGCACAACAATTGGCTCGTCACGCCATTGGCGGGTGGCGCATGAATGTTGCTGATCTGCCGGGTTGTGGCACTATCTAGGGAACGGGTAAGGGTGAATATGGCTCGTTGTCGGAGATGACTTGGGGTGGCCGGGATCCGTTGCGGTTCCCCAATGGCACGGCCCGTACGTTCCTGGAAGATGGCCCTGGAAGACGGCGATGAGGTGATCATGAGGGGATGGGCACAGGGTGATGGTTACCGTGTGGGCTTCGGCGAGTGTGCCGGCGTCATAGCGCCAGCGCCGGATTTCCCCAGTCAATGGATTGGCAATAGATTGGCCGCTAGCGCGCTGGCGCTATAGTCTGCCAGATTCAATCAGCCCAGCTGGAGAAGCTACCGTGAACGACGAGATCCGCCGCGCACTGGACACGCTATTCGCCGCCGATTCCGAACTCTACGCCAACCGCGGCTTTGCCCGGCGGATCGGTTTTGGCAAGCGCCCGGCGCTGGTCAACATCGATTTAGCCAATGCCTGGACCCGGCCCGGCTATGCGTTCTCCTGCGAGGGCATGGAAACCATTATTCCCGCCGTGCAGGCGCTGTTGACGGTATTTAGAGCCAAGGGATTGCCGGTCGTTTATACCACCACGGCTTACGATGTTACCGACGGACCCAACACCGATATGGGGCTTTGGCACTACAAGATCCCGGCGCAAGTGTTGCAAGCCGGCTCCGATACCGTGGCCATCGACGACCGCATCGCGCCCATGGAAGGTGAACAGCTCATCGTCAAAAAACGCGCCAGCGCGTTTCACGGGACTTATCTCGCCGGTTTTTTGCGGGCCAACAACGTGGACACCGTCGTGGTCACGGGTGTCACCATGTCCGCCTGCGTGCGCAATACGGTGGAAGACGCCATCGCCGACGGTTTCAAACCCATCGTGGTCAGGGAAGCGGTGGATGATCGCATTCAGGGCGCGGTGGCATGGAATCTGTTCGATGTGGACGCCAAGTTCGGCGACGTGGAGCCTCTGGATACCGTGCTGCAACACCTACAGTGCAATGAGGCGTAACGCTTGCGCCAGCACTGGCCAGCCCGTCTAATGGGCGATGCGGTCCGTGGCCATCGGTTGAAGGGGGTGCGCTTTGATTCGTCTGGGGGTAGAGGTAGGCGGGACGGTCACCGATCTGGTGTTCATCAAGGATGCCAGCGGCGGGCTGCGCCTCAACAAAGTGCCGGCCACG
>WLWE01002374.1_pt1 | contig 12241 bp, 16 predicted proteins | sample 6718301 | NCBI WGS metagenome assembly WLWE01 (sample SAMN12718691, study PRJNA515312) | sponge metagenome | isolation source: marine sponge | host: Mycale hentscheli | place: New Zealand: South Island, Marlborough, Capsize Point | collected 2003-05-01 | reverse complement strand
TCGAAGAGGTATCTAAAGTGTCAAGAGATGAGTATTATCGTTACGATAATTCTTGGGGGTATGAACACCACAAAAGAATTAGAGAACATATTCGTAGTATTTCAAATAAAGAAATTGCTAACTACCTCAAATTGTTCGGTATTTGTGAAAGTGTACCTAGATATGGTACAAGAAGTATTATAATTAAAAAAGTATCTTGGGGTAAGGTTTAACGATTTTTCTTAACGTAACCCAGTCTTTCTTCAACCTTGTTAACTTCCTCCACAAATTGGTGTAGTGATTCTTGGTCAATATATTTGTTCACCTCATTTAAATGGTTAATAACCAGTCCGTGTCTATCACTTGATAAAGCGTGGTTTTCTGGTTCCATATTTAATTGACCTTTATTTGAGCTTAGGGTCGCCCACTCACTTAATAAATCATCACCGGTTTTAAGATGTGCGGGTTCAAACATTTTAACCAAATTATCAAAGTCTTCTCTAAAGTAGGACCTCAAATATCCCCGTTTAGCGTTATCGATTAGACCCTGTCTATTTGTTTGGTATTCTTCCCAATCATCCCAATAAAAATCTACAGCTGATTCAGCTGCACTTTCTAACTCATCACTAAACGGACTTGGCATTCTTTCAGGTTCACCCAAGTCTCTATGTATAGATTGATTAAAGTAACCTTGGTCAGAACTACCCCATTCGTCCAGTTGTTGTGTGGTGGACTCTTTTAATGATTTGTGTAGCTTTCTAATTCTAGAAGTTTCACCAGCTGAGTTATTATAATGAACGGGATTTGACTTTCTATAGTTAAATTGGTGTCCTTCCCAACGTGGATGATTTAAATTCATAGTAGTTTTTTATAATAAATAGTTACTAAATATAAAAAATTGTTTAAACTTAACGTAATGGAAACGTATATTGAAGTTCACATAAAGGAATACAGGAGAAAAGATGGTACTTTTGTTAAGGCTCACACTAGAACTATTAAAAAAAGAAAGGAACGAACCACATATATAAGAAAAATTAAAAATGATAACCCTAATCAGTTATCGTTGGACTTAAGTGGATTTACTCAAACGAGTTAAACTAACACCACCTCTACACTACAAAAACTACAGAAGTACTCACAAGCTAAGTTTGTGTAACTTTCCCACATTCCTTCTATAAGGTCCATTTGTGCGTTGGTGTAATCTCTATGGGACATTTCTTTATTAAGGTACTCTGGTGGAAATAAGTTAGTTATTTTTATAAACCCATGTCTATCATCTGTACTCCCTTCAATGGTAGATTCCCATTCTAACTTGTCCACTCCTGGACTCGTGATGTAACTACGTGGTACAATAGAATCTTTTTTAATGGATATTTTCAATAACCAACACGAATAACCCGCATCACCAAAATTTTCTTGTTCATCAAATGAATAATCAAAACCTGTAGGTTCTACTCTAAAGCTTATTACCCCATCTCCTCTTCCTTGTGTATCACCTTCCCATGTCACAAAATTCTTATTTTTAGCAAATTCTGTATTTTGAATACCCCCTATCCATTCTATCATTAATACAGGCATTATAATATCTGGAACATTTGCAAAAGGTTCGTCTTTGAATAGTTCTTCAGAATCAACACCCAACAATTTTAAATCTGTGTAACCAGGTTTTCCTTTTTTATCCCACATTTTAAATAATATCTTTTTTAATTCTGGTGTTATATATTGGGTAAAGTAAGGGTTAGTCTCTGTATTATATAGTCCGTCAGGCCCTACCTCCACATCTTCATATAAATTTTCTGGGTTAGGACTAAATATTAAATCTAAAATTTCATTGTATTCTTTTGAGTCCTTGAGGTACTGAAACCCACCTACATAAGGCATTATTTCTTCTACGGTTGATGGGAATTGTTCTACTTTCTGTTGTAGTTCTGTTACCTGGTCAAAACTTGCATTATTTGCAAATCTTATCACGTCTCTAAAGTCCATTCCACCTATTAGGTGAATCATACTATAAAGTCTATTATCTAAGTCTACTGGTAGTTTTTTAGATAATATGTGTGTTTTATTTTTTGACTCAAGAATTTGTAACATACCTATAAATATATTATATTACGGTATAAAAAAAAGGACCGAAGTCCTTTTCTTTAATTTATTTTTTTAACCACCCTCGAAGGATGTCCCAGTTCCTGGTTAAGAATACACCAAACGCAATTCCAGCGTAAATTTTGTATCCAAATACCCATAAACCTACACCGACACCTAACGATAATAGAGCGGAAAAACCTTTAGAGTCCACCCAGCCTTTTACTTTCGTAAATAATTCTTTTAATTTTTTCATAATAATTGTTTTTATGATAAATATCTATTTATAGTTAAATGAATAATATTAAAAATATACTACACCTATTTAGGCATATTAGACCTAAACTGAGTACGCAAATGGTAGAAGACCTAGATTCTATCCATGATGATGGTAGATTAACCCACCCAGGTCAAGCACACACCTATAAATTTACTGGAACCCTACAAAGGTTAATAAAAGATGAGGCTAAGTTGTTTGGTTTTGATGGTACCCATAAGTTAATAGATATGTTATTTTCATTATTTATAGAAGCTTACGACCCTATGGCTTCAGACTGGGACTTAGAAGACTTAGAATTCGAGTTACAACCTAGAGATTTTATAGTGGGTACACCCCAAAGAGGTTTACCTTTTGTCGGTGGAAGTAGACAGGGTGAACTGGAGGGTATTTACATGGATGATATTGTCAGAGTATTCGGACCCCCAACCCGGAACCAGGGTTCTGCAGACGGTAAAACGCAAGCGGAATGGGACATTAAATTCGACAATGGTGTTAGAGCTTCTATATACGACTACAAACAATATGGTGTTCACCCACAAGATATAGATTACTGGTCGGTAGGTGGCAATAGTCCAGTTTCAGCTTTCGAAGTTTACAAGGTTATGGGATTATTTGGTTAATCCTTTGGTTTATACCAAAATTTTTCTTATATTTGTAGTATGAAAAATATACTAATAATCATATTAACATTTGTTTGTAATTTAAGTTACTCCCAAAATTTTACTGAAATAGAAGCACATTTATTAAATTTAATAAATGAAGAAAGGTCTGGTAGGGGGTTAAGTACATTCGCAACCGATACGTTGATTAATAACGGGGCAAAAATTCAAGCAATATATTTAAGTGGTGTCGATACCCGTAAAAAAATTACACACACAAATGAAAACCCATTATATGAGTCTCCAGGTGATAGAATTAAAATTAGTAGTAATTTAAAATATATTATCTCTTCAGAAAATATTACAGCTTTTAATTATGACAACACTAGAACAAGTTTAGAAATAGCTCAAAGAATCCACAATAATTTTATGAGTTCTGAGTATCACCGAATGAATGTTTTAAAGGAGGTTGATGACGTTTTTGATGAAAGTGTAATATTTACGTCATATTATGGGCATTACATTAGTTATAATAAAAAATTAAATTTAATTATAGCTGTTCAAATGTTCCCGACTAAAAATTTTAATGAGTAATTATTTTTTCTTCGGAGCACCTTTGTGCTTTGGAGCATTTGGTGATAGAGTTATCTTTCTAAATTCTTTACCTCTTTTACCTTCTTGACCGTAATAATTATCTCCAGGTAATACTTTTATTTCCAAATCAAATCCAGTTCTGTCCTTAACTGCTTTAATTAAAGCGTTAGCATATTGTCTTGCCCTATTATCCGCCAACCATTGATTTCTTTCTTTATTTCCAGTTTTACCACCAAACCACGGTTTACCACCTGGGTGGTCTAATTCGTTACCATAACCAGAAGGGACTTTTTCGGTTGGTCTGGCGGAATCTGCACTACCTTTAATGGTTACATTAGTAAGTTTATCACCACCACCAGCTTTTATATATTTTACAAAAGCATCCCGCATCATTCCGAATTGTTCTTTAGCGTTTGGGAATTTGTTAAAATAAGGCATAACCATATTATCAGCATATGGTAAACTATCCCCTATAACTTCAAATACAGGTATAATAACATCTTCTTTACATTCTTCAGGTAATGGTCCTTTACAAGGGTATTTAATCATTTTACCCGTACTTAAATCCTCACATTCACAATCGTTGGTTACTGGTGGTGTTGGTGGGGGTGTCTCTGGTGTCCATCTATTTGGTAATATTTCAGCTCCTGCTAATTGTAGTTTTATAAGGTTTATACTACTAGCACCTTCTATTAATGTGTATCTTTTAATTTGCTTATTATATACACAAAAAGCTTCCGTAGAAACATCTAACAAAGTTAAATTTTCCCTATCCTTTAACCTACCTTTACAACTCTTTTTTTTCACATTACTAAAAAATTTATATGGCCCAATATAATTAAAAAGTAACTCTACTTCACCATTATTTAGTTGGTTTGAGATGACAGGAAAATTATCATATAAAATTTTAAAACATTTACCCATTTCAGAGTTGTTAAATAATTCATTTAAAAATCCTTCTAGTTTTATGGACGAGTCAAATTTGGTTTTACCCATAGTAGTTTCCCAAGCGATAGTTCCCGCATCAAATACAACTCCGTCATTATCTAAACTAATAGAAATTTTACTCAGTGCCTCATTAATTGATTTATTTAATAAGTTATTTAATTCATTTTGTAGTTCAAATGCTGTTTCTTTAGGTGAGATACAATTATTTTTTGCGTGAGTGAAACCATCCCTAATAGATTTAAATTTTTCTCTATTAATTAAACCCATTCCAGATTCTTCCTTTACTGTTCTACTTAGTCTTTCTAATTGTTTTTCTGTGATTAAAATTTTTGTCATTTTTAATAATTTTGTCTCATTTTAAAACCTACAGGCCCTTCTTCTTTATACGGTAAACTATCCAAAATGTCCACCAGTTCTTGTACTGGGGAGTGTAATTCACCTCCATCAGTTAATAACTGGTATAACCTTTGTACAACTATTTCGTCACCATAAAGTGACTTTTCCTTAACTTGTTCTGATATAAATCCACAGACTACATCTATAAAATCATCAATATGACCATCTAATTCTCCTTCATAACTTTTAGTAAAACCTATAGCTTCATTAATTTCTTCTTCTACTTTAGGTGGTATATAATCATAAATTTTGTCTCCATATATATCAGCTAAATTTTTAAGTACAAGTCTAGGGTTTTTTCTAATGTACCTTATTACCGCTGGTGGTATATCTTCACCATATTTCCCAAAAGCTCCACTAAGTTGTGTTTCTCTAGGGGTAGGTTTATATGATGACCTACTGTAGGTGTCTGACATTTCATAGTCTTCCTTTATAGTGTAAGTAGGATTAAATGGTTCATCAGTTAATGGATTAATGTGAGACGAGGAAGTAGTATATGGTCTACCAGTCATTGGGTTAATATTCTTCATAGTCCCTATTTTACCTTGTGAAACTTTTAATAAAAGGTCCTCCATAGGCTCTTTAAATTTGATTACATGTGAATCCGTGTTCATTCGGCTCGTAAATAATCCCTTTCCTTCTCCGAAGAAGTTGCCATTAGCAGTAATCTCCATATTTTGTATGTTTTCTGGAAAGTTTTTAGTGTAAGTACCAATATTTTGTTTTGTAATCTTACCTTCTCCAGCTGCTTTAAATGCTTTTCGTATTTGTTCAGCTTCGGTATTGGTTAATAAATTTTTAATTATATCACCATCTACAGCAGCTTCCTTTTGAAACGCCTTATTTGTTTTAACAATAACATCTACAACCTCACTCCTGTTTTTCCCTCCAAATAATACATTTCTCACTCCTTCTTTCTCCAATTTTTCTTTCCCCACTCTTGTTAAATTATTAACTAAATTAAAAGCTTTATCTGAATTTTTACTCATAATTGTTGAAATGGTATTTTCTAAATCCGAAATAAGCCCCCTGTGTGCATTTTTTTCAATTTGTTTTACTGCTGTAGAAAGTATTTTTTTCTCAACACCTACCCCAAGTTTGCTAAATACTCTAGCTAACGCACTCCATTCTTTTAATATTTTACTTTCATTCATCATTTCTTGTGTAGAAACAATTACACTCATATCTTGTGAATCAGGTTTACAGATTTGGTCTTTACCACACCAGTACATCCCATCTGGACAACTTCTTTCCTGGTGTTGGTCATATGAGAATGAATCACTAACACTATCCATCATATTGTCCATTTTTGCAATATTAGATTCCATCCAATCTTCCAAAGGCTCACCCTTTTCTAATTGGTCGTACATACTTTGTGCTTTTCTTGCGATATTATATAACTGAGATTTAGCCATGTAAGAACCATGCCCTTCATTTATAACACCTCTTATAGCTTTTTTAATATCTTTATTTGTGACTTTTCTTTTCATATTATATAAATACTTTTAAAATCTTTATACTTCTTTTATGGATATTACTTCTTTTTCTTGTGACTCCGAATCATATACCTCCTTATCAAACCCTTTACTGCCTTCATGGTCGTACCAATTATATTCACCATCTTCATCATATTCTACTGCATTACTAACAGCATCTTTATCATAACCAACAACAGTTACAGTATATCTATAACTTACATTTTCCCTCTCGTCTTGATTCATCAAAATTTCAAAAGTTTTTCTTTCAGGTATTTCTAATTCATTAGCGTTAGTGATGGTACCATCTTTTATACCTTCATAATTTTTAGGGTTGTTAACCGTAAACCAAATTCTTGTACCGAGACCGTCTGGTGAGTAGTTTATATTTTTAACACCAAATATTTTAAGTATTGGGTCTATAATCATTTCCGACGTATCGTAATAATTGCTTTTTATTTTTTCCCAAGGTGTGTACTGGACGATTGTTTTTATTATTTTAAAAAATATATCTTTATTTATAGTCTCAGTCTGATAACCAGGTGTATCACCCCAATTCCTAAAGAATTCTGACCCAATAAGAGTATCACCAGTATCTTTTAATTTTTCTTCTCCACCACTAACAGTATCTACGACTTCATTAATGGGTACTTTTTCGAACATTCCCTCAAATACTTGTTGTATTGCATCAATAACAGCGTATTGGTCCCCACCCCAGTTATCTTTGTGACGTTCAATAATTTTATCTGTAAGAGCACGAACATCCATTTCCAACGACCCCCATTTGTCTGGTTCGTTGTCCCAATATTCTCTTAAAACTTTACGGATGTCGTTTTTCATTACTTTGTTGACGCTATTGCTTTTTTACATGCTTGGTGTCTAGTAACTGGTACGGACACGTCAAATTTATTAGGGGTTTGCATACTACCAACCTCTACTTTTTCAGCTGGCAATTCATTACCACTAGGGTCTTTAATAAATACATCAATTGTCCCCACCCATTTGTGACAATCACTACTTGGTTTCCATGGTCCCTCATCATCGTATTCTATAACATCTTTCCATCCCAGACTTGTCCTTTGTTTTGTTGTTTTAGTGGAGTTGGACCTTAGGGTTCTTTTACAGGCAGCTTCAATTACTAAATCTCCTTTATATTTGTGTGGTGATTTCCCATTAAAAAACGTACTATTATTACCATTAATAGATAAAGTGAAAGTATTTTTCCTACCTTTTGTAGCCCCACCTTTTGAGGGAATTACCTCAGCATTGTCAAATTTACCACCAGTATTATTCAAAGAAGCTAGATTCTTACCATCATCTCTAACTAAAACAACACCGTTAGCTTTAATTTCATATAAAGCGTGATTACAACTATGCCCCTTACCGTCATACTTTATTACAATTCTTGCGTTCTCAAAACAACTAGAAACTTGTTCTTCAAAAGTATCACCATCGTAATTAGTTTCCACAGTACTTTCAGTTTCATTTTGTGGAGCTTGACATACGGTCATGGATATTTTAACGTATTGACCTGGATTTTTCCATCTATTTTTATCTCTATTTTCGTCGTTTTTCCCACCAGTGTTAACTACTTTTGTTACTTTTGTTTTTTCTGCTTTTTCCATAACAGAGGATGGTATCTTAACTATAAGGTTTTCTTGTTGTTTTAGTAAGTTTTTCAGGAAATTACTTGCCCTATCACTAGCGTACCCAACATTATTTAAGTACCCCTTGTCTTTTTTGTTAGGTCCTCTTTCAATCTCTGTGGTCCTATCGTTCTCAACGTCATACGACGTGGCCTTCCCATTATAGTGATTACTAGCACCAGCATTAATAGTTATTTTAGTAATGAATACTGGATTGCCCCCTTCCTGTTGTTTTGGGAATTCTGATTTTAATTTTCCTTTAACTTTTAAAATAAATTCTTTAAATGCTTGGTCTGTGTCTGAGCCCGCAGCTTTAAAGTTACCCTCATGTTCTATAGTGACACATTTATTTTGTGGTTCTGATTCGTTTTGTTCTACTAAAAGTGATTGGATTCTTTTTAATTCTTCTTCTAAGGTAATTTTAGTTTTAATCATAATATAAATTGTTTTATGCCTATTTTAATATAAATAGTCATTATAATTATATAATTAAATCTTACTGGTTAGAATTTTTGTAACATTAAAAAAGCAAGTTACTAATGAACCTGCTTTCTTTTTTGTTTTTAATGTATGCTGCTATAATATATATACGATTTTTTGTAAAAGTTTAATAGTAGACTTAATTTTTACTTAAATATTTGTACCATGTTACGGTTAAGGTGATTAGTACCCCAATACCACCAAGAGCAATTAGTAAAAATAAAGGAGAATCGTAAGTACTAGCGAGTATTGCCGGCCAAACCATTACAGTCAAATACAACACTACTAACCATAGGTTATTTAATTTATTTTCTAACCTACTAGTCCTTTCTATGTTGATTAGTCTACTAATAGCATCTTGCATGTCTTTACCGTACGCTGGTTCTTTATGTGTGGTACCGTCTTTTTCACCTATAGTGATATCGTATTTATAATAACCTTTATGAGTCTTACTAGGACGTACAACTCTACACTCTAAAGCTCGTCTCCTATCAAATTTATTTTTTTGTTTTACCATCGTTCATATTTTTGTTAAAATTAAGAACATTATTCTGTATTGTCAAGTAAAACTTTAAGGATTGAGTATTTTTGTAATGTCTCCATTATCCCAGTGTAATAATAACATACCTTTAGTTTCGATACTCACCTCTTGACCTATTTGGTTGTAAACTTTTACAACCTCTAGTCTGGGTACTTCTAAACCTACAGATACCGGATTAAATTCTTCGAAAATACCGTCGTAATCCGTTTGTCTTAATTTATAATACTGATAACCAGGCCTAGGGTGTTCATCTCTAACCGTATATGACATTAAGGTATTAACATTACCAGCTCCTGCTGTTTTACTTAACTCTGACCATTCATAACCATCATAAGATTTGTAGATTGTAAAATAGTCGTTGTTTTGTTGTGAATGTGTGGACCAATCTATAATTACAACATTTTCAATACCCTCAGAAAGATATGCGTCAAAAGAAGATAAAGTTATGGGTAGTGCAGATTGTCTAGTTACCGTAATGTCCCTACACGAAGATTCAATAACACAAAAATCATCTACATTCACATGTATGTAATAAGATTGACCAGCAGTTGTTGATTGTATCACTACTGGAGTGAATCCTACCGTTTCAACTGCTCCATCATATGTGCCTGACCTAACAGTTATCCAATCACCTGATGTGGTTGATGAAACTGTATACGCAACTCCTTGTTCAGGGTTATTCCATGTACAATAGTCCCCCGCGTAGTAACATCCTACAGTTACAGAAGGGTTATTTTGGGTTGGGAAGTCTCTCACCGTGTAATAAGCTGCATTGGTGCAGGGACCCGAAATTAATTGTTGTTCCGTCCTATAAATCATCACTCTTGTACAGGTCATATTTGTTGCACAATCATATTGATTTAAATGGACATATAGTACGCCTGTATATGTAGAAGTCCAATTTATGTAAGATGAGTAACCTGAACAACCAAAGTAATCATCATTAAAAGCTACTACAGCCCCTGAACCGTCTCGTAAAGTGAGTTGTGTGTCATAAGACGCTAACACACCACCATAATTATCACAGGTAGAAAACTGATAAGAATCTCCAGCAATTACATTTACTTGGATGACTTCCCCAGCCCAATTACAGGTAGAGGAGTAACCCCAAGACCCTACAGGTGGGGAGTAAATAGTTGAAGGGTAATAATTGGTCCCGTTATCACATTGGGATTTGGAAAGGAATGGCACTAACAATAGTACTAGTAGGAGTAACTTATTCATAATATATTTTTTACTTGTGTGCAAACCTACATTGTGTAGATTTGTCTTATAAATACGTAGAGAGTACGTACGTATTTTTACTTATATATTATATAAATAGGTGTGGGTGTAGTGTTATTAAGTTTTTTTAAGATAAAATAGACCTAAAAAGGGATATTGTACCTCCTAAATAGTTTTTGAAAATCGTCATAATAAACGTTTTCAACCTTATTCTTTTTCTGTTTTTTTAAGATGTCTCTAACACCGTCTATAAAGTCGTTTTCCTCAGGACTGCCCTCAGACTCCAACATTAATTTTTTTATTCTGGTGATTTTGTTTTCTATATTTTTCATTGTTCAAATGATTGTCTTACTAATTTAATGTCTTTAGATTTTATACTTTTTATTTCTTTGCTTCTATAATCTCCTGTATAATCATGGTCGTAAGTTTCTCTATCTTGTTCAAAATGATATGGATTAGCCAACACCAATTCTTTAATACGTTCTTCATTATCACCATATGCGGTACCAAAAGAAGTCGCATACTCAACCACATCTTCTGAGTAATCGGTATCTACGTCCCACTGTTTAGCGGGTATAATATCTAAAGGTCCTTCCATAAAATTTCTACTGTCCCCTCCATTATGAAAATAGTTAACTAATAAAACGTATATTTTATCTGTTATGTCCATTTGTGTTGATTTATGGTACTTAGAATCAAACCCAACTAACTTTAATCCACCTATCGCACTTTTATACGCTGGGAAGTTTCTTCTACTTTCAGGTTGGGTTTCCATTGCGTTTTTTACTTCTTCCATTCCACCTATACGTTGTAAATAAGTAAAATAATGTCTTAATTTTTTTCCGAAGCTATTTTCTTTATCCTGTCGTATCTCCTCTACCTCTCTCTCATATTCCATTTGAGCGTCGTATTGCCTTTTAGCGTAAGCATCTATTTCCTCAAATTGTTCGTAAAATTCATTACGTTTAGATAATTTTAAATTAGTGTAAAGGTCTTTTTTGACCCCACCTTCATTTATAGATTCTTTTAATATGTCTAATAAACCTGTTTTCATTATTTTATAAATATCTTCTACTTGATACTTTACCATCTAATTCTTATTATTAGGGTATTATGGAAAAATCTAAATTCAACCAGTTAAGTAAGTTTGTTTTGGAGAATGTATCTTCTTTAGAAAAAGAAGAAGGTATCGAGTATGGGGGTAATTTATATGATGTATATTACTATGGTGATGATGATGAAATTATTATTGTGAAATACACTGAAGATGGGGATGTAGAAGAATTCTTAGATACTGATTATTTTGGTAGTTTTATGGACACAAGAGACCTTGAGACTTTTCAGGACCACTGGGACTACGCGAGAGAAACCGTCTACCAAACATACTCCACTATGGACTGGGATGACTTTTTAACTGAATACGGTATTGACGAGTTGGTTGAATTTATATATGATGAATTAAAGAATAAAAAAATTAAAATTATTAAAAATGGCTAGGTATTATAAAAAAAGAAAAAATAAAAACAATATTGATTTTCACGACTTTAAAAAATTGGAAGTGGAGGGATTCTCCTTTAAACCAACATCCAAATGGAAGGCTTTTTTAAATTTTTTATGGGTAGTTACTTTAATAACATTTAGCATTTTAATTTGGTTATAAATTATGAACAATTTAGATAAACAATATCAGGAATTACTTAAAACTATACTGGAGTATGGTGTGGATAAAAAAGACCGAACAGGTACAGGAACCAAATCTATATTTGGTTACACCGTAAGACATAATATGAAGAATGGTTTCCCTTTACTAACAACAAAGAAAATGTATTGGAAAGGAATTGTAACAGAATTATTATGGTTCTTACGTGGTGATACAAACATCAAATACCTTGTTGATAATGATTGTCATATTTGGGATGGGGACGCTTATAAAAAATATAAAAAAGAATGGTCTAAATCTGTACCTGGTGATGGTAGTTTTAAAGAAAGTGAGTACA
>WLWE01002372.1_pt1 | contig 12249 bp, 28 predicted proteins | sample 6718301 | NCBI WGS metagenome assembly WLWE01 (sample SAMN12718691, study PRJNA515312) | sponge metagenome | isolation source: marine sponge | host: Mycale hentscheli | place: New Zealand: South Island, Marlborough, Capsize Point | collected 2003-05-01 | reverse complement strand
AATATGTTAGCCGATTTCCACCTGTTCTTTTGCCTTAGGTACATGGTTACATGACTCCACCGTAAGCAGTGAGCTATGTAGTCCCTATGTATAAGACCCCTTTCCTCTGCCTTATCTAACGAAAGATAAGTTTTGTCTATTGACTTCCCTTGTTTGTTAGCCATTAAAATGGTACATCATCATCTAATGGTGAAAATGCTACAGATGAGCCTGTAGAGTCTCCTTCACTAATGAACTGCACATCCTTTAGCGAGCAGGTTACACCCTTGTTTGTGCCGGCTATAAAGGGCCTAAAAACAATGTGGGCTCTGCAATTAGAGTTACTGCGAAGATCACTATTGTCCATAGTTTCACCAGACCTATTAACAACCTTAGGTTTAAACTTGGTTTTAGCCTTTACGACCCAGCAGCCTGAAGACCAGTCATACCCCATTTCATCCCCATCTTTAATAGGGCTGTAGAAGTTTTTAGCTTCCGCCACCTTTGGGTCATTATTCTTTGCTTCTTCTACCGCTTTATCTAAACCATCCTCAGCATCAGATCCTTTAGGAAAGCACATTGTTATAGAATACATACCTGTGTCCTGATCTTGAAACTTTTCGGTCTCGTTAAGATGAGGAAACATTACCTTAAATTGAGCGGTCTCATGAAATACGTTAATTCCCTTACTCATTGTTTTTTATTCTCCTTAGCGAATTGAGGACACATGTCCTTTACGTTACAGTACTGCGCACATCTCATGCTATAACCAGGTCTATCTTGTATGCTTAGATGTTCTTGGTCTTTTTGCATGATTAAAAAATCGTTGGCATCCTCCTTTGTGTCAAATAGTTTTACAGCCCTTTCTTTACCTTTTTTCATTACGGCAAATCTATCTTCACTCTGCCATTTCTCTTCCTTTGTGCATACATGCTCGTCCCAGAAATGACGCTGAAGTCTCTTCTCTATGTACTCGTTGCATTCCTCTTTAGACCATAAAGGAACCTCTATAATTGTCAAAGGTTGTTGAGGATAAGAAGGATTACTCTTAGCGTTTTTAGCAGAGAAATCTTTAGCAAATGCAACTATAAATAAAGCTTCTACTGGCCAGTTGGCTGTAGACATAAGATCAGCTAAAACGTTAAGCTGTTGAGCCCAGGCTGGTTTAATTCCATTCATCAAAGCATAAGCTGATACAGTTTTTATATCGTATATAGCTTTATTACCTATATCGTATATATCTACTTGCCCGCTTACAACCTTGTTAGTATACTTCTTGTGAAATCTTTTTTCAACCAACACATCAGAGTTAGATGCGTTTGCTATCTCACAAATAGAATGAACTGCGCTACCCCATACGGCCCACACCCTGTCTGAAACATCTTCAGATATAGTATCTCTATTAGCTTTTCTTAGCGATAAAACCTGGGGCGAGTCAATAAGCTGCGTGACACTTATATCAGACTTTTTAGGACCAGTTGTGTAAGGATTGAACTTTAGCATATTGCTCAACCATTCTGGATAAAAATGTTTATTAGTAAAAGTACCCAATATTAATCTCCTTTAAATAAAAAATAATTATATCACACCCACTTTTTAAAATAAAGCCTAATTATGTGCCAATATTATCGGGCACATCTGGGCATAAGTCCTTGAAATCCTTAGCTTTTATGACAACATACCCATCCTCAAACTTCATGTGTCTTTCGTGCAAATAAACTACAGGTTTCCTGTGCTCAGCTTCACGAACCGCTTGACCCATCGCTGAGTGCAGCCAATCTGGAAGCATTTTTCTGTGCTTAACCTCTATTGACAATGTGGGGTGTTCAACATCTCTTCTACTTTCTCCATTACAGCCAGTTCTTACTCCTCCAAACAATTTAGCCGCCTCCCTTTCCACATTTTTCCAGTTATTAGTTCTCATTTAATGATATCCCGTCGAATGGTGTACTTTTCTTGCCTATGTATTGCTCGTAAAAATCATGAGTACTTTGCCCATAGTCATGAAACCTCATGCTTTGGTCTCCGTAGTCTAAGCCACACATTGGCTCAAAACCTCCATGTCTATTTTTAAAGCATTCTAAAGCAGCTTGTGGAGCTCCTGGTGCGTTGCCTGACTCCCTTAACTTTTCCTCCGTTTTGTTTCTGTGTACCATAAACCCAGCATCAACTAAGTCAGTTAATTCTGAAGCTCCTTTAATATCGTATTTGCTTCCTCTCTTGTTTTCATCATCAGGTTTTCTTACATGGGCCACTAAGTGTATACATAATCCTGTATCTCTACAAACGTTAGCTAATGTATTGGCAAAGTTTTTCTGAGCTAGGTATATGTTCCTTTGCTCGGATCCTAAGTTTACTTTCATTAATGAGTCTATAACAAACTGAGTAACTCCTAACTCTTCTTGAGCATACCTAGCTGCAGCTATTAATTGTTTAGCTCCGCAATCAACCTCTCTTGTGTATATCCACATCCTGTTATTCAACCAACACCAAGCTTCCTCAGCGTCTTTAGGATCAGGATATATATCACCAGTTATCTGCCTTGCTAGTCTTTCTAGTTGATACACTGGCGCAAGCTCCGGAGACCAGAACAAAACCTTTTCTTCTCTAGTTGAATAATCACCAGTCATTAAGTAAAGCATTACCTGCTGTACAACTAAACTTTTGCCATGTCCATTCATGCCAGCCCATATAGTTAGAGTATTAGGTAGTATCCTAAAATCTATATCCCATGGTAGTCTGCCACCAGGCTTATTGTCCCTGTTGCTTAAGTGTTCTAACGCTTCATCCAGAAAAACCAAGGGAGATTGAACAAAAGAATTCTCTGTTGCTTCTGCATATTTGCTTATTACACTATCGTCTAACTCTAACTTTTCAGCTATCTGCTGAGCTCTTCTTCTATCCATTAAAATTACCCCAAAAAGATTCTTTCTTCTCTAGCGGTTGTGTTTCCCAAGTTCTTGATTCTAAATACTTTCTTAATCCTGGAACCCACTTACCATTATCATTGGTCCATTGCTCTGAAGTTTTGCGAGATTCAATATCTTCTACTATGATGTCAACTAGAGATTCATCGCCAAACTCTCGCCACGTCTTAGTATCGCGAGCGATAGAGTTGCGTCTATGTTCAGGATATACACCCCAAACAGACATAAAACCTGACTTAGTAATATTCTTTTTATTATTTATATTCTTTACGTCAGGTACGCTGCTGACTAGCTGGTCAGACGCGTTGCTCTCTACCTGCTGGTTAGCTACGCTGCTGCCTACGTTTTGCTCGTACTGTGTGTGAGCATCTGCTGACTCGCATATAGTGTATAATGACGTTGTTCCTGCTCTAGCCGTTATATCTATATAACCCCAAGACTTTAGATCTTGCATGTAATTTTGGATGCTACCTTTAGTGTACATAGGCATCATCGCTTGCAATGCTTCTAGGTGTATTGGCCTAGTATTAGTAGTCCTGTGGTTTCTCCAAGCAAGTATTGACATTAAACATCTTAATTGCCCTGCTTTTAGTCTGCTATCTCTGATGATAGAGGCTGGGAATATTCCATACCTGTGCTCGATAGGTAACTTGGAAAGATCAAATCCTTCATCCATTTAGGTTGCTCCTGGTCGTTTACTGCTAATTCAAATGCTGCTATATATTTAATTATCCAATCTGGACAGTCACCTTTCTTAAGCTCTAGCATAAGTAGGCAATTCTTATAATGTTCATTAAACAGAAAAAATTGAGGCATCATCTTAAAAAAGCAATAAGCTGGTACTTCATCTAGTTCTGTTGCTAAGTAATTCTCGTAACACCAATCAGGCAGCCCATCCGGTACTTCCAAATCCGCCTGTACTTCTTTCTGATTCTTGTTCATATAAATCCTCTATTTCACATTCTTCTGTTTTTACACTAGATACTGGCATAAGAATAAATTGCATAATCTTCATGTCTGGCGTTATAAATACATCTCTGCTAGACACGTTAATCAAGTGTATGTGTATTTCACCTTGATATCCTGAGTCTATTACACATGCTCCAGCTATAATGTCTAGTGTCGTACAAACTCCAGACTTGTTAAAAGCTATTAATGCATACCCTTGAGGAATATTAGCTTTAATACCGCTAGGTATTTTTATAGAATTTCCTGGAGCAACCTTTGTAATGCTAAAATCAGAAGGAACAAAAAAATCAATGCCCGCATCTAAACTATGAGCTCGTATCGGAGGTATTACCTTCCTCACCCGTGAAAACTTCAATTTGTCCATCGTCTATCTCCTCTACTGTAATCGAGTATACGTCTTCAAAACTACCTTCTATTTCCATGTTATCTTTCATTGTTTTTTCAGCAAAAGATAAAACAGCTAAAACAAAATGCAATACAGGCTTGCTAGAAGTATTAATCTTTACTTGGTGCATCATCTAAATGACTCCTTTTTATACCATTATGGTAATCTTCTAAACCCTGCATATAACCGCAAGCATCTATAAGATTATCCCTTTTGTGGTGGAAACTTTCTCTAGCTAGCTTTAATGCTACTAACATCTTATACATATCCTCCACGCTTAACTCTTTGCCTGTCATACCAATAAATATTAGCCTTGCTCTGCCCATGCTCTCAGAGAACTCACCGTAATTTTCATGGTCTGTTACTCTATCTACAACTATGTCTTTTGCTTCATCTAATATAGGTTTAGCAAGACTTGAATCAATATATCTATCCATCAAAATCTCCTCCAACAGTTAAGTTACGTTTAAATCTTTTAGCCTTTTCCTTTATCTCTTCTACGGAATCGTAAGGCTTTAATCCATACTCTTGTCTCATGCCAGCAAAAGGTGTGATCTCGCTCTTTATGATATATCTTTTACCTCTGTAGCCTTTCCATTCAGAAAGATCAGCATAAAGTAAGTTCCAATGTCTACTGTATATATGCAGCGATCCTAAGTTAAATGTTAAGTGACCTAAAGTTAGATTAAAACCTGCAGATCCTAAAAGATTTAGCTCGTTAAGCATTAACTGCTGCAGCATAGCAGCACAGAACATATCATTACACAGGCCGAATATAGCGTCACAAGACCTCATATTCCAGTTTAAGTGCAGTTCATTATCTCTGATCAAGAACTGTATAAATCCAGTACAAGGGTAATCTTTATCGTTTTTACGTATGTGATCTTTCTCTAAAATAGGTATCACAGCTCGTCTGCTGTTAGGATTACTATCTAACTCATCTCTAGCAGAGTACCACATGTTATCATTACTGTCAAACGCTGTGCTAAAAATATGATTACCGTAGTTACTCTCTACTTCACCATTTTTATCGCTGATTAATCCCCATATTTTAGCTAACTTATCCATATTGCCAACAGATCTGTTACCTCCTAGATAAAACGCTAATTCAGCAAATGCGTAATCACTGCTCCACTTGCGAGAAGGGTGCGTTATGTCTAACTGGGTAGGGTCTGTAAGTGTAACTTGATAGTTTAGCAACTCTACAGTAGCATTTACTAATCTTCCGTTAACCCTTAAATCACTGATAACGTCGGCATAAACCTCATTCATGCTTGATTTCGTCGTTATCATCCGGATATGGCCATCCTTCTTCATAGTTCTCCCAAAAGTGTTCTTCATCATTAAGTTCCTTTCTCAGTTTTCTCCTGTGTTCCTTTTCCGCCTTCTCCAGCTGCTTTAGCTTCTCGTTCATTTTTCTCTTTTTCCATCTTTATAGCAAACTCCCTAAGTGTAATACCAAACATTTCTTCGAATCTCCTTGACCAAGTAACGCGACCGCTCGGGCATAACTCGTTGCGTTTTGGCCAGCATTCGCGAGCAAATGTTAGCCTTAGCCTTTCTAAGTCTTTTGGATCCTGCTTGTATCTTTGGTAACTCATATTCTAACTCTTTCATAAAGTAAAAGTAAAATGGCTCGAAAGCTAGCTTGTGCTTCTGACATCTAACAAGCATTTCGTCTAACTCTCTTGAGCTTAAACCTGTAACACATTTTATCTCGTTGTAAGATAAACAGTCATCAGGCATGGTAGTATACATGGAAGGTTCAAGCCTTTTATCCCTCCAGTATCCAGAGTCTACATATTCAACAAATGCTTTACAACATTTTGAAGTGTCCTCACAATAGTTGTAATTTATGCATCCAACACACGGTGGGTGTGGCTGATCACTTAACCGTTTTAAAAACTTTTTAACATTCATGCAAAATCCTGATACAAAAAAGGGCACAACAATAGTGCCCAATATTTGTTATTAACGTGTGTAAATAGACATTCTATTAGAATACTGTAAAGGAAGGTCTTGCTTAAAAGAATTGTACAAATACTGCTTAATTTTTTCTTTATGGAACATAGACAAATCCTTATCTTTAACAGAAGTTATAGGATGATTTTCACCTAAAAATGTTCTCCAATAACCATCTTCTAAAGCTTCGTCAGCAGCGCCAAGTCTTGATCCTCTACCCCTGAACCTATACGTAACACCTATTTGCTTAGCCTGAGCTCTCCATTTAGGCTCGTCATCTACTGGCACATCTTTTGCAACTAACCTTCTTGTCGCTAACAATCTAGTTTTAGCCATGTTTTCTCCTAATGCACCGTTGTTAGATTTGATGTTACAGACACGGTGCCACATCCGTAACAGTTTAACTTGCTTTCTTAGATCTATCCCTAGCAGTTTTGCCAGGTCTAGACACGCCTGTTTTATCAAAGCAAAAGGAATGGTAAGTAGGTAGATCACCTAGTTTATTCCTTTGCTGCTGAGACATAAACAGTTTAAGCTTAGACTGCATTTTTTGATTTTCCATAATTATCCTTGTTGAAAGTATTAATTATAAAGTGTCATTAAACCTAAAGTAAACACCTTTTTTTAAACGCTTAAATGCTTTAAAAGTGTTTGAACAACTTTAGAATCTTTGGTTGGTTTTTTACCACATGTCGTGTAAGCTACCATACCATCTTTCTCTCTCTCTATCATCACATGCCACATTAAGCCATAAGTGTCTTGTTTTACACTCATTGTTACAGTGTCACCGTTTTCTAATTTCATTCAAATTTATCCACAGGTATTAACAAGCCATCTCCAACTATCATGTTTCTGATCAAAGCGTTTTCGCCCTTATCTTTAAACAAACCTTCTTCATCTACTAAAAGGTAATGATCTTCAGATAACTTATTCGTTATATGCGGCGGGCACAACTCTATGTAACCTCCTACAGCAGACTGCCAAGATTTAAGGTTATGCTCACCTTTCCACTCTTCTACATCTCCCATCTCGGATATAAAGTAAGATTTATCCTTTTTAAACTTCACTTGATTCATTTTCTGGCCCTCCAGCCTTAAAAACCATTGAATACATCACATCCCAAGCGCCGAATGTAAAGCTATCTATAAGAAACTTAACATCAGCTTCATTAAGTTCCATACGTGTCCTGCGCTCACCTCCCTGGTCGAAACCAGTAATTACAAACGCTACGTCTGTGTTTCCTACTATTTGAGTTACATCTACCGTCTGATTTGAGTTAATCATGCTTGATCCCAATGTCTGTGGCTAGTGACATAATGCCAGTTGCCGTTCATTTTATTAAAGTGTTTAGACCACGCTGTGTAGTGCTTTTTCTTAGAAAAGAACACCTTATGCATAAATCTATCTCCATCTTTAATACCTCCACATACAACATAAACAGGTACACTTCTCATGCTATTCTCCTTGTTTTTTGCACCATTCTTCAAAATACTGTATTGCATTTTCCTTAGTGCTGCAGTATCTTTCTATTATTGTGGTTGCCTCGTGCTCATCGAAAGGCATATCCATATGAGCTTTGTACACCTGAAACATGTGCCTATTCTCCCTGTCAGCGTCTTGATATGAGGCAACAACTGCTATAAACTGGTCGTTGCCATGCTCAATACTAGACATATAGTGGTTAGAAATCCTAAATATCGTCAGCATAAATAATACCCTCCTGGTCTAAAAAGTATTTAATGAAAGTTGGAATACCACGAGATGTCCACTTAGGAATAATCTTACGCTTACCATCACGTGTCATCCAGTCTAGAAGTTTACTGCTGTAGTACCTCTTATAAGCAACGGTAAAGTCATCATGCTTAAACTCGTCTGGCATACATTGAGGCATGTCTTGTCTATTGCCAACAGGTATATTTGTAGGAATAATTACCAAATCACTAAGAATACCACCTGTTTTGTGCTGTGCCTTGTTGGGAAACCTGTATTGCCTTTCCAGAAGCAGCTCGTCTAAATGGTTAAGAAGCCACAAGTAATGTGACCTGTCTGACCGAACCCACACATTCATAGGATGATTAACGTGCGTTGGCTTGTACAAACCAGTGACGTCAGAGCCTAGCTCATGATGCGCTGTAGATAGCATTTGAGCAGACTCAACGATCATCTTATTGTTGTGGGTATCACACATCAAACGTGCCGATATACGGGCACATTTATCCATACCGAAACAATTCATATTGGAATCCGTTTAAAAAAATGGGGCCCTGATGGACCCCGAATAAGGAGGAAGATATGATTATCGAGAGATAACCATTGATTTCCCGTTAAGCTTAACAGGAATGTGCTCGATAGTACCGTCTGAACCAATACCGAAGGCATCAGAAAGCTGCTTGCCTTTGATAGCCACGACAGGGTCGGCACCATCTTTAGTTTTCTTGGAATACACTTTGTTTTTGCCAGTGTCAGAAAACTTAATGGTAAGTGTGTCTTTTTCGATGACTGAATCGTAGCGGTCGCCAGGCTTGACTGTGGCTGGTAACTGCTTTTTGGTCAACCATACTAGGCGAGCACCCTTTTGAGTGTACATCTTGATGGTTGAATCTACTACCGCTTCTACTGATTTGGCCGTACTAGGCATAATAATCTCCTGATTATTTGTGGTTGGATAACTCTTGATTGAGTATATCTATTAGACTACACCCAGTGTTCTAATTAACAATTAAACTTTTTTATACTAAGAATAACATTTTATAAGACGAATTTATACAATGTCTTGTTCGTTTACGGGCTCAAACGAAAACAAAAAAGGGGCCGAAGCCCCTCTAATGCCTTGATAGTTAACCGCAGAACCAGTCGTTTATATCCGTAAGGAAATCCACCTCATACATGATATCCTCTAATTGGCTGTGAAGTTTCTCGTGTATACTGTCTGCGTTGTTCTGGATACGCTTTTTGATCTTTTCGACATCCTCGTCGACGACCTTTTGAGGAGATCGATGATTCTTTAATATATCCGATTGCATTTTCATGAACTGGTCTCTTTCGTCAGTTAAACGCTTTATGTCCGCGCTCATACCGTCTAGATCAGACTTCGTTTTGCACGCTTTGATGATTTTAGATAAACGATCAACCCTGCTTTGAACCTCATCGTGTAAATGCTTATGCACATAATTAAATGTTTCGTGTTCCATAGTTCTAGTCCTCGTATTGCCAGTTATAAAGTTCTTCGTGTTGTGGCGCTATATACAGTTCGGTTACGCAATCCTCGCATATAATCTTACCGTGATAATCGCAATCCTTTTTCCATATATTAACTTCAGGCCATCCTTCTTCGCATCGGGTGCAGGTTCCGTAAACAGATCGGTTAGTAATCATCTTCACCCCAATACTCGCCGCAGTCATAGAATCCGCCGTCAGAGTCGTAATAACCCTGTGGCGCATGCTTAGGAACCTCTGCAGGCATCTGATAACCCTGCGTCGTTGCTTTGGGAAATTTATCTTGGGCTTCCTGTACAGACGAGAATACTCCACGATATTTCTTGGATTCTTGGCCTGCAAGTACTGAATTTCTTGGGTATATACCGTATTCATACACCGTATAACCCTCTCTACCTGGTTTTTGCTCTATGGTTAATTTCATTCGGCTGACTCCATAGATTGCTCGACTAATAAACGCTCGAGAAGAACGTAGATCAATCTCATTTTCTCTTTGGTGTTACACGTACTGAAACCATACTCTGCGTAACATGCTTCAGCCATTTGATCTAAAGTATCCTCAAGCAGCTGTATCTCTTCTTTGCTGATTTTAGCCACAGCCTCTTGCATGTCGTACATGGTTTTATAACTTGATGTAATCATAATGATATACTCCGGTTGTTCGATTTGAATAATTACAGATCGAAATATAATTATAATATTCCCAACAAAATATAAACAATTAATAATATTTATACAACGAATAACAATATATAACAGTGGGTGTCTTGGTTATGGGATAGTACTAGGGCGCCTGTCAGAAACTAGTAGTGAACCCCTGTTTTAAGCAACCTGATACTCCGGGTTCTCGCACACACGCATATTCTCTGGGATTCTGGCAGCCAACAACCCGTAGTCGTGCCTTGTTCGAAACCCGAAGTTAGTTACCGTGTCTTGTGCGAAGTCGGGTATTGTTAGAAACCGTTCAACGGGATTATGGCAAAAAAAAGGGGACCCGTTAGGATCCCCGTAGAATTTTGTGTGGATTATTTCGTTATAACGATCTCGCCTTTTTTCGCGCTCGCGTGCAAGATATCGATTTGGCCATTGCCGGCAAACCCGAATGCGTCCGTCAGCTTGCGGCCGATCACGCAGAGAACCGGCTTGCCTTTTTTATCGCTCACTTTCCGCTGCCCGCTCGGATTGGATTTGAGAACCATTTTGGAATCAGACAATTCGACGTCAAACCGCGACCCCGGGCCAAAACCATATTTGACAAGATCATCTTTGTGCGTCATCCAAATGAGCCGTGAACCGCGCTGTGAATATAATTTTACGTCCATAATAAACTCCCTTTCAATTCATCGATTGATTAATTTCAGTCGATATATAGATTAGATCACGCCCAATAATTTAAGTACAATAAAAGATTCTTTGATTTTTTCGATCATTAATAAAAAAATATTATTGTTAGATACCGAAGAGTCATGACCCATATAAATCAAGTGTAAGTATATAATTAAATACTAATATTCCGGGGGTTTGTTCCGGTTCAAACACACTTATTTTCTATTTTTCTGGTATAAATCGGGCTTTTACTTCGGGTATAAACATGTTGCTATTTTCTAAAATTTCCTAAAAATTCTGGAAGTGATCAGCTATGCGTCAGCTACGTTGCTCTTCAGCTAGTCAGCTGCGCTGCTGACGTAAAGAATAGTAATAAATATAAAGAATATATAGGAACCAGCTGGTTGCTGGTAGCTAGCTGTTTGTTATATAATCCAACGCTGCCGTGCTATAATAATAGGGGTATGGGAGAAAACCAAAGGAGTGAACATGTCAGTAGAAGCTCAAGCAATCGCAGAGTTGTTTAGGGATCCAAGGAGAACGCAGAGAATGTCTCCCTTAACGGAGATTATCTCTAGAACTAGAGGCAGAGGAGAGGTTCCTTATTCTCAAGGAGGCGGAGATATGGGTCCGGGTCCGGGTCCAGGGCCTAAGCCAGGTATGCCACCACCACCTCCGGGTTTTGGACCGGTATTATTCTAATGAATAGAGATCAAGAACACAGTTATAGAGCGCTCGGTCAATTGATCCCTTTTATAGATACTTTGCTAGATAAGAAAATAGCGTTTGACCAACAGATATGGGATAAGGTGGCGGACAGAAGAGCTGCGCTATCTGGAGGTGTTCAAACTGGAGGTAGTTCAAATCCTTCAGGTTCGTGGCAAAACGTAATGGTAGAGGGTGTACCTAAGCGAGGAGAAGACGTCTTAAGGCGTAGATACGTAGAGGATGGTATGCCTGAGACTACAGGTCCAATGCCTAGAGGAAACAACATGATACCCTTGCAAGTTGGTCAAGTTGTAGAGCCTGAAAAACAAGGATTCGCTTTTGATGTAGATATTAAAGGTATAATGGACGCTGTAAAGAACGCTGAATCTGCTGTAAATAACTCCGCTGCAGGCCAGGCTATATCTTCTGCTGTTGATTCGATAAACGAGAATGCGGACCCTAGAAGTTTACAAGACAGGATAGCAGCAGCTATAGACCGTTCTCTAAACCCTCAAGATCCTAACGCTTATTTTGGTGAAGACTCTGATTATGACGCTTTAGGATTTGATCGATGGCTTTTAGAGAAACATCAAAACGCAAATGATTTTGCTAGAAAACTAAGAGCTAATGCAGAGAGGTTAAATGTTCCATTAGGAATACCTCAGGGTAGTCCTGCTGAGAGATCTTTAGATAAAAGCATGTTAACGGGCGGCGCAGGCGCGGTGTACGATATTCTTAAATACTTAAAACAATTAGCGGATTAGAAAATGGATATAC
>WLWE01002370.1_pt1 | contig 12253 bp, 15 predicted proteins | sample 6718301 | NCBI WGS metagenome assembly WLWE01 (sample SAMN12718691, study PRJNA515312) | sponge metagenome | isolation source: marine sponge | host: Mycale hentscheli | place: New Zealand: South Island, Marlborough, Capsize Point | collected 2003-05-01 | reverse complement strand
GTGTGCCACACAACGCGGTAATGACCGTCACGCGGAACACGCTCGCGCTCAAATAGAGATGGTTCAAGTCCAGCGCGAGGCCCGCATGCAGGAAAAGCAGGCAGAGGCCGTATCAAACAAGGAGCTTTTTGATTCACTCGCTCGTGTGTGCGAGGCCAATAAAGAGCACTGTCCTGCCGTGACCGTGGCCTTGGCTGTGATTGGTGTGCAGGGCGCTGATGGTGAAGATGACGATGCGCCGATTGTGACGCTACAGCAGCAAAGAAATGATGCGCTGGAATACGTGCGCGTCCTAGCAACGCCAGTGTCTACTCTGGTGGCTGGCTTAGGTGTGGCAGCTATCCAGGCTGACGTAAGTAAGAATGCTTCAGACAATGCTGCCCGAGTGCAAATCAATGACGCCCTCCAAGACTCCAACATTGTACAAAGTGTGGCTGATCTGGGTGTGGCGGCTGTTGGCACAGGCGGCGTTGATGTGGGTGGAGACTATTACACGCTGAGTGATGATGCTTTGCTGGATCAGTCAACCAACACGACTACCACCACCACCACGACTAACACTGAAACGAATACGACCACCACATCTGGCGACACGATTGATGATGACAGCCTTAATACGGTGGAGACGTACATCACCAGCCTTGGCGCTATGGATGATGGCCAGATTGCAGACATCGTGCTGAACGGTGGCGCTGTGGACATATACACGGCGGGCGGCGTGGTGACCGTGACTGACGATAATTTGTGTGACTTGTTCCCAGACTTGGCGGCATGCGCTCCATGATCAACGAAGACCACGACACTCCCCCAGAAGGGATCAGAGAGCGAGCTGCTCCGCTAGACCTATCCGGTCTGGATAGGACTCGCCTTGGCCCTAATGGGGAAAAGCCGTGGATTCCAGAGAATGATCCTCCTGCCCCTAATATTGAATGGTTGCATTACCAGTACAGGCTCGCAGCAAAGAATCGTGCAATCATCGACATTGATGGTGACTACAACGATGCCAGTGAGGTTATTGGTGAGTACCGTGAGCTAACCCCATGCCCGCGCAAGGGCAGGATTAGCTTTAAACAGATTGGTGATCTCAGGCTTAGAAAAAAAGACATCTCTATGGACGATGAGGATCTGCTGATCTGCCGCAGGCCCGTTGCCAGTGGCGATCTGGATGATAGTGACAATCCAATTTATCGCCATCCCGATCCTACGAATGATCCAAAAGATTTTTATAGTGCGTTGTGGGGTCACGGGTACGATGTCTACCGTGGAAGGGTTCTCCCAATGAACCCGATTGATGCGTGGACTGAGGGGTTTAGTGATCCGCATCCTCTGGAAAATGATCAAGAAAATAACAGCTTTAGCAAGCGTGGCGTTGAAGTAAAAGAAAATGATGAGGGAAAGTATTTTCGTATTTACAACTCATCTGCTGCTAGCTACGTTTTTCTTGGTGTGTACCCAGATGGCAGTTCAGCCTACGATTGGCGTTATTACGTCAGGGCCACCTACATGACAGCATACATAGGACGGATAGAGCCTGGGACAAAGCTGGAGTGGTGTGTAGAAGTTCTTAAAAGAGAGGATGGCGGCTGGAAAGCAGAGGCTGGATCATTTCAAATTAGGGGCTGGCCTGAAGGCTGGTATTCGGGAAGCTACCCCGATGACATTAAGGAATACCACGATCAAAGCATGCGTAAAACCTCTGGCTGGCAGACCTACTCAGGAGAGTTTACCGTCGATGAGCGGTATAAAGATATTTGGCTTTCGTTTCAACAAAACGGGTCTGACAACACTACTCAATACCAAAATCTTTATTTTCGTAATTTTCAAATCTGGAGGGCGTGATGCGCTTTGATATTTTTAATGACCCAGCGATTGCACAGCTAATGGGCAACATGGGTGGTCAGCAAGGCGGTACAGGGACATTTACCGCTTCTGGCAAGCCATACGTTGGCCCTTTTGCTAATGACACTAGGACGCCATTTCGCACCGTTGAGGGCGTAGGCCAATACGGTAACGGCTTGAATGCATCGGCGGCTCAAATGTATGAGCACTTCAACGGTGCGCCTCAAGGCTTTAAGCCTGTTGATGATATGTCAGCGATTCAGAATCTTGAGGATTTTGCAAATCGAGGAAATCTCAATGTTCAAGAGCCAGCAGGGGGCAACTACCCCAATGGTGGAGTGCCTTGGGGCGACGATTCAATTGTTACCAACTCTGATTGGCTCAATTGGATGAAGCAACAAAACGCTTTGGGCGGTAAGGATTTAGATTGGTTTGGCAAATGGTTTCAAGAGTCTGGAACGGGCGGCAACAAAGGCTGGGTTAGTGGTGACGTTAGAGGCTGGGGGGATGGGAGAAGCGGCCTTAATCAGGAGAACAAAAATAGAGTTTCTTCAGCTATTAACTACATGAACAACTATTGGGATCCTTTGGAGGATAAGAAGAAAGACGTTCCTCCGCCCAAGTATCCTGTCGTAAACAATGGCGGTATATTTAATGGCGTGGATCAAGGCATGCTTGACCTAATCATGAGAGGAATGAAGTGATGTTTGGTGGATTAAATTTAGCAAATGCAACCTCTGGCGGGCCATTGGGCTACGGCATGTCTGGCGCAAACTCTGCCCCTGCCGCCTCTGGCGGATTGCTGGGTCAACTAGGTCAGCCACAACAACTTAATCGCCCGATGGTAATGCCTAGCGGCGGGCCTAACATGCCTAGACCGTCACCTGACGCGCCAGTTTTTGATGGCCCAATGCCCGAGGTTAGCGGCCAATTGGATCTTTCAAATCCAATCGTTGCAGCTTGGTGCGGCGTGCCCCCTATGCCTACTAATAGGCCAAGCGGCTTTGGCGGTGGAGACAACCCATCTCCAAACAGCCCGCCCCCGCCTGTAGCAGACTTATTTAACCGACCTTTGCCCCCATTGGGCGGAGGAATGGCCCCTGCTGTGCCACAGCCAATTGATTTTGGCCTTGGAGGTCAGCAGATGAGTTCTGGCAATCCATTGGGCGGCATGAACAATTGGTTTAGCAATTTCATTGCTCCGCGCCCACCAGCAATGACAGCGCCCGCGCCTATGATGCCCATGAAGGGCATGTTTGGCGTTCGATGAGCGAGTTAATTGCACAGGGCGACAAGGAAGGCCGCTTGGTAATGCGGTCTTCTATTGATCAGTTAGAAGCTGCGCTAAAGGAGCTTGAAGGCTCAGAGCGTGGCGACATGGATGAAGTTAATTCAGATGGCCTAAGTGAGTATCTAATTGGCGGAGCATACACGCGCGTCTTGCGGATTCCGGAGGGCCACACGATTATCTCTAAGCTGTGGAAGAAAAGACGGCTCTGGATAATTATGAGCGGAAAAGTGCGCATTACATCTGAGGCGGGCAACCAAGTTGTTCAAGCGCCTTATATATGCGAAGCGCCATTTGGCTCAAAGATAGCTTTGTATGCAGAGACTGAAGTTTTGTGGGCGGCAATAACTGGCTTGCCAGAGACTGATGATGTTGCAGAGGCAGAAAAATACATAGTTGCGGAAGATTATTCCGCTATTACATACCCGTGGGACTTGCTGGAGACTGAACAATGAGTATGGGTGCTATTGGTAGTGCTGTCGCTGGAGCGGTAGCTAGTAAAGTGCTAGGCGGTGGCGAGTCCACGACAAAGACGGAGATGGATCCATTTGTAAAACAAATGGTCTCCAACTACAGCAATGCTTATCAAAACTCTCCTACGCCGCAGTACGACTTAGACAATCTGACTGCGGGGATGAATCCATTTCAGATGGAAGCATTGGCTGCGGCAGGAAACTATGCGGGCGGTCAGGGCGCGGATCAGGTAGCAATGATGAACGCCGCTGGCCTTGGTCAGATGGGGGCTGCAAACTCTCTTGCTCAGATCGGTGAGATGGGCGCGCTAGGCTCTGGCGGCTGGATACTAGGCCAGCTTGCTAATGCATCAGGCTCTGGCTCGTCCGGAGGTGGTGGTGGCGGTGGCGGCGGATACCGTCCAAGTGGCGGCGGCAACTGGCTGGGCGGCGATCTTAAATTTAAGTACGACCAAGGCACTTACGATCAGTCATACAACAACCTGATTGGCTCTGCGCAAGGTGCGTTTGACTCTTACTCAAACAAAACCAAAACCAATAACCTGTTCGCTAATCTTCCAGGATTAAAGATTGGCTCTCAGATGATTGGTGGAGCTAACAGCAAGGTGGGTCAAGGTGCGTCACTTTTGGATGCCATGACTAACCAGATGATCACAGACTATGGTGCTCAGATGCAGCAGTGGGCTTCTGGCACAGCAGATGCAAACGCTATGCAAGCTGGCGCAGGCAATCAGCAGGCCGCAACAAGCAGAGCAAATTCGTTGACGGCTGCGGCGACTAGTCAAGCTAACGCGGCTTCAGCGGCGGCGGCTTCAAAATACAATGCACTCGTTGGCGCGGCGGCTTCCATGTACGGCAACAGCGGATCAATGCTTGGCGCGGCTGGCACGCAATACGGCAATGCTGGCGTGACGTTTGGTAACGCAAACGATACGGCGGTTGGAAACATTGCTACATCAATGGGCGCTGGTGACTATCTGTACAACTACGATCAATCTGCGCTCGACAGATGGAATCAGGCGAACATCTACAACACTAGCCAACCTGGGAGCATGAACCTCGCAGGATTCCAAGCGGCAAATGGAATTAACGGCGGCTCAAGTGTTACTAACAACCCAAGCCTGCTGGCTGAGATAGGTGGTGGCGTTGGTCTGGGCAGCATGTTCTATGACCTTTACAAAAACAACAAGCCTACTGCGCCGACATCTAGTGGTGGTAGTGGCGGTAGCGGTTATATGGGGATGAAGTAATTATGAGCGTATTTGACGGTTACGGATTCGGGCAAGATTGGCAACTGTTTGACTATTCTTCCCTTCTTGAAGACAAGTTAGCTGAAGAGATTGGCATGAAGCCAAGGCGCGGTGGCATGATGGTAAACAAGCCGCCCGAGTCAGACCTTGATCAATACTTGCCCACCAGCTTTGACACGCAAGGAACAGCCGATGCGATCAAGGCTATTGATGCCATGATGGGTGCAAGCAGTACCGCACCTACTGGAATCAATCCTGCCGCCCCTGCTGAGAGCCAGCCGCCTGCTGTGGCTGTGCCATCTGCTGGGGCAGATCCAAATAAATATGAGCGCATGCGCGGCGTCAGCAACAGTGACCGATTAGGCGCAATTGGCATGGCCATGAGCGCCATTGGCACGCCTCAGTTTTCAAACGTGTACAGAGGTGCGCAGCTTGGTCTTGTTGATAAGCAGAAGACCGCAGACGAATACAACATGATGTTGGACATGGGTACTAAGCCGCAGACCAAAATGTCCGGCAACACAATGATTACAACTGAGGCTAAATTTATCCGCAACTCTGATGGCACTTACAGCGTTAATCCTAACGCGGGCGAAGTGCTTAACACAGAATACTTTGGGCGTAGAAATGGATCAACAGGTCAGGCTTACAACACTTTTCTGGCAATGAAGGCAGATGAGACTATACCCGCAGACACAACTTGGGATGAGTTTCAAGCAAGTTCAGCATATGATCCATTCCGCACCGACCTTCAACGCAAGGTCAACAATGCGAGAGCTTATTTAGAGAGTTTAGAAATTGACAACCCTGAATTAGCATCTCAGATGGCTGATGGATCTTTAAAGTTTGTTGATCTTAAAGAGGGTGGCGTTCAAATTTATGACGGCATCGGCAGGATGATTCAAGAGATCACAAATGCAGATGACGCGGCAGCGTTTAAAGAGAATTATGAGCGTCGAAGCTCATACGGCTCACAATCTGGCGAAGCGGCGGTTACTGATCTGCAAGGCTTTGAGACTGAATTTGAAGAAATTGCTGATGGATGGGGTGAAATTCAATCCTCAATCTCTCGCGGAAGAGAAGCAATAGATTTAATTGAAAGCGGAAAGGTTGACCCTGGATTTGTTCAAGGCGCTATTGCAAAAACATTTAATATTGCCGATAGGGACATGGGTAGGCTTATGGGCTTGTCTGGAGAGCAGTTAATAGAAGCATTAGGCCAAACGACTCTTGTTCCTGTTTCTGATACAGATATTAAAAAGCTGGAAGCAATGTTTGCGAACATAAGTCAAGACCCAGAATATGCTCTTGGCATACTTGACTCATTCCTTTCGGGTCAGGAGAGAAAACTTATTCAAGCCAGAGGTAAATTTAGAAGAAGAATAGGGCGGCTTAAAGTAAACCCAAATATCGAAAATCGACTAGATGAGGCTGAAAGTTTTATTAACTCTTATAAAGACATTTATGAGTTTGAAACTGACGAAGAGTTTTTAAAGCGCACAGGCAAAAAACGATGACAGAAGAGCAATATCAAAATCTGAGGCGACAGGTTGAATCTGGCGAATTAGAAGAGCGCGACATTGCTCGCGCACAGACAATGATTGCCAAGTACGAAGCCTCGCAAGCACGCAAGTCTAGCTCTGAAATTGACACCATCTTTGAGGAAGGCACTTTTGGGGATAACTTTGGCAAGTCAGGTGTTGGCTTTGCTAAGGACATGGCACACATGATCCCTAACATGTTTGGCATGTACAGCGACCTCAAAAGAGATGGGAGTCGTTGGTTTCGCTCAAATGTAGACAGCCTTTTTAACGACAACAGGATTGCAGGCAACGAGGTAACAGACGGCGGCGATCCATACATGTGGGACGGTGCGGCAGATGCGGCGGGTGACTATCTTGGCGCTCGCTATGGAAGCGTAGACGCAATTAAAGATACCGCCTACAACGATCCGTTTGGCGTTGCCGCAGACGTTGGCACTGTTGGCATGGGGCCAATTGCTGCGGGCAGAGGCTTAACTAAGGCGGCTGGTACTGGCACTGGCGTTCTTGCAAGAACAGGCCGACAAGCAGGCGAAACACTGGAGCAGGCTGGCACGCTAATGGAAGCTCTTGATCCGTATGCGCTGACGCTAAATGCAATTGGAAGGCCGCTTCATGCGGGCGTCAACCCGTGGAGCACTCCAGGAGAAAGATTCGGTCAGATTGTTTATCCTCGACAGCCCGCAGATGTTAGAGGCGACATTGATAAGTCAAATGAATTTACTGCCAACCTCACTGACAGAGGCTACACGCCAACAACGTCAGGCTTGAGAAAAGCAAAATTTGATAAAAAAGTAGCGGCTAACGAGCTTAATGCGGCTATAGATGCGGCAGAAAAAGCGGGAAGAGATATACCTGTCTATAACCTTATTGAATCTTTAAGAGTCAAGCGGCAGGAAGTATTTGACGGCCTTGGCCCAGATGATGCGGCTGACTCAACACTTAATCAGATTGATCAAGCCATTGACACGCTGGAAAACTTAGGTAGCGATGTCCTTACGATTTCATCTGCAAGAAAAATGCGTCAAGAGTGGGAGAAAAACATTCCATTCCAGACGGAGCCAAGCACTGCTGATGTCCCTGTCGCAGCGGGCAGGCGTGCAGTAGCCGACACTTTGCGTGATGAAATAAATGGCATCAATGATGAAATAGCTGGAGCTAATAGGCGGTACTCTACCGCTGAAACTGCTAGGCGCGCTACAGAAGAGGCAAAGCTGGCCGAAACAAGATCAGAGATGAATCCCCTGTTTGGCGGCGCACAAAGATTTGTGGCTGAAACAGCCCCGATGATTTTCACGGGAAAGACTAGAAATGGCCGCGCCGCATACAACACCCGCGACTACTTTGATGCTGTCTTTAACGAAACCGCCAGCCCTATAGGTAGGGGACGTCGAGTGGGCCAGCAGTATTTTGGTGAGGAAGAGAATTACATCCCTGATGGTAGTCAGGTAACCGATCCGCGCGAGGAAGATGAGCAGAAGACGATCTCTGAATCATTCTTTGATGTCTTGTTCAGACGGTACTGGAATTAGTCAATATTTTAGTCAGTACCACTGATCCATTTCATTGATGATGGCCCTTCCTAGCTCTTCCGCGATTTGCGGGACAATCGAGTTACCGATTGCTTTAATTCTGTCCACCCTACGGGGTAGCCCATTAACCACTCTGTCCACGCTGGGTTCAGCCTCCCACGCTGCCCACGGTACTCCACTGCATCCGGTAAAGAGTTGGTAGCCGCGTTCCTCCCCTTGGCTGCTATCGTCTCTGGCTTCACCGCCCCCTTGTAATCCCTGCTCGCTGGGGTAGGCAATAATCCAGACTCGCTCACGGCGGTGGGGAGCGCCAATGCCGGAAGCTGGTATGCAATGCCACTCCGCATCGAACCCGATTTCGGCCAGATCACTGAGTATTCGTCCAAACCATCTTCCGCCATCTCCAGCAATGAGATTTGGGACGTTCTCCATGATTGCGTATCGGGGTCTAACTTCGCCAATAAGACGGGCAAGCTCGCCCCAGAGTCCGGATCGGGGGGCGTTGGTTCCTTCTGGTGTGAACCACATGCTCCCTGCCGTACTGACATCCTGACACGGGAAGCCTCCGGTGATGACATCGACTCTTCCAATTCCATCTTGAAGAAGTCTTCCTGCTGTAACGTCTTCGATGTAGTCATAAACTGGTATCCCTTCCCAATGTTGCTTCAGCACTTCTTGGCAGTAGGCGTCCATCTCACAGAAAGCCACTGTCTTGAATCGCCCTGTACGTTCTAGCCCCAGCGAAAAGCCGCCGATACCAGCAAACGTGTCGAGCACAGTAAGAAACTCCACTGCCCCTTCACCGCTAGGAGTGATGGGCGGCTCTGCGGGGCAGGGAGTTAAATTTTGTGTTTGCGACATGGCTGCACCATCTCTACCCAATGACTGTGCTTGGCATGAATCGCTGACTTGACCTGGAGGTCATAGGTAACGATGTGCGGCCTGTTGGTGGTGTCAGCCATGTTCTGCGCAGCTTCAATGGCCGACAGAATTTGTCTGTGATGCGGGCTTATCCCATTCTTCCGACCACTCATATCGTCGCTCACGGTAAATTGCCTCCTTCCAATTCATACATTCAATGCAGACCCAGCCCTTCAGTCGCATTCCCTCGCCGCCGTTAAAGACGGCCTTCATCTCATCGCCGCACATATCGCAGTGCTCGCGCGGTATATCGCTCATATCCAATTCCTTATCTCTGGGTATTTGCCGCCGTGATCCACCTTCAGCATCTGGGGTGGCTCCGGCATGGTGTTAAGAGTCTCTAGATCCACGTTCATGTCGCCCGTGGGTAGCCGTCCCGTCCAGCGCGTAAACCACTCCACGGCCTTTTGACGGGCATAGCCTTGATGATTGATGCAGAGGTATTGATCGCAGATCGGCAACATGCCGGACTTCCAAGTGATCTTGATCATGTCCGGCGCGTTGCGCTTGGTATGAACAATCGCCTTGTATCCAGTGACCTGATGCTCGCGGATGTCCACCTTGGCCATGATGTTGGCGCTGGCCGCTCTAGACTGAACTTTGTACTTCCTTGGAAACTCGTAGCCGCACTCATCGCAAACAGTCGCAGCCAGATACAACAGCGACATGCACTCCGGACATTCCTTCACGCTTGGCGAGTTAGCCCGATCTCCGGACTCACGGGGTGGCGGGGGCGGCTCAACATGCGTCACTGGCCCGTGAGTTTCGATGTTTCCCACGTAATCCAGTACCAAACAGTCAGTTTTAGCCGCGTGTACGCGCATTCCGCGCCCACACATCTGCACATACAGCCCAGCAGACGCCGTAGGACGCATGAAAACGATCCCGTCGATGTCTTTTTGGTCAAATCCGGTGGTAAAGCAGCCAACATTAACAAGGTACTTAAATTGACTTGCTTTGTATTCCGCCAAAATTTTTGACCGTTCCTTGCTTGCGGTCTTGCCATTCACCACCCGCGCGCCATCGCCTAGCTGTGATGCGATGAAGTTTGCGTGGCTGACATTGGTGGCAAAGATCAGCACCTTATTGCGATCAGCCATGTGCGCGGCCATGTCATTCACCGCCGCCAGTGTCTGCTCTAAATTTTTCTCAACCATCTCAGACAGTGACTTTTCGGTGTAGTCGCTGCTTGAGTGCTTGACCAAATCTGATAGATCCAGGTTCGCATGAGTAACCTCACTCACCAATGGCGACAGCTTGCCCTCATGTATCAACTCAGCCATCGTCATGTTGGTCAGCTTGGCCTCAATGATGTGGTCAAACATCTCGCCATTGGTCAGCAAGCCGCCCTTCAGTCGATATGGCGTGGCGGTCAGCCCGACCAGCCGCGCGTCCGGAAACTGCTGCAACAGCGTCTGATACATGCCCTCGCCCTTTGGCGGGATCATGTGCGCCTCATCAACAATAATGAGATCCGGATAAGGCAGCTTGTCCAAGTTGCGATAGATAGACTGAATGCTGGCCATCGTTAGCTGGCCCACGTTCTTCATCTTCAAGCCAGCCGAATAAATCTGCGGCTCCATCTGCACGCCAACAGCGAGCATGGCATCAAAGTTTTGTTCGATTAGCTCCTGTACATGCGTAAGGCACAGAATGTTTTTGTCCGGCCAGTTATCCAGCGTGCGCCGCACAAGCTCCGCCTGTATCACAGACTTGCCCGCGCCCGTTGGCGCTTCTAGTACAGGGTTACCGTTAAAGCCGTACAGGTAATCCAGTATCAGATCGACAGCCTTATTCTGGTTTGGGTATGGGCGTATAGACATTACACGCGGCCTCCTGATCCGCTCTATCTAGCACGCGCGAAAACTCTTGGCAGGCCCATGTGCCGCGCTCACTGGCGTAGCTATGGACGCAGCTTCTGCACGTTACCTCCGGCGCTTCCTCGCCGTGACATATATCGGTGTAGTTGCACCACTTGCACTTGAAAAAAGTGCGGTCATTACTGATGCGTGACGGGGGCGCGTCAGAGCCAATGATGTTGGCCGCGCGACCCATCAAATGATCTGCAAACGTAGGGTTATATTCGGTGCGAACGCTCATGTGCTCCCGCCCGCCAGATGTGGTAACCGTGTGGTACGCGCGCGTGCAGCCAAACAGCTTCATATAGACCTGTATCTGGCCGTAGTACGTGCCGTTCCACTTCTCAATCGCGCCTTTCTCGCCGTGATCCTTCACAGCCTTCTGTAGCCTCTTGTAAACGCTGTCTGAGACGCTTTTATGCTCCCAGATATGCTGGGTATTGGGTGACTCTTTAATGCCCAGAATAAGCCCGTCAGCGTGCCCTCTGAAGTGTCCGTCAATCTCAGCAAAACCAAACTGCTTGCCCGTGACGGGATCATGCGTTTGCAGATCAATTCCAGGAACTAAGCGCAGACGCTCCGCCATCAGATCCTCAGTGCGGTGGCCGTCATCAAACTTGCGCAGCGTGGCCGCATCAAAAGTAACCACCTTGTACCAGCGAAATCCGTACCAGAGCTTACGATCACAATCATCGCCAATCGCACTACCGCCAAGGTAGGGGCGTGGCTTGGTGTCCTGCCGCATCTCCATTTCAGTATCAAGAGCGGCAAGTGTGGAATTACCCATTGCGAGTGCTGTCACATCAATGCCCATGAGTGGTAGAATCCTCACTGGCGCTTATATGGGTTTGCCGACTCGCGCCAGTAGCCACGCCCTTCGGGGCGTGTGCTACTTTATTAAGCAGCGCGGCAAACTCATCTGGCCGCTCGACAAAGTGCTTGTCAATAAACGGCACACCATCTGTCTCAGCGTCATACTTTTCCTTCGCAAACTTCTTGGCATCTTCTTCCCAGCCAAAGAAGTAGGATTCGCTTCCGTTACAAACCTCAAATATCCGCATCGAAACCTCCCGATCTCACAAAAGAAAACATCCGCTCAAAATGCTCATCGCTCATATGCTTCTCACCAGCCAGATGCGCGCACGTAGTGCTGCACACGCCGTCATGGTCAGTAGGCTTGAGAGGGCCATCACAGCCCTTGCAAGTGGGTGCAATTGACTTAATTAAATTGTTATCCATAACAACCTCCAGAATTAGTTGGCCCGTTGTGGTGACGGGTGGGCCTGACCCGCGCTCGGACTGCTAAGGGTCAGTCCCCACCTCTCCACTCTACCCAGATAAAAAGGGCCAAGATCACAAGGAGTCCAAACACGATCTCGGCCAAAGCGGTTTCGTCCGCGCTCATGCCGGAGCCTGCCAATCACCATTGCCAGCACGCTTAGGCGCTGCCTGCACTGGCTGTGATGAATCCTTTGGCACTGGTGGCAAGTAACGCTTGATCTCGTTTGACTCACCATACTGACCCTGCGCCGGACGCAGCTTCACCTCCA
>WLWE01002368.1_pt1 | contig 12262 bp, 7 predicted proteins | sample 6718301 | NCBI WGS metagenome assembly WLWE01 (sample SAMN12718691, study PRJNA515312) | sponge metagenome | isolation source: marine sponge | host: Mycale hentscheli | place: New Zealand: South Island, Marlborough, Capsize Point | collected 2003-05-01 | reverse complement strand
GTAGAATGTGTAAACTGTAATAATGCAGTGGACACGCCAGAAGAAATTGCTTCTTACCCTGACGGAAATTGCCCGGATTGCGGAGAGTCATGGACAGGAAGCGAAAAGCGGAGTACAGTAATAATTGTTACTATGCCAGAACAAATATCAGGAGAAAGTTAATGTCCGCTGTTGATGTGATCAATTTACCCAACGGGGGCCTAGCTTCCTTTCTTACATCTAATTTAGATGAGATTGATGACAGAACCTTAGCGTTTGGTCAGCAAAGCGGTTTAAATTCTTTTGACGAAGTTGCGCAAAAAATGGTTTCTTTTGGTAGAAACGGCGACGATAAACTTATTCATGCCAAAACTGGGGAGCTTGTTGTTTCTCCAGAAATTTTAGAAGAAAACCCAGAGCTCGCATCAAAACTTGCGGAGGGTTTTAAAAACTCCGACGTTGATATGGCAAGATATATTGTTGGTAATGAAAACAATAGCATAAATCCCTTTACGGGGCAGTCCGAGTTTTTTCTTAAAAAACTTGTATCTGGCGTAAAAAAACTAACGAAAAAAGCTTTTAACGTTGTTAAGAAGATTGCCCCTGTGATTTTACCTTTTGCAATCAATGCCATAGCGCCGGGTTTGGGCTCTATAGGTGCTGGTGCGTTAGGCGCGGGCCTCGGATCATTAATGCAAGGCAAGAGCCTAAAAGACAGTCTTAGATCTGCTTTAATTGGCGGCGCAATAGGTGGTTTGACGGCGGGCTTTAAAGGCATGACAATGGAAGGCGGATCCTTCGGTCAAGGATTGGAGCAGTTTGGTATGCCAAAAGGTATGCTCGGAGGAACGGGTCAACCCATTATTGGTGGGGAACTTGCTCAACAAGCAGCCGACCAAGCTGCGGGTAGCAGCTCTACTTTCGTAGGGGATGCTGTAAATAAAACAGTTCAATCAGGAAAAGACTTTTATAATTATTTAACGCCTGATGCCTCCAGTTTGCAGCAGGCTAACTTTGAAGCGGCAAAACAAGCAATGGGAACAGACGCGTTTAATCTTCTTGACTCAGCGGAGAAATTTAAAGTGTTTGAAGCGGCGGCGCCGACCTTCATGCAACAATATGGTAAGCTTGCCTTAGCCGGCGGCGCAGGGGCTGCGGCTCTCGGCGCTTTTGATCCACCTGACCAAAGCGATTTAAATGTTGCGGGGTACGATCCCAACGACACCGCAGAAAAAAGATTAGAAGAAAACGAAGGAAAATATCGAGTAGGCGTTCCCGTAAATCCTCCGGTTTATGTGGGAAAAGAAGATGTTCTTCAGCAATACCCTGACGAAGATTTTAAAATTGCATCAAATTATCTAACTCGGCCTGTTTTTAATATCTCTCCTGTATCGGCAGCGGCGGGGGGAGAGATGCAAAAATTTCCTCGGCGTTTGGGAGCAATTGCGGGAGCGGGTACAGAAACTTCTGACGACGTCCCTGCAATGCTTTCAGATGGCGAATTTGTTATGACGGCTCGTGCTGTTCGTGGGCTAGGTAATGGAAGTAGAAAAGCGGGTGTTAAAAAAATGTATGATTTAATGTCTAGATTTGAAGGAGGGGCAATGGCATGAGCACAACAACCTCCATACAGATTGCAAAACAAGATCCCGCAATTGAAGCTTACCGTTTAGGTTTATTAGCAGACGTACAACAGTTTACAAAAGACCGTATTGCGTCGGGCACGCAAATGCCTGATTATCAGGTGGCGGGCTTAACAGGTAATGAGCAAGCTGCTATCAAGGCGGCTCAAACAGGCGTTGGGTCATATCAACCGTTTATTCAGCAGGGTTCCGGTGCAATAGGGTCAGGCATTGCTAGTCTGACGGGCGCTGCTTCTGAGTTTAACCCCAGTACAAGAATTGGTTCTTATTTTAATCCCTATGAAAATGTTGCTGTGCAACAGGCAATGAGCGACATTAATCGAGCGGGTCAAATGCAACAAAATCAAGCAGCAGCAAGAGCTGTTGGGGCCGGTGCTTTTGGCGGTAGCCGCGAAGGAATAGAAAGAGCAGAGATAGGTCGTAATATATTAGATCAACAAGGGCGAACCGCTGCTCAAATGAGAGCCGCTGGTTATCAGCAAGCGCAACAAGCGGCCATGTCGGGTTTTGAAAACGCCAGACAACGCCAGCTTCAAGGATCTCAAATGATGGGGCAGTTAGGTGTTCAGCAGGCTGGTTTAGGTGAGATATTACAGAACTTGCAAGGTTCTGATATGCAAAACCTCTTAGCGACGGGCGGATTGCAGAGGGGTGTAGATCAATCTGCGCTTGATGCGGCGAGACTTACAAATGTACAAAGATACACACAACCTTACCAACAATATGGGTTTCTTTCTGACATCTATTCAGGCACACCGACAGGGTCCTCTACATTGACTGCTTCGTCGGCGCCGCAAGTTTCACCTTTTCAAACAGCTCTTGGTTTAGGTATACAGGGTTTGTCCGCCGCAGCAGGCGCAAACAGAGCGGGGTTATTTTAATGAACGTACCTACAAAATACAAAGGCTTCTCAAAACTACCTGAGCTTGTCCAACAAAGAATGAGCCCTGAATTAGCGGCTAAATATAATATGGGGGGTGCCGTTATGGATCGTCCCTTGTTTAGACAAATGGGAGGCGATGTGGCGCCCCCGCCGCCAATGCCAAGCGCCCCACCAATGGAAGATCCAAACGCGCAAGGAATTATGTCTGCTGAGATGGGAATGCGCAATAAAGCAGAAATGATGGCGCAAGATTATATGGCCAATACAGAACAGCGTTTGGACATGGCCGAATCCCCTGAAGAAGTTATTAACGCAATACGGGGTAATGATCGTCCTGTAGAGGATCGGTATAGAGAATTAGCTTCTTATGTTGGCGAGCAGGACGCCATGCAAACTCCTGAATCTGTTTTAGCAATGGTGCAGCCCACCTTAATGTTAACAGAAGAAGGAGCTCTGGACAGCGGAATCGGTGATCTAGTCAAAAATTTAGCTGGCGACATAGAAATGGAAACCTCCGAAGGTGATGCTACTGCAATGGGTGGCGGCGTAGGTTCTCTTATGATGGCGGGGGCGGGCAACACTCCACCCGAAAATTTTAACCAAGGCGGCGCCGTCCGCCTAGCCAACGGCGGCGAAGTCAGACCTTATTACGAAGCAAATTTACCTCTTTATCAAGAAGTATTGGGTAGCGGAGACGACGCTAAACGTATGTCTCAAGCGCAAGCCCTTTTTGCTATATCAGATGCGGCGGGTCGCTTTGCCTCTGGTGTTGGAGCGCAAGGTCAGGACGTTCGTGGGTTGTCCCCCGCCGCGCAACTGGCAGCGGCGACCACGGGTCTTGGCACGCAACTCGGCACTATAGGAGCGCAAGCAGATCAGGCGGATAGACAAGCGCGGCTCGCGGCTCTTAATGCAGGCGCCTCACAGTTAGAACGAGATAAAGCGGCGGCATTGGCAGCGGCTAATCGACCTATTGGTAAAATGTTTGAGGCGCTAGATTCCGAGGGAAACATTATCGCAACACAGCCGTTATCGACACAAAGCGATTATGAAGCTTTTCAAAAAGCAAATCCTAATGCTCGTATAAGAGAAAAAGTTCCGCCAAAAGGCGCGTCGATGAAAACAATGATTAACCTTAATGATCCAACTCAAGTTATTGCCGTTAATATAAACAATGCAGAGGATTACAGGGCGGCTGTTGACGCTGGTTTTGTTGATTTAATGGACGCAAGCGCAATAGACAAGTTTAGAAATCCAGATGTTCAACAGATTAATTTATATAGCAAAGATGGTGTAATCACTTTTGATTTATCGCAGGAAGACGAACGTAAACGGTACAATGAATTAAGAAACAACCAAGGATATTCTGCTGATCCGACGCTCTTTAAAACACAAATTGCAGAAAAATCACAACTGAAAGTTTTCAAGCAAGAACAAGAAATTATTGTTGCTAACCAAATTGCAAAGGAACTTAGGGCAAGAGGATTTAGAGTTGAAGATGAAGATCGTGCGGAGCTAATCAAAATTGCAGAAGAAGAAAGAGCTCAGGGTTATAAGCTTACTGACGCCGAACGAGCGGAACGTTTTCAGATTGCTAAAGAAGATAGATCCAAAGCTGATGAAATTGAAAGAGAATTACGGCAGTTAGAGACCACGGTAGCAGCCGAAAACAGGTTGTTACAACGAACTCTTGATTCTGAAGATCGAGAGATTTTACGAGAAATTGCGGCAGAGGAACGCAAATTAAAAACAACTTTAAGTGCAGAAGAGCGTCAAGAACGTTATACTGAACTTAAAGAAGACCGCCAAGAAGAGCGGGATAGAGCGCAAGAACTTAGACAGCAAGGTTTCATTGAAGCCGCAGAAGATAGAGAGTTTGTCAGAGAACTTGCTAAAGAGGAGCGAACTCTTACAAAAGTTCTTAATGAAGAAGAGCGCGAACAAAAATACCTTATTTTTAAAGAAGATCGCGAAGTGGCAAGAACAATCGCGGCCGAACTTAGGCAGGAAGGTTATACCGTTAAAGCAGAAGACAGAGCTTTCCTTAGACAACTTGCTAAAGAACAGCGCGCGTTGGGCAAAGAACTTAGTGCCGAAGAGCGTAAGAAAAGGTACGACGAATATCTATATAACCGGGACAGCGCTGATGCAGACACTGTTATGTATGAATTGGATGACGGTACTACGCAAACCGTCCGAAAAGGATCGGATGAAGAAGATGCAATACTTGCAGCAGGAGGCGCTAAATTAGTTTCTAAAACAAAATCAGAATACAGCGTGCTAGAAGACGTAAAATTAATGAACGATTATCGAACAGGCAAAACAAGCAAAGAGGATGAGGCTAAAATACAACGTGCTATACTTGAGATGACTTCTCCAAAAGTAGGCTCTAATATACCGGGCGAAGCCTCCAGATTGGTGAACGAAGTTGAGCTTGAACGCTTCTTATCTGGTCTCCCGACTCAAATGACCTTTGCGTCACCGACACCAGTGTCCACTGTAGGAAATAAGGAACTTGAGAAACTAGGTGAAGCGGCGTTTGGAACAAAGGCTTTCTTATTAAACATTGTAAACAAAGTCGTTGCTTTAACCGACTTAAGTGCCCCTGCCCAGAAAACACAGGAGGCGCTCGATTTAGTTAAAGGTTTAAACGAAAGTGCTAAAATTTCGTTTAGAAACATGGTGCCGGGTAAAGCAGCTCAAGAAGCAGTAGATCAATTTGCTACTCTTTTACCTACAACAAAAGCGTTGACTGGATCAAAATCCCAAGCCGTCAGTGAAATAGAAGCCTTAATAGATTTTTACGAACGGCAAGCAGATAATGCGGAAGCGGACTTGGTAACTATAGGTACGAATAAAGAGCGCAACGAAGCAGAAGTTGCTATTATACAGTCAAGAAATATTATTTCGGCATATAAAGCTTTAATTGTGGGTATAAATAAAAGCGGTAAGAAACCAGACCCTTCAACCTTTGACGATAGAAAGTGATTAATGGCAGAAGAACAAAAAATAACTACGTCGTTTGGTGAAAAAATACCTTATCAATATGGGCAAGCTCGTCAGGAAGGTTTGAGTGACGAAGACATTGCTTCTTATTTAAGTCAAGAAACAGGGTATGATATCGACGCAGCGTATGAAGCGGGGCTTAGTCCAACCGACGTAATTACCTATTTAGCGGATGTTGAAGACGATCCCGGCGGAGCGTTTAGTCAGGGCTTATTAAAAGGGGTTACTTCAAGTTCAGGGATGGTTACGGGCGCTATGATAGGTGCCCCGTTTGGTCCTGCGGGTATAATTGTGGGAGGTTTAGGGGGTCTTTTTTTCGCGGAAGGCTTGAGTTCAATCTTTATGAACGATCAAGAATTTGTCAATGTTGGACCGGAAGCCTCTGGGGAGACTATGGGCGGCGGTGTTCCAATGGTAGGCGTGCCTTATAGATTAGCGGCAAAACAGCCACTACAAAGCACCGGTATTTTTATTCACGATTATCTTAAAAGCAGGGGCATAAAACCGAGTGTGAGCGTTACGCCAGTGGACAAAATCCTTGATTCAGCGCGCCGTAGCCCCGGTACTTTTGGAGCATATGAAGTCGGCGCTCTAAGCGCTGCCGCGACAGCGGGGGGGTTTGCGGAACAATCGGATCCCGGCAACACATTAAAAAGGTTTGGTAATGAATTGTTTTTTGCAACGGTAGGTAATCCCGCTAACCTCGCCACCAAAGCTTTTCCACCAATTAAACAAGCTGTTACAAACTTAATAAGGGGTCGTAGCGAAGGGTCTAGACAACAAAGGTTAGGGGCTCAAATTGTTAAAATTTTAGAGGATTTTGGAGAGGATCCTGAAAAAGTAAGTCAAGCTTTATCCGATTTAAACCAAACCGAACTTGAAACTTTTGGCAGACAATTAAACGTTGAGCCCGGCAAAATACGATCTGCCTTTAAATCAAAAAGTCCTGCATTGGCTTTGATTAACAATGCTTTAATAAGAAGTAAACGTTCGTCTCCTGCGGCCAACAAAGCAACACAACAAAATATTGAGGCAATGAATTCTATAGCGGATCTTTTGGTTCAGATGGATGATCCAGAAGCGTTAGCTCTTGCGGCGCAAGTGCAACTACAGAATTACGAACAAACACTTTCTTCTTTGCTTGACTCTGCTTTATCCGATGCAATGGAGACTGCGGGTAAATCTTTATCCACCACGCAAGACGATGGCGCGGCAGCAGGTAAAATTATAAGCGAAAGCATTAGTCGTGTAATGAAATTGGGTAGAGAGCAAGAAAAAGTTCTTTACAATTTAGTTGATAAAAAAGAAGAGGCGTCCGCTTCAAATGTAATTAGAACATTTGATCAAATATTAAACGACGAAGTTTTGCCCGAAGAGCCTTTGCCGGCCTTAATAACCAAGTTTGTTGCTCGCGTTTCTGGCCGTGATGCAGAGGCGTCAAACGAATTTACCAAAGAATATCAAGAGGGAATTGCGCGCATTTCAAAAATGGATGAGCGTGCTTCTACCGTGTTACAAAAAGCGGAAGATTGGTCTGCAAAATACAATAATGTAATTGATGAACTTGAAGGACAATTAGGTAGCAATTTTAATCTTCAAAGAACAATTACTGAGATGAAGGGCGACCCAAATGCTAATTGGCCGTTATTAATAAAAGATCTTTCTGATGCAGCAGGACGTTTTAGGGAAAAAGGTTTTGACACCGTCGGTTCTTCTTACATGACGGCTCTGCAAAGAAGTCGGGTGGCTTCGTATGCAGAGAAAATGATTGATTATGTTCAAGCTCTTCAAAAGGTAGGGGATGAACGCGCCTTTCAACAATCAATGGGGGCTCGTAAATTAGAAATTGGAGAGTCTCAAATTGCTCAAGCAAGCGAAGTAACGTTGGGCGATCTTATGAAATTTAGAAGCACGATGCTGGGTTACACACGAGATTCCCTCGCTGCGGGGCAATACAGAAATGCCCGCTTTTATGGCAAAATGGCAGAAGCGGCCTTGGATGACTTAGGTTTAAAAGTAAACGCAGGGGACAAGGTTGACCCCAAAATGTTGACGGAAAATCAACAAAAGTTGCAAAACGCTTTTTCCTTTAGCCGAGCTTTTAACGATGTTTTTACAAGAAGTTTTTCGGGCACTGTATTAGCTAAAAAGGGGACTGGGGGCGATAGAATTCCTCCAGAGCTTTTAAAAGATAAAGTGTTGGGCGGAAGCGTCAATTCAACAAATTTAAATTTGCTACAGCTACAGGACGCAGCAGAATTTTTAGTAAAAAACGTTGGTGAAGAGTTTGCGGAAACGTCTGCGGCGGAACTTGGAACGGTGCTCTCGGCACAAGAAACAATGCTTCGAAGTGCCGTATCTGGCTTTTATAATCCGCAGACTGGACGCGTAAACATGGCGGGCCTCACAAGTTGGATGAATCAAAACGACGCGGCCTTATCTCGTTTTCCAACGCTTAAAGAAGAATTAGGCAATGCGGTAGTGGCACAAAAAGTTTTGGCTGACACAACTAAAGAAAACAGTTTGTTTAGTAAAAATCTAAAAGACCAACTTTCTTTTGGAAAATTTCTTGGTAAAGACGAACGCCCCGGCGATGTAATTGGTGAGATCATTGGAGATCCAAACAATAGAACAGACAATCCGTCAAAAAATATGAGCGCTCTTATGTTGGCATCCAGACGCGCTGGAGACGATGTTTTTAACGGCTTGCGTTCTGCTATTATGGATCATGCCTACGCGTTTTCAGGATTGCATAAAGGTGAAGGTCAGGGCAGTTTAATAGCGTACAAAGATTATTTCACAAAGCCCTTGGCTCGCGGAAAAGACTCTCTCCTCACTCTAATGCGTAAGCAAGGGATGTTTTCGGATACAGAGGCAACACGTTTTGGTAAACTTTTAAACGACATGTCTTTTATTGAAAAGAATTTACAAAGTGGAAAAGCGGGTATTGTTCCTGAAATGGAGCTACCAGACAGTCTTGTACAGCTTGTTGTCCGTGTTATTGGTGCGCGGGGAGGTACAAAAGCAGCACAGGCGTTAGGCATGAGTGGGTCTATTCAGGTGCCGGGTTTCTTTGCACAAGAAGCCGCTAATCGTTTTATTTACATGCCCAAAAAATACTTAGGAGATCTCTTAGTGCAGGCCGCAGAAGATCCAAAGTTAATGTCTTTGATCATTGCTAAAGGTGTTGAAGGTAGAACAAATAATCAAGCAATTCGTCTCAACCGTCAGTTGCGAGCTTACCTATTTAACGCAGGTTTTGTGCCCTCTCGTGAAGAAATAGAAGAAAATATGGAAGAATTTACATTTCCAAATGTAAATTTAGGCTCTATGGCTGAAGCAGCAGAAATGCCGTCACAGCAAGAACTTGAAAATTATTTGTCTTCGGTGTCCAATCAACCCCCCCAGACGGCGCCGAATAAGCCTGTACCACTCCAGCCAACTTCTCCCGTGGCTAACCCCAGTGGTACAGGCAATAACAACCAAAGAACGCAATATTCAACGGTATTTCCAGATGACCCTATTGCGAAGTTGATTGAAGAACGACAGCAAGGAACTAAGGCAGGCATTGGCTCTTTGTTTGGTAACTAAAGCAACCATTGTTTTGCATCTTCACCTAATACACGGCCTGCCAGATTAATTTTGTTACGCAACGCCTGTATTATCTTTTCGTCGATTGTTTTCTCTGCAAGTAAATCAATGTAGGTTACAGGCTTTTCCTGCCCTATTCTGTGAGCTCGGTCTTCTGATTGAAGCCGTATCTCTAAATCGTAACTATTGCTAAAGTAAATCATTGTTGTGGCAGCGGTAAGCGTAATGCCATAACCACCTGTCTTTGGTTGCCCCACGAAGAAACGTAGCGGATTGTTTTCGTCCTGAAACGTGTTTACAATCTGTTGCCGTTCGCTTTGAGGGGTTTCTCCGTAGTAGCACGCGGCAGCGTCCTCCCCATATTTTTTCTTAAGAGCTTTTGTAATTTCGACAATATCGTGTGACCACGTTGCCCAGATAATGGCTTTGCCATTTACTTCCTCAACAACATCTAACAGATCATTCAATCTGTTACTTTTAAGGTTAAGCATTTCGCCTTCGTCTGTTTTAAGGTGCCCACAGGTTATTTGTTGTAAACGCATAATCTGAGTGAGCACACTTTGCGTCGTTGTGAGCTCCCCATTTTCGAGAAGAACAAGCGCATGTTTTTTCATTTGGTCATACGCTTTGCGTTGGTCTAAAGTAAGATGGACGGTACGCGCCTGATAGATCTTTTTCGGCAAATCTAGACAATCCTCTTTTAAAACACGCATGCTAATGGGTTCCAGCTTCTCTGTGAGCTCGTCTAAGCGCCGATAACCGACTACTTCGTTAAATGATCTAGCCCCCATCATTCGCTTCTGTATGACCGCGTACCGGCTTTGAAAGGCAAAGAACGAATTGAACCCCAGACATTTTTCTTCTAAAAAATCACATTGACTAAACAAATCCATAGGGCTTTTTGTAATGGGCGAGCCTGTCAGAATTCTACGGTATCTACAAAGCCTGCCACATTTGATAATGTTCTTGGTTCGCTGCGCCTGTCTATTTTTTACAGTGGTGCTTTCGTCCACAACCATTATGCTTTTTGGATTAAGCTTAAGAAAATCTAACGCCGTTTCGGAGCCCTTGCCAGACGAAAAGGCTTCCACGTTCATAACAAATATGTGCAAAGTTTCTGGCTCGCGGAACTTGGGTATAGCAAAATCTTTGAGCTCTTGTAAGAACTTTTTAGATACCATTGGTTGCCAGCGCAGTATTTTATGTTTGATTCGGTCTGGCAGGTGCGTGGGTATTTCACCTTGTATCCAGTTGTCATAAACTCCTTTAGGCGCCAGTATTAAAGCAGTGTCTATCTCCCCTGCCTCAAACAAAGCAGCCATAGTATCTATAGCAACTTTGGACTTTCCTGTGCCCATTTCCATAAACAAAGCATAATATTCTTTACGCCAAGACTCTTTCCATGCTTGCCTTTGGTGTTCGTATGGTTCAGTCTTAAATTCATACATCTTTCTTTTCTCCTTGACACCTTACGTTATATAGAAATATATAAGATGGCAAGAGGCTACAAACCTCTTTAATAACGAAACATGAAACACGGAACACGGAGCTTACATGAGTAGCATTATAAGTTTAATGGAAGACGATGCGTCTTCCGACAGCGTTGAAACCGTATCAGGTGAAGGGCTGAAATCAGTTGCTGAAATAGCAAAAAGAATTCGGGAAACCGAAGAAGAGATCGAAAAGATCGACACGTACTTAAAGGAAAAGAAGAAAGAGTTACTTAAGTTAACGGATGAAGATATGCCGTCAATGCTTACAGAGCTCGGAGTTTCCTCTTTCACATTAGCGGACGGGGGCAAGGTAGAAGTGAAACCTTTATACGGCGCCGCTATTCCCGCGACAAAGAAAGAAGAAGCATTTGAATGGCTGCGAGACAACAATCATTCCGACATTATTAAGAACGTTGTATCTTGCAGTTTCGGCAGAGGCGAAGATAAAAAAGCCGCAGAGCTTTTATCAGATATCAGCAGAAAGGGTTTAGTGCCTGAACAGAAAGAAGGCGTGCACAGCTCCACTCTACGAGGGTGGGTGCGTGAACGTGTAGAAAATGGGGACTCATTCCCTATGGATTTATTTGGTGCTTTTGTAGGAGAGCGCGCAGTTATTAAGAAAGGAAAAATATAATGGCTGGTAAGGAAGTAGCAACGAAAAAAAAGACAGATGTTGCGGCATTTGACATGTCCATCTTCGAAGAGGATGCGGGTGTTGGTAATGAAAATATTACGCAAGACGATCTTGCATTACCGTTTCTCAAAATATTATCTGGTCTCGATCCTCTGCTTGATGAGTTAGAAGATGCTCGCAAAGGGGACATTTATAATACGGTGACTGGAGAATTGTTTGCAGGAAAAGATGGCGTCAAGGTTATCCCGTGCGCGTATCAACGTCGATTTATTGAATGGGCGCCACGTGGTTCTGGAACTGGAGCTCCTGTTAATATCTTTACTCCAGATGAAAAGCGTCCCGATACAGAACGCTCAAAAGAAGATAATCGGGATTATGTCACAGGCGGCGACGGGACTTATATTGAAGATACCCATCAGCATTTTGTATTGGTTATCGACAAAGAAGGGACTGCGCAGCCTGCATTGATTGCAATGAAGTCAACTCAACTTAAGAAATCACGTAAGTGGAATTCTATGGTGCAGGGCCGTATGGCTACAGGTAAAGACGGCAAGCCGTTTCTAATGCCTCGGTTTAGTCACGTGTATAGTCTTAAGTCTGTGAAGGAGGAAAACAGCAAAGGTGCATGGCACGGCTGGGACATTTCCTTAGAGGGCGTAGTCGGTGACGCCATGGCATATAGTCAAGCCAAACAGTTTGCGGAAAGCATTCAGGCTGGCGATGTTGAGGTGAAGCACACCACTGAGGGAAATGACGCATCTGACGACGCGCCGTTTTAAGTTGTACGGGGGCCTTGCGCCCCCTTTTCTTGGTTTATAAAAAATGTCTGATGCGAAAAGATTTGCGGCTATTTTTGACGGCCTCAAGCAAGCTTACGGCACGTTTGAAATCGACAGCACGAAAGCTAATGGCAAAAACACGGGTAAGGCTCGCGTCGTTCGCGAACCACGGACCATGGACCATTTTGAGCAACATCTTGCTGGAGAAGGTGCCGGTATTGGGATCATTCCTATCAATGAAGAAGACTCCTGTA
>WLWE01002367.1_pt1 | contig 12270 bp, 25 predicted proteins | sample 6718301 | NCBI WGS metagenome assembly WLWE01 (sample SAMN12718691, study PRJNA515312) | sponge metagenome | isolation source: marine sponge | host: Mycale hentscheli | place: New Zealand: South Island, Marlborough, Capsize Point | collected 2003-05-01 | reverse complement strand
AACTCTTTTCTCTTGAGTGCAGGTTCTACATTCTGTTCTAGAATATTCACCTTTTGCATTGCCACCTTGTTCAAACATATCTGCTGATAAGGTTCGTAAGCAATAACTACATTTCTTCTTGCTCATTTGATTTTGCTTTGTAAGAAAGTATTTTAGGTAATAATCCTTGTTTTGTCAGTTTTACAAATTCTAAAAAGATGTCGTGATCTATCATATTAAGTAATTCATCTGCTGATAATACAATTACATACTTCCCAAATTGCTTTTGTACATTCTTCTTACCAGCTTCGTCTTTACAGATAAATACTTCTCTATCTGTTTCTGTATGTTTGAGTTTCCAAGTATAAACAGGTAATGGCATAACACCTTCTTTGAGTAGTTGATCCTGTAAAGACTTCCATGCTCTTAGCATCATACTAGCCATTTTCTCTAAATCCCTTGATTTATCAGGGAATGAGAGCGATAGGTTGTATTTAGTTTGTGCAAGTTTAAACCTTTTTTGGAATTCTGTATTAACCAATCTAACAGGTTCATCGACACCAAAGTCAGTAACTAATTGCCTTTCAAGCTGATTGATGTCTTTTATTATCTCTATAACAGATTCAGAATACATATTTTTAATTTGGTTTGGTTGGCATGGTTGGTGGTTGTATACATAGGAATGTATATACAACCAACCATTTTCCAATGACATTTACCCTAAAACCACCTGTTTTACCAACCAAAAACAACCAATTACAAACCATATGCATTTAGAATATCTCCGAATTATATTCATTGGTTTGATAACCTTTGCCCTTTTGAAAAGTCAAAATACCTTGTTCTGTTAATTTAGGACAAGCTGTTTTAACAGTATTTAGGTTCACTCCTGATAATCTACTAATTTCTGTCTGTCCAAGCCATACTGTGGCTGGTTCATCAGCTTTATCTTGTGCTGTTTTAATAGCATCAATAATAGCTTTATCTTTTGGTGATACTTTAGTTTTCTTAGGCATATCGCCAACATCAACAAGTTGTAATGCACCTGGTGTCATATCGTGAAATGGAAGATTCTGTTCGATAAATTTAAAGTTTCTAGGCATTATAGGATTACCATCTTTGACTAATGTTTGACTGAATTCAACAAACATATCGCTACCAAGATTGGTTCTAGCTACCCTGTATTCCCAATCTACCGACGCCTGTATAACAGAACTTCCTCTTGCCCTAGTAGATGTACCATGACCTGTGTGATGCACAATGGCTACACAAGTATTATAAGAATCTCTAAGATCATCTATCCTTTCAATAAAAGCTGACATATCTTCTGTAGAATTCTCATTACCAGCACCAAAGTTTCTTTGTAAGGTATCAACAATAATCATTCTAACTTTGCCTGATTCGTCTTGAGTTCTATCTATTGTGTCTTTTAATAATTGATGGTCTTTATCATCTAACAATCTTGCACCTCTAGTAGAAATTAACAATGGTGCATCTTTTATATGTATTGCGTTTTGTTGTTGCCAACTATGGAATCTTCTACTTATTGCTCTAGTACCTTCACCAGCTAAATAAACTACTGAACCTTGTGTTGTTTCATGTCCATGCCAATTACGACCTAAAACGATATTACAAGCTAAATCTACTGTCACAAACGATTTACCACTCTTAGGCTGTCCAAAAATAGCTACAACACTATCTTCTTCACAAATATCTTTAACAACCCATTTAGGCGGTGTAATGTTCTGCATGATGTCATTGACCTGAATTAGATCAAATGAAACTCTTTTTTTTATTTGATTATTCAAACAATAATCCAAGAACTGTTGTGATGATGAAAAGAAGTCATTTACCTTTGCATCATATAAATCATCTTTATCTTTAAACTCTCTTGGTGGCTTTACCACAATAACTTCTTTGGCAATCTGGCTAAGTTTCTCTTTTAATTCTTCCGCACATTTCTTTCCAGCTTCATCATTATCAGGAAAGATAATCACTTTACGATTCTGTAAAGGTGTCCAATCTTGTTTGTCTAAATTATTAACACCGCCATGCCATGTACAAACATCGCCATCATATATACTTTGACAGCCTAATAATGCTTTTTCACCTTCATTAATAATTACATAATCTTCAGGCTTGTTATTATCACAATAGATAGGTAACAAACCATCAGGTCTTTTCATGTGCCATTCGTTATTTATTTTAGTAAATGGTGCATATTTTTGTTTAATGAAATGATCTACAGGAAACCGCATAACACAAAAAGTATCTGAATAGCGTGTAAATATCTCTGCTTCTGCTTTGAAGCGAAACATATCTTTATCAGTAAATTTTCTTGTAGGTTTGTTAGGTGGTAATTTTTCTAATGGTTTGTATTCTTTTAGAAAATCATCAGGATCAAGACCACGATTTTTAATAAATTCTATAAGTCCATAACCTTGATTGTTTTCAAAATCAAAGAAAGTTCCTTGTTCAAGATTTAAAGCAAGACTGCCTTTAGAACCCCAGCGATAGTATGAGCCATCCTTTTTAGATGGCTCACCTAATATTTGCACCGCTATTTCAGGTGCGATTTTCTCCCAATCTAATTCCATCAATCATTAAAATGGAATATCGCCAGAATCAAGAGTATCTAATACAGGATGTGTTTCTTTGGTGTCACCATCCGACTTGGGGAGAAAATTATCAGATTGGCTTTCGCCATTTTGATTTTCGGATGGTGACGTGTCGTACCCAATACTTGGGATGACAAACTCAGCAGGTCTATCTTTAAAACCTGCAAATTCAAAATTAGGTATAGCTGTAGAGCCTTTACCAACAGAAATACTTTCTGATCCTGTCCATTTAACGACAGGCAGTTTACCTTTGTTTTCTGGTTTCTGAGATTCAGCATAAAAACTAGAACCCATACTTTGAAAACCTTTAAATTCACCAAAGCTGTGTCTTTGCCATAAACAAACAGGTTGTGTGATGTTTTGGTTACCTTCTACATATTTTGGCAACACCCAAACCGAAAACGCTTTTTTATATTCTTCGTCTGGTCTTTCAATTGGTGTAAATAAATCCTTTTGCCAAACATAAGAATAACCTTCGCCTGATGTATATTTACCCCAACCAATTTGTATTGTATCTGTATCTACCATGAAATAATTGACATCAATTCTTTCATCTCCTCTGTACCAACACTTTTCTTGAAAGTGATGTTTTATATAACTACTATCTTCTGAATCGAAGCCTTCAAATGGGTTGTTAGACATTTATATCTCCTTTAATTAATTTTAAGTAACAATGTTTTAAAAACTCAATATTCAGTTCAACAAAAGGATCAAGGTCTAATGCTGACTCTTCCTTAACAGATTTTTCTGTTAGATAACGAAGCCAGATATTAGTACAGAAGTCCTGAAAATGTACGTCATCTTCTAAACGATAGTGTCCATTAGTGAGTTGTTCTGTCATTGAGTTTTCTCCATGAAGTGACACCATAAACTATTAATTATTTTTTTGTCAATAATAAATGTAAAAAAAAGCCACCCTTTTGAGTGGCTTCTTTTTGTTTTTGCTTGTTAGATATCACCTTGTAATTTTTGAATTAATTTATTTCTAGCAATTCTTTTGCCATTTAACAAACAGTTAGCACTTACTCTGTCATTCCAACTTACATAAACAGAAGGTCTTGAAACCTTGATACCAACAAGACCAATGCTGGTTTTTTTGGTAGCTTCTTTTTCTGCAGAAACAAATCTTTCTTGTGTAAATGACCTACCTAATGTTTCACCTTCGTAAGTAAAAGTTTCATCAAAACCAATCTTTGCTTCAACTTCTAAATCTTTTAAAAGTTTTTCAGTATCAGCAACATTGATTAAGTCTTTACCATGAACTTCTTGAATAAGTTTTTGCAAAGACTCAATGTGTTCAACCGCATCATGAATACCGCATTTAATGCTTTGTATGTATCGGCTTTGGAAATTTTTAAAAATTTCGTCAAAAGTAATTGTTTTCCAATCTGAATTTTGATTGTACTCTTCACAATGCTTTTTAAGATTTTCCTCTGTGTATGTAACAACAGTGTAATCTTTGTCCATAGTATGTCTTGGATTAAAAGGCACAATGTCAAACCCAAATTTTGTTGTTAAAGAATAAAAAGAAAAAGTTTTTCTGCCTTCAATAGCTTCTTGCAATAAAACTCTTTTCTTTTCAATCCAATCAGTTAATTCAACTATAGTTTGCTTGGCAAAAGACTTATCAACCTCTAAAGGCTGTCTGTCTGATCCTGTGCAAACACCATCAAAGTAACCAAAATCAACTGTGTAGCCATGTTTAGCTAATAAGTTGTTTGCAGTATCAACTGCTTGAACTCTGCCGCAAGCTTGGCAATGTCCTCTATGTGTGTGTGTTGTTTTCATAATTTTCTCCTTGTTAATTAAAATTATATTGTAAATATAGCAAATGCACAGATAATTACAACTATTGTTTGCAAAATATATAAAAAAAAATTTTATAAAACTATTGCAATTTTTTTATTAATAGTTTTAAATGTCTTTTGTAATTATCAATAAAGGAGAAAATTATGTTTAGAAATTACGAAGAAAAACAAACAACTGCTAATAAGTTAGCAAAAGAAACTATTCAAATTAGCGTTGGTTTATGGCTTGAGCATATATTTGGTTCAGGTCTATTAAATAAAGATGCTGATGGCAACTACTATAAAGATTGGGATAACTTAGATAATGAACTTATCAAAGACATGTTTCATTGGATTAGTATAGAAGATGAGCAATTGGAAGCCATGACCAAAAAAGAAAAAAAAGAATTTGTTAAGGCTATGGAAAAGCAGATTCATAGAATTGATAAATTTTTAGGGAGTAAACAATGAAAGCACTAATAGTTAAATGGCAAGATACCAACAAATATGTCTTGCACGTCAAGTCCGACAATGATCTATTGCTGGAAAGAAAAAAACAACAACATGACCATTTACATCCTAAGATTGTATCTTGGGATGAATGGGAGTTGATACAGCTATGTCAGTAATATTTAAAGTACAAGACAACTGCATTGAAGGTTATGAAGGCAATGTATTGGTATCTACGCTGTACATTGCCGACCCTGTTGCAAGATCAAAATATATTTTACAATTACACAAATCAGGAGAACTATCACAATGAGCAATACAGAAAGAATAAATGATGAATGGATTTATTATGGTACTAGCTATCATTTTAAATTTACTGACGAGAAATATCATAGGTATTCAACCTTAATTGTTAAATCGCAACACATTGAATTATTATCCAACAATACAGATTTATCTGATGCAGAACTTAAAAAAGTTATTGTTGAAGAATGGTTTGGTTTGGAGAATGATATAACAAGAGAAGCTAATAATAAAAAAAGGAGAAAACAATGAAAGACTATAAAAATTGGATAATACTGTTTTTGTTATCATTACTAATTGCTATCGTTTCAAACTTAGAAATTTATTTAGTATGAGCCACCCTGTTAATGACGAAATACTTGACCGCCTAAGAGAAGAAGGTGAAGCATTGGGATATACAGGAGAAGTATTAGAAAAATATATATGGATGAAGTTCCATCAACTACCAGAAGGAGAATAATGAAAGAAATAATATATTCAAGTAATTTTAAAAAATGCACAAGAAGTGAAGCTGTGCAAATGGCACAATTCTTAAATGAACATAAACAAGCTGAAATACAAGGAGATTTTGTTAGCTGGGCAAAATTAAAAAACAATAATCTTAGAGATAGTAGTCACATAAAAGGTGATATTGCTGAATATCTAGCTGTTTGTTATTTTTTAGAAAAAGGCAATTTGGTATTTAAAAATGCTTCACAACATGGTTTGGCAGATTTATGTGTATTAGATGAATTAGGCAAATTAACTTTATACGATATAAAGGCAACATCTTATAAACAAAATCCTAGTAAAAATTACAGCATAATTTCAAAACCACCTACAGAATTACAAAAGAAATATAATGTAAAAATTTTATATTTTGATGTAAATACATTAACAATAACTGAGTGAGAACAATGAAAGAAGATCATAAAATGAAAAATTCATGGGAAGCCATGAGCAAAGCTAGAACTGAAAAATATCAGGCTTATAAAAAAGATGTGATGCCTATTATCAAAGAAATACAAGCATCAGGTGTTAAAAACTTACAAGGCATTGCTGATGGTTTGACAGACAGAGCAATCAAAACTAGATATGGCAAAGATATTTGGTATCCATCGCAAGTAAAGAATTTATTGGAACGATGAAAAATAAATTAAGACTGCGACTTAATATGTCGCATGATTCTGCTTATATCGATTTCAATGATTTTAGATGTGTCTTTAAGGAACATGGCATTACCTGTGTTTATCTGGTTGGCAAAGAAGAGCCTATACAATGTCGTGATTCTGTTGATGAAATTACCGACCAAGTTTTTAAACATTATGGATAAAGTTAAAAGAACTTTTAGCAATGCAGTTAGACAACCTTATCAGGAAGCTATTGGTACAGTTTTAAAGATCATTGACTATCACAACAAACAAGCCAGAGAAGATTTCGCTAATACTCAGTTTCATAGCAAACAAGCTATGGCATTAAAGTTATGGATGATAGACATGAAAGAATTTATCATTAAGCATGAGAAAAAAGCCTTACAAAAAAGCCAAGAAAAAAAAGGGCGAGAAGCAGTTTTATCAAGCATTGATGAAAATGTACAAACAAAATGAACAAGGAGAAGAAGATGAAAACTTACATCCATGTCAATCAGCACAAGATAAGAGCAAATAAAAAAAACAATACCAATGAGCCTGTTATTACAGTTAAGCAAGGCAAAAAAAATACTTATTGTCATGCAGTAAAAATATTTGGCGATAGCGTTGTTAGATATGGCGGTAATGAAAAACCAATTTTATCTTGCGGTGCAAGAGTTGTTATTGAAACAGAATCAGAAATAGAAATTATTGAATAAAGGAGATAAATATGAAAACACAAAAGATTGACCATACACCTGAAGCTGTTGGAAAGCTGACACCAGATTATGAAATATCATGTTCATTACTTGAACCATTGATAACAGGACAAAATCCTTACTCAACAAGAAATCAAGTATTGGAGAATTGTCATAAAGCCTTGAAAGGTGAAGATATAAGAATTGCTACCAATAATTATATGGAAGTAGGTAATGTCTTAGAAAAACCTGTAGCTGAATTAGCATCTAAAAGAATAGGTTTATTAGATATTGAATTGGTTATCACTGAAGCTGTAAGACATAGCAAAGTAACCTTAAATGGTTCAATAGATGCCATTGGTGTTGCTGATAATATTTTTGTAACCAAAGATGTGGAAAAAGGTTTTTATTGTCCAGAACTCGAAGATGGCGAAGGCATTAAGCTGAATGGTAAAGGAATTGTGGAAATAAAAATAACCAATGCACCATTAAGCGAAAGCCTACCGCCCTATCGTGGTGTTATACAGGTCAAAGGTCTTATGGCTATCACCGAATATTCTTGGGCGGTAGTTTGTGTTCTAAATGGCTCTGATCTAAGAATGTATTTCTATCAGCGTAATGAACAATGGGAACAAGAAGTGCTTGAACCTACAGTAATTGACTTTAATAATCGTGTCGCTAATTTAGATTGGTATGATCCTTTTGATACCAAAGAAGCTGGTTATATCACACCACAAGACAATGGTGCATCTACCGAACTAACAAAGCAAGACCAAGTACAGATAGATAACATTGTGGCTTGGGAAGCACAAATAAAGAACCTAAAAGACAATATCGAAGAAGCTAAGAAAAGCATAATGATGTCTATGAAAGAAGCCAAAGAAGGCTATTCTGAGAGCCATAAGGCAGTCTGGCAGACTATTAATTATAAAGCACAACCTGAGAAGCTAGTACCAGCAAAAGATGCTTATACTTCAAGAAGATTTAGCATAAAAGAATTACCAAAAAAAGATTAGATAATAGTTGTATATTTGGTTATTTAAAGTATTTTTTTTATGAAAACTTAGTCTAAAAAATATACCTAAAATCTACAAGCAATAGTTGTAAATATCTATGTTTTTGCTAAAGTACACATATTGATTAAGGAGAAAATTATGACTAACCAAAAACAAACAGCAACAAAAATCCAAAAAGGATATTACGATTACAAAGGATGGAGAATTACAGATAATAAAGGTACAAAGGGCTGGACTGCTCTAGATTTATACACAGGTGCTTCTTTTGATGGATTTCTTACTTTAAGAGATGCTAAAAATCAGATTGATAAAATTCAATAAAAATAAAACAACTTAGGAGAAAATTATGGCAAAGGTATTAAAGAGATATTTTTTAGATACAGGCAAAGATAACATTATGTGGTGTCTTTATTTTGTAGATGAATTATGGGGAACACAAGCTGGTTATACAGGTGTTATAGGAGAAAAAACCATTTATTGCAGAAATCTATCTACCGATTATGATACTGCTGTAGCAAACGCAAAAGAATGGATTGGAGATTCTCCTTATCCGCTTTATGCAAATTCAGATAAAAAAACTAATGCTTTCGGATCAGGTAGCGGAAGTTTGTATGAATCTATAAACGAAGAAGAAAGGCTTGAAAGAGATAGAATAAATAATATACAAAATGCAATATCTCAAACAATCAATGAATCTTGGAATACTTTTAGAGAAGAAGTACCCAATGGACACGACACATTTTCAGGGAAACTTTTGGGAACAAAATTCGTAGAAAATGATTTTGGTGGTACAGTCAAAATGGTTTTTCAAGATGATAGGGGATTCAAACTTTATGGAAACTATGGTTCAAGGATGCACAATGCAACAGACTTAGATGGAAGAATAACTTTTACTGCTATAGCCAAACAAAGTGATGATGATAAATATTTTGGCTTTTACAGAGAAGGAAAGCCTGTTAAAAAAAAATAACTAATTCTCCCCATCTGTGACGAGTCGAAAGTTTCTTTTGGCTCGTCCTTTTACTTGTACTGCATAAGTTGAATCTAATAATTCTTCACCAGCTAGTTCAAAATCTCTTTCTTCCATAGCTTCAAGCATTTTGGTAAATCTACATAGTCTTTTGATACCAAGATTGAAACACATATCTGCAAGAACCAATCTCACGTTGTAAGGCATAGATTGCCAAAAAGGTATGTTTCTATCAAGATCATTAAAAACACTATCCATGTCGTTAACTAACATTAATTCAGCTTCCTGAATAGTTATGCCGTTATCGCTAAGATTTCTGCCTACCCCGATGGTAGTTTTATCGCTGGTACATTGATAAGGTTTAAGTTCCATGCCTTCATTCTTGATAAGCATTTCTTTTAAATCATCAATCAGTTCTTTGGTGACACCTGTTTCCATTATGGCTTGTATGAATCTTTGGTATTTTCTTCTCGCATATTGTTTCTTGCGACACCTTTAAATTTTTCAAAACTACGCATACCACCTAAACCCAACATTGATAATGTTAAAGTCATAAGACCTTCAGTATCAATATCAGGTGGCACAATATCAATGGTAAATGTCCATACCACCCAATTAAGTATTGGTGCTAAGAAATACGCCCATGCCAATCCTAAAGCACATATCCACATGATGGCTGGTCTTGCACCAGCGACAAATATAGAACCATGTTTTGCTTGTGCTAGATTTATTTCATTTTGTGATTTTTGCAGATCAATCATTTGTGATTTGATACTTGCTTCCAATTCCATACGCTTAGTTTTATCAGGTATGGCTTTACCGATTAAATCACTTATAGGTTTAAAAAATTTATCAATCATTGTCTTTGCCCTCCAATATGTCTTTTAGTTTTTGTCGCTTTTCATAAGCAGAATCTTGGTGTAAGTCTTTATCTACTATCTTTTCTAATTTAAGGGATTCTATCTTAGTGTTACTGATATATCGCCATGTGTAGCCATCTCGCCCATAAACACCAAAAACAGTAGTACCCATGCCTATTTTGATTATCATGGCTTGTTCGCCATCTAATAAGACCTTATCGCCTTCGTTGAATTGTGAGTTAAGTTTAAATTTAAGACCTTTGATAAAAGAAACAGAATAATCTTTGAGAGCAAGACCACCTAAAACACTTGCGATAAATATTGAGATTTCAATATAATATTCTTCAATGTTCATTTCACATGAAGAACGCATTAATCACTAAGGAAGATAATAGACCGATAACAATACCAGCTATCTGCCATAATCTTTTATTTGTAGTATTTATATCCGATTCAATAGAATCTAATCTGCGGAAGTTCTCCTTCCATTTTTGTTCGCATATTCTTTCATGCCTATCTAAAGCATTTGCAACTTGCTGAACAGTTGGCTTTTTAGTCGATTGTCTTGGTTTCGCTGTCGTTTTCTTGTTCGGCATTTCCTATACCTCTAAGGCTTTCTAATAATGATTTAGATTTTAAATCAACCAATTGTTTTTTATCAGTAAATTCTCTTGCCATTGGTTCAATCTCAATACATCTTTGTTGTAAGGCTAAAACATCATCAAATAAACTTCTTTGTTCATCGGTCATATCTTCTTTGTTGTATTCTTCTACCTCCCCATCATCGTTTCTAACTTGTATATCTGACATATTATTCTCCTATTGTTTTTGTTTCTTGTGTTGGTGTAACTAACTCAGCTATTTGATTGCTTATGTTAGCTTTGTATTCTGCAACTTCATCTTCTCCCATAGCAGATTCTACCCATCCTGTTATTTGGTCATTTGTCAGATTAGCAAAAGCAGTAAAGCTAGATAAATCAGAAGTATCTAAACCTATTGAACCATAAACAGAAGCAGTTTGTGGATTGCCTTCAGCATCATTATTAGCATCATCAGTTCCTGTTAATCGCCAATGCACATTAAAAACAGTATCAGTATTATCATCAATGGTTTTTACATCTACAGTTTTACAATCCCAAGTATAATTTATTGCCATATTATCCCTCTAGTGTTTCTATTCTTGATTTTAAATCATTTATGATATCTTGTTGTTCCTGAATGGCTTTTACAAGTAATGGTGTTATTTTTCCATAATCAACCATTTGCATTTGTTCATCATCTTTATTACCTGAAACACCTTCAAGCCATCCCGCTTCTTGTACTTCGTGTGCAATAAAACCTTCTGAAGATTCTCCTGTTTCTTTCCAATTAAATTTAGAAGGTTTTAATTTATTTAATCTTTCTAAACCATTTTCCATTGGCTGTATATTTTCTTTTAGTCTGTAATCCGAAGACGTATTAAAAGCTGTAGCAGTAGTAGAAGTTTGTATTGTACCTACTGTGCTACTTCCTCTGACAAAAACCAAAGCGTTATCTGTACCTGATGAAGTTCTTGTGTCATGTAATAAGATACCATTATCAGCCGCACCATTTATTTTTAAACAAAATCTACTTGTACCAAGCTGTCCACCACCTGTTTTATCGGTAGTATTTAATAAAAGGTTGCCATCTGAATCTATTCTGACTCTTTCTGAGCCATTAGCAAAAAATTCTATTCCTGCACCAGAGATAGCTGTAGCAATAGCCAAGTTAGTAGTATTATTTATAAAAAATGAACCATAAGAAGTGCCTGAACCCTGCAAAACTAGCGAATGACCTGTGTCATGGTCTAATATAATATTTTGTGCCGCATCAACAGTTAGACTTCCACTTGATATATCTATTTCTGTACCATCAATAGTTATATTATCTACAGTAATTCCTGCATCTGCATCGACCACACCTGCAAATGTACTTTTTAAATTTTCATCAATACTTATAGCTGGTGTTGTACCTACAGTTGAACCTTTACCAATAACTAAATCATCAGCAGAATCGTCTAAACCAATATAAAAATCTTGTGCATTACCATCAAAAACAATTTTAGTATCTTCTTCTCCACCATCTCCAATTGTTAATGAAGGTGTTGTGCCTTTAAGAACTAAATTGCTATTTGTTAAAGTAGCGACATCTACATTGCCAATTTTGAAATCTATTTGGTCATCTGTATCTGCTGTTATAGATGTATCAGCATCAGCATCTAAAATTACTTCTCCACCATTTACATCCAAAGTTCCTGTAGTGCTTAAATTACCATTTACTGTTAAAGCACCTGATGTTGCATTATCTGCGGTGATTGATAAAGGCAAAGTAATCCATGCGTTGTTTGCAGAATTTCTTAATTTTAATAAATTGTTTGAAGTATCAATCCACCATTCATAAGCAAATTTGGTAGATGGTTCTGATGAACCTGAATTGTTAGATACTATTGCATCTAAAGC